>Ga0208768_1000808_pt1 | contig 19015 bp, 16 predicted proteins | sample AntAceMetag02UK1_FD_184760 | JGI IMG/M metagenome (GOLD analysis project Ga0208768, IMG submission 184760) | Saline lake microbial communities from Ace Lake, Antarctica - Antarctic Ace Lake Metagenome 02UK1 (SPAdes) (version 2) | ecosystem: Environmental > Aquatic > Non-marine Saline and...
TCAGATACCACGGTTTTTACTTCGGATAGTACCGCTGCGCAATACCCGGTAATAGATGTGAAAATTGGCGAACGCATCCGCACCGTTGCCTATGATACCTTGGCGAACAGTTATCTGATACATGGAAAATCGTTCTTAGTCTTGGACAGTTTAGGCATCTATACCCCAGAAAAACTAGAACAGACGGTTCTGCTTACCCATTCCCCAAAAATCAATTTGGATAGACTGATTAGCACCACGAATCCAACCCAAATTATTGCGGACGGAAGTAATTACACCAGTTATATCGCACGGTGGAAAGCTACCTGCATCAAAAGAAAAATCCCTTTTCACTATACGGGCGAAAAGGGCTTTTACATATTAGACAGGGCCGATTAATGCACTTTGCCCATTAACTTCTTAATTAAAGGCGACGCTACCAATACCAGAATACCTGCCACTACGGCGTATTTTGCTATCAATTCAAATCCGTCTGTATACACCGTTAAAGTTTCAAAACCGCCTACGTTCTTATCGGTACTTTCAATGGCCAATTGCTTTCCAATAAACCCTACCACCTGAAACGCAAAAGCTGAGGACAAAAACCAAACCCCCATCATAAAGGCCACAATGCGCTTAGGAGATAAATCCGTAATTTTTGAAAGACCCACAGGAGACATGAACAATTCCCCTACCGACAATAACAAATACATTAACAATAAATAAGCAAAAGGCACCAAGCCATTGGCATCGGCACTGTTTACACTAATGGCGAGAACATAAAAACTAAGCCCTGCAAAAAGCAGTCCCATTCCAAATTTATACGGTGTTCTAGGATTAAGGTTGCGTTTACTCAGGTAGGTCCACATCAAGGAAATTGGAATGGCCAAAATAATGATGAACATGGAATTTAAAGAGTTGGTCTGCGCAGCGGACATTAAGGTAAGGTCTACGTTTCTAGCGGCAAACAAGGTTATTACACTTCCCGATAATTCATGGAAACCCCAGAAAATTGTCATGAAGAAAGTAATCAATACCGCAACAAAAAGTTTTTTACGCTCTTCTAAAGTTGCTTTGATCATTATATTGGCCAAATAAATCAATATCAATATGGCTATGCCCTTAAAAATAATATTCACAATATTTTGATCTCCTAAAAATGTCCCTTCGGACCCCAAAGATTTATAGGCAGAAAGCAAATACGCGATAACAGGGGCAGAAAGAACCGCTAAAATAGGAATGAGTATCCCCTGCTCTATACCCAAAACTTTTTTCTTCATTACGGTTTCATTGGGAGGCAAACCTTTATCCCCAAAAACATTCTTTTTAATACCGCTCCAAAAAAACAACAGACCGGCTACCATTCCAATTCCTGCCAGACCAAAACCATAGTGCCAACCATAGGCATAAGCTAACCAACCGCACAGCAGAGGAGCTATCCAACCACCTATATTGATTCCCATATAAAAAATAGTAAAACCGGAGTCTTTCTTGGGGTCGCCCTCTGGGTACAAGGTCCCTACAAAAGTTGAAATATTAGGTTTAAAAAAGCCATTACCCACTATAATGAGCGCAAGTGCCAAGAAAAATGCAAGATCGTTTTCTATAGCCAACACAAAATGACCTATCGCCATGAGTATCCCGCCCAAGAAAATTGAATTTCGCATGCCCAAAATTTTATCCGAAATCTGACCTCCAATGACGGTAGACGCGTACACCAAAGAACCATAGGACGCATAAACGGCAGCGGTGGCAAAATCTCGATCTACCAGGGCTTCAAAAATAACATCGACCATGTAAAGGGTCAATAAAGCTCGCATACCATAGAAACTGAATCGTTCCCATAATTCCGCAAAAAATAGATAGAACAATCCTACCGGATGTCCAAAAAGTTCCTTTTGAGGTGCTTGCTCCATTTCTGTCATAGTACGTTTATTTTAGTTATTGTTGGGTTGTTTTAAAGTTTGGACAGTACAAAATCCGTCATTTTATTATAGAGGTGTATCCGAGTGTTTCCCCCATAGATACCGTGATTTTTATCCGGATAAATACCCCATTCAAATTGTTTGTTGGCCTGCACCAAAGCTTCCACCATACGCATGGTGTTTTGCACATGCACGTTATCGTCCCCAGAGCCATGGATCAATAAATAATCGCCTTTCAGCAGTTCGGGATAGTTAAAAGGGGAATTATCATCGTAGCCGCTCGGATTCTCTTCGGGCGTACGCATAAAACGTTCCGTGTATATGGTATCGTAAAAACGCCATGAAGTTACGGGTGCTACGGCAATGGCCATTTCAAAGGTATCGTTCCCTTTTAAAAGGGCATTGGTGGCCATATGTCCACCAAAGCTCCAGCCCCAGATGCCGGTACGGGCTTCGTCGATATAATTCAGCTCGCTCAATTTTATGGCGGCCGCAATCTGATCCTCGGTCTCGTATTTGACCAAACTCAGATAGGTTACTTTTTTAAAATCGCTTCCTTTGTAACCGGTACCCCTGCCATCTACACAAGCTACGATATACCCTTGGGAAACCAGCATTTGGTGCCAGTAGTCGTTACTGCCCCGCCAACTATTGGATACATTTTGTGATCCTGGACCACTGTACTGGTACATGAACAAGGGATATTTTTCAGACGGGTCAAAATCCGTTGGTTTGATCATATACATGTTCAGATCGTTCCCGTTGATAGTGATGGTGGAGAACTCCTTCGGACTAATTTCATAGCCTTCCAGTTTTTTGGAGAGGGCCGTATTATCCAAAATATCGGTTACTTTTTTGCCGGTCAGCGCCGTGTGCAAGGTGTACACCGGAGGCGTTGTCGCACTAGAATAATTGTTTATGAAATAGCTAAAATCTGCGCTAAATGAAGCCGAGTTAGCACCTGCAGAGGTTGCCAAAGCCTTCTTTTTCCTTCCATTGCTCTCCACACTATACACCCCACGGTTTATGCTGCCGTTTTCGGTAGACTGGTAGTAAATTTTATCCTCGTTCTGGTCGTAGCCGTAATACTTGGTTACTTCCCATTCGCCCCGGGTTACTTGGTTCATTAATGTACCGTCCGCGTTGTACAGGTAAATATGGTTCCAGCCGTCCTTCTCGCTCGTCCAAATAAAACTATCATCGGCCAAAAAGGTAAGGTTATCATGAATATCAACATAGGCCTTGTCCGTTTCCTCCAGCAGCAGGGAAACCTTTCCGGTCTTCATATCCACCAAATGAAATTTTAGATGGTTTTGATGCCTGTTCATGCTCTGCACGCTCAATGAACTCTTAGCGTTCATCCACTTGATCCTAGGGATATAATAGGCATCGCCCAAATTTATCTGTGCTATTTCACCGCTTTGCACATCGTAGGTATGTAAACTCACGATAGCATTGTCCTCTCCCGCCTTTGGGTATTTGAAAACATTCTGACTAGGATACTTATCGGTTCCGTAGACATCCATGGAGAACTCGGGAACATTTGTCTCATCGAACCGTAAAAAGGCGATGGTTCTTCCGTCCGCATTCCACTCAAAGGCCCTTACAAAAGAGAATTCCTCTTCGTAGACCCAATCGGTAACCCCATTAATAATTTTATTCTTTACGCCATCTTGTGTCACTTGTTGGGTTTGGCCGTTTTCCAAATCCATCAAAAATAAATTATTGTCCTTTACATAGGCCAATTTTTTGCCATTTGGCGACAGGGTAGGTTCTTGAATCTTGGCATCATTAATTTTTGTCAGCTGCTTTGAGGCGATGTCGTAGACATAAAAAACACCCAAAGTAGACCGCCTAAAAATGGACTCCACCTCCGTTGCCAATAACATTTTGGTTTCATCGGAACTAAAACTATAAGAAGAAAAACTTTGAATAGCATTGAGATCGGCAGAAGAGACCACAGTCGCGACTTTTTCCAAAGAACTGTAATCGTAGGTGTCCACGGTTACCACTCCTGTATTCCTATCTTTATTCAAAACGGTATACTGCTTGCCATTGTTCATGGATCGGAGCACATCCATGCCTTCTGTACTGAAAACGCCGGTATAAATATCGTTGACGGAAATCTGCTTTTGCTGCGCGGTTACCAATGGATTAAAACAAAGTGTACCAAGCAAGAAAAGATATATAATTCGCATAAAATGATAAATTTTGTTACAACTTTCAAGTTTACCACTATTTCTGTAAAAAACCTCGAAATACAGTAAAAAAGACAGGTATTTTAAGACAGGTAAACGGGTGTTTCCATTCTAGTCAATATCATTATCTTTACTTTTTATTTCCTAAACATAAACGTACAATCTTAGTTGAGCGCTTTACACACTTGGCAGTAAAAAACCTAGGGGTTAACCTACGAGGCAGGTAAAGGAAAATGGCTTTTTCAATTTGCGAAGCTTGTCCTGTTCTGCAACTGGGCAAGCTTACTAGGTATTAATCTTATAAATCCCACTAGATGTTGAAATCCCCGAAATCTCGGGGCAGCACAAGAAGCGGGATTAGCTTGGCCGCCCTTAGGAGGCTTGAACTAACTGCTTTAAATTCGTTGAAAGCTCCCGAAGCGTCGGGATTTAAAACAGAGTTTCACTAACAAACGTAGAAATCAAAATACATGACAGCCCCTATCAGTGGTTTTTCCAAACTTTCCAAAGCAGCCAAAATAAAATGGTTAACCACGCATTACACCAAAGACCCCGAAGCATCCACGCAGCTTTTAGCCGCCTATTGGAACCAGGATACCGCTTTGCAGCAGCTACATGACGAGTTTATAGAAAACACCATTTCCAATTTATACATGCCCTTGGGCGTTGCCCCCAACTTTTTAATCAACGACAAGTTATATGCCATCCCCATGGCCATCGAGGAAAGCTCGGTAGTTGCCGCTGCGAGTAAAGCGGCTAAATTTTGGATGGACAGAGGCGGATTTACCGCTACGGTATTGGGAACGGAAAAAGTAGGACAGGTACATTTTATCTTTACGGGAGATTTTCAGGAACTCAATTCTTTTTTCAAGTCGATACAAGAAAAATTATATGCGGACAGTGCGCACTTGACCGATAGCATGGCGAAACGCGGTGGCGGTATCTCCGCTATTGAACTCCGAGACAAAACCGATGACCTAGCCAATTATTACCAACTGCACTGCACCTTTGAGACCAAGGACGCCATGGGCGCCAACTTCATCAACAGTTGTTTGGAACAGTTTGCAAGCACCTTGAAAAACGAGGCCTTGGCCTATGATGCCTTTACCGAGGAAGAAAAGCACATAGAAGTGGTCATGAGCATCCTGTCCAACTATGTACCTCATTGTTTGGTGCGTGCATCCGTTAGCTGCCCGGTTGAATCCTTAACATTATCCAATGAAATCCCTCCACAACTCTTTGCCGAAAAAATGGTGCGTGCCATTGCCATCGCCAAGGCGGAACCCTACCGCGCCGTAACCCATAACAAGGGTATCATGAACGGTATAGATGCCGTGGTGCTTGCCACAGGAAACGATTTTAGGGCGGTAGAAGCGGGCGTACATGCTTATGCGGCAAGAAACGGGAGTTACAGCAGTCTTACCCATGCCGAAATTAAGGACGGTATTTTTAGGTTTTGGATCGAACTGCCCTTGGCCCTGGGAACGGTGGGAGGATTAACGAAGCTTCATCCCTTGGTAAGGCTCAATTTGGAACTATTGCAAAATCCTTCGGCAAGGGAATTGATGCAAATTACGGCGGTCGCCGGCTTGGCCCAAAACTTTGCAGCGGTAAGTTCCTTGGTGACCACGGGCATACAAAAAGGACACATGAAAATGCATTTATTGAACATGCTGAACCAACTAGGCGCCAATACTGCCGAAAAAGACCAATTAATAGTACATTTTAAAACCAATATAGTAACCCATAGGGGCGTTGCGGACGCACTAGCACAACTGAGAAATCCGTCATGATGCAAGATTTTTACAGTAACGGCAAGTTGTTGATCTCCGGCGAATATGCCATACTGGACGGCGCCGAAGGATGGGCCATACCCACCAAATTCGGACAAACTTTAAAGGTTGTCAACGATACATCCGGGTTACTGACATGGAAGAGCATAGATGCCGATGGGAGCATTTGGTTTCAGGGCACTTACAATTTACTAGACTTCGCCGTACTGTCTACCACGGAGGATAAAATAGCTCTCTCCCTTATTGACATACTCACACAAACCAAAAAACTAAACCCTAAATTTTTAGACCTTTCAGAAGGATGCACGGTGGAAACCGAATTGACCTTCCCTAGAAATTGGGGACTGGGTACATCTTCAACCTTAATAAACAATATAGCCCAATGGGCCAAAATAAACCCGTATCACCTATTGTCCGAAACCTTTGGCGGAAGTGGATACGACATTGCCTGTGCACAACACGACCATCCTATTTTGTTTAAAATAGAGAACAAAGAACCTATCGTTTGGAAAGCAAAAGCAGTATTACCCTTTTCCAATGCATTATACTTCGTGTACCTCAACCAAAAGAAGAACAGCAGGGAAGCCATAACCGCGTACAGGGAGCGACCCATAGACAAAGTGGCCTTGACCAAAACCATTAACGAACTCACAGGAGCACTTATACAAGCTACTACTTTAAAAGAATTTGAAGACCTATTGCACCTTCACGAAAAAACACTTTCCCATGCCTTGAACATCCCTACCATAAAAGAACAATTATTTCCAGATTATACCGGAAGCATCAAAAGCCTAGGAGGCTGGGGAGGCGATTTTGTATTGGTTACGTCGCGAAAGAATACTTTGGAATATTTTAAAGAAAAAGGGTATGAAACTATAATTCCCTTTTCAGAAATGATACTATAAAAAAAGCCTCCGAATGGAGGCTTTTTTATATAATTTCTCTGAGCCGTTTTCTTTATTTGAAGCTCCGCCGAAAAGCGGTACTAGTTCAACCAGCTTGTTTGGCCGCGCATTAAATGCTTGCCGAACCAGGGTTTCACTAATAAAAAGTAGCTCTTTTGTCTTCTATTTCGGCACCTTCTTTCAATGCATTGTAGACACTGGCACTTACCCTGTTCGCTGAATTATTCTTTAAAGTATTGGCATACGTGCTATAGTTTTCCAACTTTGGCGCTTCCGTCTTTTTGGTAATCTCTATCATAAAAATACCCGTATTACCTTTCAAAAGTCCGGAGGTTGCTCCTTGGGCCATTGCATAAGCGGTACCTACTACAGTAGGTTCGCTACCCGCTCCAGGAATGGTAGGCGTCTTAACCGTTAAAGCCGTAGCCGTAGCAAAAGATACATTATTATCCTTGGCAACCGCGTCCATAGTCTTGCCTTTATTGGTTGCTATGATCTGGGCCGCCTTCCGCTCTCTTCTAAGAATTGGCAATACGGTCAAAGAAGCATCTTCCGGAGCCATTACCCCTTCCTTATATCTTCCTGTTACCTGAACAACGGCATAGCCATTATTGATATCGAATCTTTTAATAGCCCCTACTTTGGTATCCTCATTAAAGGCCCATTGCACCACATTTCGTTGCAAACCAAGCCCTGGAAGGTTCTCATCCAACTCCTTGATGCTATTTACCGGTCTAACCAAGTACTCGCCTTTTCTGGCAATATTGGAGAACTCGCCTTCATCGGCAATTGTTTCCATCTCAAATTTTGTAGCGTTAGTGAACAAAGAGTTCGTAGTCTCTTCAGAAGCAAGAACTTCCCTAGAGAGCGTGGCTACTTGGACAACATCCTCTTTGTCATCGACCCGAATAACATGGAAACCAAAATCTGTCTCTACTAAACCAATGGTGCCTACAGGATTGGCAAAAGCAAAATCATTAAATTCAGCCACCATTCGCCCTTGTTGAAAATATCCCAAGTCCCCACCATTGGGAGCAGACGGCCCATCGGAGTTATCCCTTGCCAGTTCAGAGAAGACCACACCGGCCTTCTTGGCTTCGGCAAGTAATTCCTTAGCTTTAGCCTCCGCTTCTTCTTTGGTTCTGGTCACATCTGGAGTAGCCCTTGTTGCCCCTTCATACGTCAAAAGAATATGGCTTGCCTTAACGGAGCCATTCGACTTTCTGTCCAACATTTTGGTAATCTTATAAGAACCTCCTTCTTTATATGGACCATAATATTCGCCAACATTTAAGTTCATGAGCGTATCTGAAACACTAGATGGCAATTCTTTTTTAGACTTATACACCGTATCAAATTTCACGTCCGAGTTACGACTTAGGAACGCCGCCATATCTTGGGTATTTCTAAATCCCCTAATGGTATCGTTCTGGTCTGTCTGGGAATTGTACTCAATGGTATCATCCAATAATTTAGTTATCGACTCTTTTATCGCTAGATCATCTGCTTCGGAAGCTTTCTCCTCAAAATATACGAATTGGATATCGCTAGACTTTTCCTGTTTGAACTGATCTTTATGTTTTTTTACGTAAGCTGCTATTTCTTCCTTGCTCACTGTAATAGTGCTATCTGCAATACTGCTATATGGAACCCGAACATATTTTATGTCCATTTTTTCATTGGCCAATTTATAGTCCAGCTCTCCTTCTTTTAAAGTAGCCCCAACACCTGCGCGCACCAAGTTAAAATAGGTTTGTTCCTTGGCCATTTGTACAATCTGCTGCTCTGTCTGCAACCACGCTTCAAACTGCGGCGGATTATTTACTTTCCAATCCATTACGGTTTGCCTAAATAAATTAGGGTCGAACACACCGTTGGCGTTTTGGAATTGAGGATTTTGTCCGTATCCGGCATTTTCAAGAAAGTCTACTATTTGGTCTTGTTCAATACCGATGCCCAAATCGTTGAATTGTTCACCAAGAATACTATTTCTAACCTCTTGGTCCCAAACCTGATTCATTACCTGAAGGGTTGAAGCCGTTGGACCCATTTGTCTGGAAGCTATTTCTACCTTTTGCCGAAAATCATCTATGGAAAGTTCGTTACCGTTAATTTCCGCAACGGAAGACCCTATTTTGCCACCAGCCCCAAAATCGCTACTGGTAAAAACACCGGAAATTACAAATGCAAACAAGGCCAGACCTATGATCAAAATCAGAATCGTGGTACGTTTTCTTATATTTTCTAAAACTGCCATACTATGGAATATTTAAAATCAGGTGGCGAAATTACCATTTTTAATTGATATAATAAAAAGTAAAAATACTGTAAACAATGGATACAAAAGGAATTAGTCCAAGTCCAATAATTCTAGCGAAACAAGGTCAATTTTAGTATTGGACACTTCTAAAATCGTAAATTTAAAATTTTCTATATTAATTTGCGCTTCTTTTTCGGGAATCTCCCCTAGCCGATGCACCAACATCCCCCCCAAAGTCTCATACTCATCTGTTGTAGGAAGATTAAGCTTATAATTTTCATTGATATAATCTACCTCCAAACGTGCCGAAAAGAAAAAATGGGTAGCATCTATCTGTTCCTCCCTTAAGTCGGTACTGTCATGTTCGTCCTCTATTTCACCAAAGAGCTCTTCTACAATGTCCTCTACGGTCATTAAGCCCGATGTGCCACCATACTCGTCCAGTACCACTGCTATACTTTTTCTTTTTTTTATCAGAACATTCAATATATCCTGAATAAGCATGGTTTCCGGGACAAACTCTACCGGAAGCAGAATACTTTTTATGGTTTTCGGTTTTTTGAACAACTCGTACGAATGCACGTATCCTATGATATTGTCTACCGTATCGTTAAAAACAAGAATCTTGGAAAAACCTGTTTCGGTAAATAACTTGGCTAGATTTTTTGGGGTTTCATGAAGCTCTACCGCTGTAATCTCTGTTCTTGGCACCATGACCTCCCTTGCCTTTACAGCAGCGAATTCCAATGCGTTCTGAAATATCTGTATTTCCGAATCAATCTCATCTTCTTCCTCTACCGTCTCCATTTGCTCCGATATGTAATCTCCCAGCTCTATTTTACTAAAGGCCAGTTGCACTTCGTCGCCAGAGGTACGGAATATATGCTTTAAAATAAAGTCCGAGACCGCAATTATAAAGTCGGACACCAAGGAAAAAAGAACATAAAAAAAATAAGCGGGTATTACAAAAAGCCTTAATAATCGGTTCGCATAAATCTGAAACAGGACTTTGGGCAGGAATTCTGCCGTAATCAGAATAACTATCGTAGAAATAATGGTCTGGGTCAGCAGGATAAAATCCGTCAACATGAGCCGAAAAAAAATATTCTCTGGTGCCAAGCCAGAAAACCAGTTGACCAATAGATCACCCATAAAAAGGCCATAAATAACCAAGGCGATGTTATTGCCTATAAGCATGGTGGCAATAAATTTGGATGGTTTTTTGGTGAGTCTGGTAAGGACTTTAGCCAAAAGCCCCTCCTGCTTTTTTTCGATTTCTATGTGAATCTTGTTCGCGGATATAAAAGCAATCTCCATTCCCGAAAAAAAAGCGGAAAAGATGAGCGAAAATAGTATGATAAGGACTCCAGGCTCCACTATGGTTTCTGATTATCCTTATGACGCTGCTCGAACTTTTTTCGATAATTTCTCCGAAAAAAAAACATCCCTGTAGATACAATGGCAAAAAAAATGAAAATATAGGCCATGGACCGCTCTGTATTCCAATCCGTGAAAACCCTGTAGGTTGAAAAAACCGCTACAATTATGTACAAATACTCCGTATACTTTAATATCCTAATCATCTTTATTCTCCTTAATAAGCATTAGTCCAAACGTTTTATGGGCGTTCATAAAACTTAAATCTTTCTTTATATCCATTCCTTTGCCATCCATTACGGTACCATCCTCTGGATTTGTAAATTTAAAGGTTTCTTGCGTGAAGGCCCACTCGTTATCGCGATCGTAAAACAATTGCGGCGTTTCCAACTTTTTGCCATCGTCCGATTTTATAATCACATTTCCCTTTAAGTCTACTACACTGGTAGCGGAATAATAAATGCCATAGTCAGCCGATATGGTCGTTCTTTCGTTCTTCTCGTTATATATTTCTAACAACAAGCCATCGGGAAAGGTTTGGTGCGGAAAATTAAGATTTTCAAAATCGTTCCTAGTTGGCCCGGACAAAACGAACATCACTTTTGATGAGCCTGTGTCTTCGGCATTTATCTTTTCAGGTATTTCGGTGTAGGTAAGTACAAAGTCATTGGCGATACCTTGGGGAACGATAACTTTCTTTGCCTCGTCACCAACTCTTTTATACCCGTCTCCACAAGAAAAAGGCATTGCCATGGAGAGTACCATGGCAATGCCTTTAAAAATATCTAAACTATGTTTTGTCATCTTATAAGGTAGGCACCGTTACACTACCTCCCACCCAGCAACTGAAGTTAATGGTCTTACCACTCATATTGGAGCTAAAGATCATTTCCTTGCTTGGGGCCTTGGCATCATAACTTGCAGCTGCTTGGCCGGCCCTACCGCTTAGAGAAGGGTCTACCCTACCTCCTTTTCTGGCCATATCGGAAGCTTTCCAATAAATAGCTCGTTTCTCAAAAGGAGTACTGCCACAGTCATTTGCACTACCTGCATATAGGTTCGCTATCAAAAGATAGGCCTTGCCATTTGCAGGGTTGGCATCGATAGCCTGTTGGGCATAAGTCCGCGCGCTCGATTTACTTGATCTAGAGTAGCTAGTTGCAATTTTATAGGCAATGTTAGATTTTTTCTTTGAATCCGTTTCAAGACCCAAAGCCTTGTTGAAATCTTCTACCGCACCTTTGGTATTTCCTTCTTTTTTCTTCAATTCCCCACTATACATCCATCCTTCGGCAGAAGGATCCAAAGCCATTTGAGCCTCGAATAATTTTTTAAACATAGGGTCGTCCGTACATTCTTTGCCATACATTCTACCTACAGCTCTTTTCACCCAATTTACATCGCTCTTTTTCTCATCAAAGTTTTTCTGATATAAAGGTATAAGGTTGCCACAATCTGCCAAGGCACCTAATTTGGAATCTATACTTCCTGCAATTTTACCGTAGTTCTCCGAATAGGAATTATAGGATTTAAATGCACTCGTTTCCTTGGACGTTAATGTTCCTGCTTCTTCCTTAGGTAGCAATTCTGAAATTTTTTCGGTAATAGCGTCGTTCTCCTGCTCTATTTTCTCGGTTACCCCGTCATAGACATCAAATACTTCCTGCAAGTCTTTTTTACCACTTCCATGAAGGTCTACCAAACTAGAAAAATACATATACAACGCTTTAGGATTGGTAAAGTTTTTTTTATCCTTGGTAAAGGCATCGTTTAACATATCGTACATCTTAACATCATCTATCATGTTATGATCGCTCATGAGCATGGCCTTGTCAATATCCGTATCCGCGATACTTGTTTTAGATGCGTAATATTCCAACCTGTTATCATAAACCTCAAGGAGCATATTCACAAACGTCCCTTTTTCTCCTGCGGCCGCTTTCTCTATTTTATGATTAAGAATACGTTCCCCGTAGAAATAGGTTGCATAGTTTAATTTAGGACATGTTTCATAAACCATTTTCCAAGGCTCATAGGCCGCTTCATAGTTTTTGACTTTTGCATGCTCCGAGAAAATTGAGAGATTAGTCATACATTCAGGATTTTGGGCCTGAGCATTACTTACCCCCATCATTCCTAAGAACATAATTGCCGTGAAGTAAATTTTCATTTTCATTTTTGCTAAGTTTAAAGTGGTTAATGTACTAAATATTTTTTAGTTAATTTTTCTTTTAAGGAACCAACGGTCATTTAACGAAAGACCTATGTTAATCTTTAAATAACTTTCTTCTACCAAATCCGCTCTTGTAGTTCCCCTTCTTCCTAATTCAAAACCGACGTTAAGATTTGATAAACTTCGCCCCAGTGGCAGTCCAACTCCAAAAGTTATGCCAAAGTTATTTATATCCACATCGTTCACCACCATTCCGGTCTTGTCCAAACGCACTCCAGCCCTGTATGTCATTCGGTTCAGGTAGCTAGAGAAGGACCCGCTATCTGGCGTAATAAATCCTCCAAAAGCCACCGAACTGGCATCTTTATATATAATATTATCAACCCCTAAAAAGGGATTATCGAAAGCACTTAAGCCCTGAAAAGTATATTCACCACCCAAAAACCATGTTCTATTCGCTCCAAACCCTATACCAATAGTGGTAGCTGTTGGAATCTTAAATTCGGTATTCCTTAAGTTTTCTGCGTCTAAATTTACATTAATTTCCTCTATAGAACCTCCACCTAAAACAGAAAAAGAACCGATTCTTCTTTCGTTCTTTGCAACGAGATTGCCTTGCGTATTTACCCTTACCGAAGTATGTAGGGTATATTTATCGGTAATTTGCGGCGTATAATTTACTGCATAGTTAAAATCGAAGCCGTTTATATTGGAACTTCTTCTATCAAAAGAACCAAATTGTACATCTTCTATCTGTTGCAATCGTTCGCTTTCCAAAGTCCCGAAATTATAATTGAGAGTAGCACCTATACTAATGTTCTTTATAATTTCATATCCAATAGAATAATATACCCTATTAAGACCGCCAGAGCCGCTGAACACATTGGTAAGGGGCTGACCGTCATTTGTTCGCTGTTCAATGAAATTATAACCTACCGAGGTGTAGGGCATAATCCCAAAGCCCATTCCTAGCTTGTTTCCCAAAGCAAAACCCATGGACAAATAGTCGAGATTGGTAACCGAACTACTTTCTTCGGAGATAAAATCCTTTAAACGAAATTGCTTGTTGGATATGCCGGCGGTATATACGACCAAACCCTCGTTATCCCACACATCCAAACCTAACTGCGCATAAGCTGCTGGGTTTCTAAGGTTTATATGGATACTGTCCGCATAGAGCGCAATCCCTCCCATCATCTGATTATCTACGGTACCTGCATTTCTTAAATCGCCAATACCGAAAAAAGAATACGGAGAAACAGTTCCTTCTTGGGCGTACATGCTCGTGGCTGTGATGCACACAATTGCAACTACAATTTTTCTGATCATCTAATGCTTATTGTATTCTAGCAAATAATTAAGCCCCTTAAGGAGAAATTTCGAATCCGCAAAGATGGTATTTTTTAGTCGTTTAGACAAAAAATGACTATCCCCCCCTGTTAAAATAACTGTTAAATATTGAAAACGTTGCGCGTATTGCGAAATCACACCGTCTATTTCATGGCCAACACCATACACTACGCCACTGTGTATGCAATTGTTGGTAGAATTTCCAATAAAATCCAGCGGCACCTCTTTTACCAATAAGGGAAGTTTCGCGGTTTGAAGATGCATGGCCTTATACCTCATGTTGATGCCAGGGGAAATAGCGCCGCCCAAATATTCGTTAAAATCGTTTACCATATCATAGGTAATACAGGTGCCGGCATCTATGACCAGCGTATTCCCGTTCTGATTGTAATAAAAAGCGGCCGTAGCCAAGGCAATTCTATCGATGCCAAGCGTTTGTGGCGTGGCATAACTACTCTTAAAGGGAATTTTAGAGGTCGAAGAAAGCACATGTACCTTGCAAAAAAGCGACAAAACATCCAAATCCTTTTTATCCAACTCGCCAACCGATGCTATTATAGCTCGACTTATTGCTGGATATTCTTTAAAAATTCCCTTTACCCTTTCCAAAAAAAGCGAAGCCTCAAAATAGTCATCGAACACTAGTTCGTTCTTTTTGAATACCGCAAATTTGAAGTATGTATTACCTATATCTACTACTAAATTCATAGTACAAAGGTATAAAACTTAAGCCTTCTGTCGTAGACTCAAGTCAAAAAGGGAAAAATCCAAATTCCAAACTACAAGCTGCAGGCTGTAGGCTTTAGGTTGTAAAAAAAGGGGAAATTCCAAATTCCATAAGCTCTTGGCTCTTGGCTCTAAAAAAAGGGAGAAATTGCAAATTTCAAGCTACAAGCTACAAGCTCTAAAAAAGGGAAAAAATTGCAGATTACAAACTAGCCTGTCGACTAGCAGGTTCAAAAACAAAATAAATCCCTAAGCTGCTTTCAGATAGTACTCGACCTCAAGCTCAAACAGGATGTTCCCATTTTCAAAAAACGAGTCACACTTTTAATTTAGGAACCAACCACAGGTATCCCATACAGCAAAGAAACACCAAAAAGAACCACCAACGCGATGCTTCTATGACTTCTAGCTTATTGACTTCCATTGCATCGGCAGATGCGAAAAATCTGTTGTTCTCCAAGATGGTATTTGCACCCAACAAGGATTTCCAATGCAGGGTATCCATTACAAAATAATTCATGACTGTGTTTGTTTTCTTTATTCCGCCGTACCCTGATGCTTAGCAACATCCAAAATGTACTACACGAATCTATTTTGTTAGTCAAAAACCACCATTCTTTGGCATAGCTATACACCCTTAAATAGGCGGTCTCCGAAAATAGGAATATTATACACAAGCACCCTTCCCTTTTGGATTTTATTAAGAAGATTTTAGTAAAAGTGATTATGAACCACTTAAGGTATCCAATTACTAATTTTCCAAAAGCATTTAAAAACAATAGAATAGCAAGCTTTAACACCTAAAGCTTCCATGCCGTTGAAAAACACTTATTTACCAGCAAAAATAGACGAGCCATAAAGACGAATTTGAAACACCGCCCTACGAAAGACTAAAATCCAGACGCTTTTTTTGAGATTTAGTTGGTATATCCTAAATTTGAAATTATATTTGCAGCCGCTTATAGCGATATGGTGCCTTAGCTCAGTTGGTAGAGCAATGGACTGAAAATCCATGTGTCCCTGGTTCGACCCCTGGAGGCACCACATAAAAACCCCTGTTTACAGGGGTTTTCTTGTTATTGGGAATCACGTTTAGGAACCACATCTTATTGGATTTCTGTGATAGCTTTTTTTTTTGGTTTTTTTTGTTTCCAACAATCTCCAAATGCATTACCTCTACGTAATTTAAAGTGTTACCATAGACAGATACTATGTTGAAGAATTGCCTGATATAATCAACAGGCTAGACCAACACAATACCCACTACTTCAAGAGAGCATTTACAAAAGCCGCCAAAGATTTGGAAATTATAATTTCAATGGAATACAGCAACAAAGCGGATGCCAACTACCTAGAAAAATTTATAAAACAGATGAAGAGCAAAAAGTTCCTTCAAAAAAATCATCAAGGACAATACTATCCTTTCGATATATACTCCTGCCAAATGAAAACCCGAGTTTTTATCTCTTTCTTTTTCCCTTTGCCGTCTTTAAAATTATAAACCGTAGCTATGGCTATGCTTGATAATTTTGCCTAGGCAAAGAAAAAAATAAATTTGTTAAAATTTTCGGGTTTTCATTAAGCATGAGTATACTTGATAAAAAATTGAAGCCCTGGTTCCCCCGAAGGATCGAGATTGGAAGAACCACATAAAATCATAACTTCACATCACCTATTTTTTTATTTTAAAACCTATCTTGCAAGCAACCATAAATACAGTATAGTGATTTGGATCGATGAAAATTCGGACTTGGCTGCCTTAGAAAATTACTTGCTCCAAAAGCAATGGATAGGCACAACGGAAAAGGTCAAAACCATAGAAAAAGCAGGAGAAGGGAATATGAACGTAGTGCTGCGGGTCAGTACCACCAAGGATTCTTTTATTTTAAAGCAATCCAGACCTTTTGTGCAGAAATACCAAGAAATCCCTGCTCCCCTCAATCGTATAGCCGTAGAATATATTTTTTATAGCACCACAGCCAGTATCTTAGCCAACCATGTACCTAAAATTATTGGGTATGGCGCAGACGCCTTTATCCTTTGCATGGAAGATTTAGGGCAATGCAGGGATATGGGTTTTATCTATGAAAAACAGGCGATTTCAGAAAAAGTGCTTAAGGAATTGGTGGCGGTTTTATCTTCCCTACACAGCGTAGCACCGCCAAAGGATTTTCCAGAAAACCTTGAAATGCGGCAGTTGAACCATCAGCATATATTTGAGTTGCCCTTTATGACAGACAACGGGTTTTCTTTGGATACCATTCAACCAGGCTTGCAAAAACTTTCGGAACCTTATAAAAACGATCCCGACTTAAAAAAGGTCGTCTCCCAATTGGGCGAACGCTATTTGAGTCAAGGAGACACCCTGCTCCACGGAGACTACTATCCGGGAAGCTGGATGACGGCCAAGGACCAACTGTATATTATAGATGCCGAGTTTGGCTTTGTTGGCTTTGCTGAATTTGATATTGGTGTTATGGCAGGTCATTGTATTCTTGCCGCGCACAACACCATTGTATTAGATAAAATTTTAGAACACTACACAAAACCTGTTGATGCAAAATTAACCGCCCAAATAGCAGGCGTTGAAATCATGAGAAGACTTTTAGGTCTGGCTCAATTACCCTTGGTGCGTAGCTTGGTCGAAAAAAAAGAATTGTTACAACTAGCGCATCGCCTTATCATGGGCCCAACCAAATCCTGATCGTTTTATAGTCTTATATTTATGAACGTAATACGTATATATCCACTACCATGAGAAAACTGTTGCAAGGCCTTATCTTGAGTTTACTCCTCTTTTCCTGTAAAGAAAGTGCTGATGCGCCTAATCTCGAAAGTCCATCGCCATTTAGCTACACGGATGACAGCAAAAAAATGGCGAAGGCCGATTATTACGATAAGGTCTTGGGCGCTTTGGTAGGTTCCGCCATAGGGGACGCCATGGGAGCTTCTACGGAAATGTGGCACAGAAGGGACATTCAATTAAAATACGGATATATTACCGGCCTCACTCCGGCAGAGCGCGCACAATCGCCCGAGGGTACTTGGGCAAACAATCTTATGGCGGGCGCTACCACCGATGATACCCGATGGAAATATTTGATGGTTAACTATTTCTCTCAGGTCAAAGGCGAAGCCAGTCCGTCCGCCTTTTCAAAATTCATCAATACTTATTACGCGTCACTTACCAAGGATTTAGGCGATCCCGACATACAGACCAGCACCGATATTTTAGACGATAAAATGGAGAAAATCGACTGGATCAAGGAATGGGCACGGGTTTCCTTGGCCTACGAAAAAGATAGCGACACCTATGTTTCGTCATTGAACCGATTTTATGGGGGCGAAATGTCCTGTGCAGGCCAACTGTATTCGCCTATGTTCGGGTTGGTAGCATCCAATTCTTCAGAAGCCTACGATTTGGGCTATACCCATTCCCTTTTTGATATTGGCTATGCCAAGGATATATCCGGACTCGTGGCCGCTATGACCCACTTGGCAATGCGCACGAAGGATATGGATTCTATTTTAAACGTAGTCCCGTTTACGGACAACACCGGCTACCAAGACAGCAGATTGGTTGGACGCATTCCCTACTCGATTTGGACTGCCTCCATGAACCAAATACGTGTCTTGGACACTTTGAAGAACAGTAACGATTCCCTCATAAAACCAATACTAAAAACCAAAGTACCAAAAGGCTATTCTGGGACTGACGCAGATTGGGCGCGACAAGAAATGGCCTATCGTTTTTTAGAAAAGGACAAAAAAGCGATCGCGTTCCATGCCGGCGAAATATGGCAGATCATGATAACCGGAATGGGGTATGGTAAGGGCGATTTTTTGAATACCATGCAATTCATAGTAAACTACGGAAGGGACAATGACACCGCGGCCGCCATTGCTGGCATGATACTCGGTGCCAAAGACGGATATGCCGCCCTGCCCAAGGATTTGAAGGAAGAAACTATACGGGTAAACCGAGAACATTTGGGTATAGATTTGGAGCAGCTTGCACAAGAAATGACAAATTTGCAGTATCCTTAATCCCAAATCCGCTCCACGGCACTTTCCCGAAACTCCATAATTTCCAGCTCCGCATCCGAAGTATTCGAAAACTCCAGAGTAGTATACGCCTCCCTAGGGAAAATCTGATTGGTCATCACATATTGGCCTTGGTGTATAAAAAGTTCTATGGAGGAGGCATCCAACAACATTCGGATTTCAATTTCGCCCTCCGCTAGATTAGTAATAGGCATTTCTTGGATTCCAGAGGCGAAGTTGTCCTTAAAATCGGTTAGGCCGGAGTTTCGCCTATCGAGGGTTAGC
>Ga0208768_1000818_pt1 | contig 18851 bp, 17 predicted proteins | sample AntAceMetag02UK1_FD_184760 | JGI IMG/M metagenome (GOLD analysis project Ga0208768, IMG submission 184760) | Saline lake microbial communities from Ace Lake, Antarctica - Antarctic Ace Lake Metagenome 02UK1 (SPAdes) (version 2) | ecosystem: Environmental > Aquatic > Non-marine Saline and...
AACTGAGAGTAACAGTTGTTTCATGTTGTAAATAAAATGGCATTATGCCGATTAAGGGAAAATAGGAGAGCTTTGGTGTTGCCTATGCGGCTTGCCATTGCGGGGGTGCCCGCATGTGCCTTTTTTGAACGAAAAGGGCTTCTTTCAACACTGTTTCTGATGCCAAATAATGGTCAGAGCAGTGCAGGGTTTTGAGAAATTGCACTAAGTATTGTTGGGTGCTATTGAGCGTGTAATCTGATGTGAGCAGCTGCTTGTAAAACCGGAAATCACGGGTTGTGTTTACGTCTTTCCGAACAGAAAGTGCCGTAACCTGTCCCACTCCAAAATGGTTAGAAAGCTCAGTATAGAGTGAGTTCCGTTGCCAATTGAACAAGGTTAAATCGGTTTGGTCAAAGGTGGCTTTGTTCATTCCAATCACCCATGTTCCACCGCGTAAATCTGGGCCTAGCACAACCTGATTGTTTTGCACTAATTGCGCTGCTTCGCGAAGGTCTTCCGTTGCCAATCCGATGCAATCATTTCCAATTAGCACAATGTTTTCATAGCCTTGATTGAAGGCATATTGAAAGGCAGAACGGATGCGTTCTCCAAATGTTTTTCCGGCTTGCAATGCGCCATTTACAAGGAGCACCGGAAACCCAGAAGCTTTGGCTACTAGACATGTTTGATTGGTCATGAAGCGCAGTAACTCAACGTTGGCATGCTCATTCAGCTCAGGTAAGAGCTTTTTTGAGCGTGCTTCAGACTTAGAGGCGTCTGCAAAAACAACTATGGCGGTTTTGGTCTTCACGATGGGGCAAGATAGTTGAATTGTTGGGGAGGAGTTATCACGAAAGGATTGTTTTGAGATACCTTTTTTTGACCTGTTTCAGGCGCTTTTGTCGTGATTATAGCCTGCTAACATTTTATCGGGACCACCATGACCGACAAAAGTAAAATCGGTGATTTTATCTTTGTCCCGAGCAGATGTATTACCAAACCATGTCCATGAAGCTTTCTTATTGATATAGTCTGCGACATCAGCGTCATCTTGATAGATCAGGAATTTAATCCCATCCTTTTCAGCGGCATTCTGATATTTACTAAGTTCATCATCTGAATAGGTTCCTTTATAAACAATCATTGTTGTTTCCTCACTTGGGTTATCTTTCTTCATCCTCCGTGCTTCGTCTAAACCGTTTTGTACAAAATGACGAGTATTTTCGCCGTAAGTATATCCGTTCTCCTTGTCATTCTTCTTAAAATCACTTGACGGCCCATCATCTGCTCCGTCTCCTTTAGGTTGATTCCCAACCACAACGACATTTTCTGCTCCATTGTGATCGATGGTGCTTAGAGGCGAATTATAGGCAAAATGGTACGGTGATCGAGCTGGAAATTTCATTCTCATGGGATCAACAGACAACCATCTTCCAATCCTTGGTTCGAATTGCCTATACTCAGTTGTATAACTGTTACCGTTCGTTTTCATCTCATCATCCTTCTCCATCCCATTAAACCCATACCAATACCCCTCACTCCAACTTCTACCATACAAACCAACGCCAAAAGGAGAATAATCTGTTGCAGACAGCACAACAGCGGTATACGAAAGCACATTGCCCAGGTGATTGGAGATTTCATAGTGCTTTTGACCCAATGAACGTGCTGCTTCTGGTGAAGTAGTGTAGTTTGTGGCAATGAATTCATACGGGGTGGCGTCTATTCCCAGCCTTGAACTTCCATACATGTGTCGTTCAGCAACACGGAAGGAAGAAGGAGGGGTTTGACCAGTGGCTTCCCGATTGTATGTGGCCATGACATTTCCGCTGGCATCTCGCACGTAGTAGGTGGAATTCTCCCACTGGGTGAAGGCATTGTCTGCGTAGATGTGTTTGGCGATGCGGTTGCCCATGGCGTCGTAATCAAAACGGAGGTTCTTCTTGGTGCTTCCGTTGGTGCGACGGACTTCAGCAATTTTGCTGTCAACATGACTGGCACGGGGGCAGTATCACCGGCATATCCACCCAACCTCCATAGTGCATTACTTGGTGCATACCTAGAGCACAGGCTAGGTAATAAAGTCCAGATAATTATCGGGGTTTATTACTTCAAACGAGGCATTTGGATAGGCTTTAGCCCATAATGCTGGAACTTTTGATTTCTTTTTGGAGTTCCATTTAAATTCATATCCATAAAGACTTCCACCTCTTTCTTCAATCCAATCAATTTCCTGCCTAGTATGAGTCCGCCAAAAGAAATTTGCTGTATGCAACCGAGTGTATTCTTGGTATTTTAAACGTTCTGATATGAGGTAGTTTTCCCATAGTTTTCCTTGATCGTCCCGAACACTCATAAAATTGAAGTTGTTAATCATGGCGTTGCGAATACCGTTGTCATAGAAGTACCATTTGTTCTTTTTAGTGATTTCGTTGTCTAAATTTCTACTGAATCCGGGAACTTTATGGATGATGAATACTTTGGAGAGTAAGTCCAAGTATTTGTCCACTGTTCCTTTTCCGATTTGCAAATCATTGGCCATCCCTTCAACAGATATTTCACTTCCTACTCTAAAAGCTATCATCCTAAGCACCGAGACAATCTTATCTCGCTTTCGCACGCCTTCAAATTCAAGGATATCTTTTAGAAGATATGAATTAACTTGTTCCTTTAAATAGTCTGCTTTCTCACCCCAAGTTGTCAAGTGCTCTAATTCAGGATAACTTCCAAAAATCAAACGTTCTTCCAATTTGTTTTTGGTTTCGATGTAATTTTCATCCTCTCCGAATTCCTGTTGAGCAAATGGATAAAGGTATAATGTCATTTTTCGACCAACCAATGGCTCTCCTAACTGATTCTCTAGGTCAAATATCGATGAGCCTGTTACCAATACTTTTAATCCTTCAATAGAATCCAGCATCAGCTTTAGTTTTAAGCCAATTTCGGGAATGGCTTGAGCTTCATCTATGATCAATAATCGAGTCTTTCCGAGTAATCGTTCATAATTAACTACCGTTCGTGGTTCTAAAATCAAATGTGTCCCTTCATCTTCTCCGTTAAGAATCATTGGCTTTTCATTCAACTCGGAAATGATATGTTTAACTAGTTCGGTTTTCCCGACACGACGGGCACCTAAAAGCATAACCGCTTTGTTTGGTTTTAAATACTTTTTAATCGTGCTTTCTATGGCTCTGTGAATATATTTCATTTGTTCTCCAGCTTTGAATCAACACCTAAAATACGGAAATACATTAAATACCGACAAAATATGCGCGCAATTTATTTAAATTCCGACATTAGGGTTAGTTGAGCGGATGAAACTGATTCATCAATTGAAAGCTTCCCGTTCATAGGTAGCCATAACGTTGCCGCTGGCATCACGCACGTAGTAGGTAGTGTTTTCCCACTGCGTGAAGGCGTTGTTTGTATAGTTATGTTCGGTGATGCGGTTGCCAATCGGGTAGATGGCTGAAGGCACTAAATGTAAAAAAATTTTAGTGCTGTTAAAGGCAGCTGTTTCTGAGGAAGGATTCACAATCACATATGTTCTCAAAACAATTATCCATTATACCTTCGCCACTGGCGTCCCCTTCAATCCTTCACTAACCAACCATCCCATAAACTTGGCAAAAGGTTCAATATTTTCTTCTACGCCGGCAGTTTCCAACGATTTCATATAAGTTTCTCTTTCTTCCAGCGGAATCACTGTCCATGGATACCCACCTGAGGCCAACATTACATTCATCAGGAAACGGCCCATTCGTCCGTTGCCATCCATGTATGGGTGAATGAATACGAATACAAAATGTCCCAATACGGCTCTTACTGCTGGGCTTTCTTCTTTACGTAAAAGATCAAACAGCTCCGGCATGGCATCCCTTACTGCGTCTTTGTTCAAAGGAACGTGCATTGATCCTCCGATATATACCTGATCATTTCGGTATCCAGCCAAATCAGAAGCTTTTAAAATACCGGATGTAACACTTGGCGCAAACAGTTCCCTGTACCAATCCCCATGATCATCATCCACAACCTTTCCGGGATTCTCATTGTCAAGGATGAGTTTGATACTTTCACGCACCCTTTGAGAAGCCAACCAGTAGCCACGAGCAGCCATGGTATCTCGTTGTTTCCGATCCGCTTCATTTTCTTTCGGGTCCCATTCACCACTTCTTACCCGTTCTATAAGTTCTATGGTAACCTTGTACCGCTCGATAGATAAGGAATGATAGGCATCTGTTAAATAGATATCTTCCACTTCCTTCATGTATTTAGCAGGATCTTTTGGTAATCCTGGAGCGTCTGGAAAATGTTGAATCGCCCTCTCACGCATTGTGTGCCACATCAAACGAATACGGTTCGCGTAAGGAGATTTGTCTCGGATCGATAATTCAACAGGAGGTTTATCTTCAAACGGATCATGTTCACGCACATCATAACCAACCTTTTGCATAGACTTTAAAATCTCATCGGCTATTTTGTCGCGACCAATATTTCTAAAAGCACCTGCCAATCTTCCGCCAATTTTTGAATGACCACCGTCCAACAGCAAGCCGAGTATTTCTGACGCGTCCTGGATCATCGTCAAAGCAGTGCGCACGTCAATAGTGTTATTGGTAAACATTGAAGGGGAACAGTGGATCAAGGAAGAAGCTAGGCTCGGTATTCGTATTCCATCCATTTCAACGATTTCAGCCTCGTCCGGTAAGGATGATTGCATAGAAAACAAAGAAGTATTGTAAAGCAATGGAGTAGGCTTATTCGTTGCAGCCTTTGTTCTTATAATCAGTTGATGGGGCACAGTTTGATTTCCTGCATGTCTTTGTAAAGCCTGATCAGCTGACAAACAATAATCTTTTCCAAAACGTTCGACTAAGTAACGAGAACAAAACTTCCAATAGGAGGCATACCATGAGGCACTATCACCGTCTCGTTCATCTGGAGGAGCTGTAATGTACCATCCGTCAATTACTTTTTTGATAAACCCATGCTCTAGTAAGCGCTCTCTATGCACCCTTGAAAGCTCAGAAGTCTTGATAGCAACTATCTGTTGATTATCCTGAAGATCTTTAAGCACTTCAAGTGATTGAGCAAGTTTTTCCCGTGGTGTTGCCATTTTTTAACCTTGTTCTTTAATTAGAAATCTGCGTTGTTCTAAAATTAGAATATCATGATGTGCCCTAATTAGAAAAGTATGTAGTGCAAATGTTAGAATATTATGCTTAAACACCAAATGCCAAGAAGTTAGCAGTAAATTTGATTGGTGTTTCAATTTACATTTCTTGGTAAGATTTGAGGTAATTATTAGGACAGATCGTTTGCAGAAATGTGTTGATGGTCAAGTTGGTTTGGTATAGCTAGTGGAAATGAATTCATAAGGGGTGGCGTCTATCCCCAGCCTTGAGCTTCTATACAGGTGACGTTCTGCAACACGGAAGGAGGAAGGAGGGATTTGTCCGGTGGCTTCCCGATTGTATGTTGCCATAACATTTCCGCTGGCATCGCGCACGTAGTAGGTAGAATTCTCCCACTGTGTGAAGGCGTTGTCTGCGTAGATGTGTTTGGCGATGCGGTTGCCCGTGGGGTTTTATGACTGTAAAAGAAAAAGTAACGCTGCAGTGATTCTTCTATTGTTTTTGCATCGATGAAGAACGAGTAAGAACCCCATCGTCATCAATCTGATAATTGATTAAAGTGTCGATCAACATTTGATCAGGATGTTCAAAGTGTTTCGCGGATTCTAAAGAGTATTTTTCTATCCAAAATGTGATTGGACTATTTATTGGGGCCCATTTTATTTGGGAACGAAAGTAAAACGTGCTGTCAATTTTTGATCTTCTAATTGATTGAAGGCTATCAATCATAACACCCTGAGTATTCCACGTGCTAATTAGCTCTATTTCTTCTGTGTTGAAAAGGAAGGAAAAGCAATGGATGTAATACTTTTCGTGAGCCATCCCATAAATATACTTGGCTTTCGCAATAGCTCCCAAGTCAAACCTGCCCTCCATACAAGGGAGTAAGCTATCAGAAATAGCAAGGTGCTCTGAAAAAGTATTCTGTTGGGTTTTCAGAAAAATCGACAAAGAATGCCGACAAATAGAATCTGTGCCATATAATTGGTTGAGCTTTTTATAAGCTTTTGGGTCTTTATAAGACTCACAATCAATCGTCCGAATTGTGCTTATTGCATTTTGTTCTTGCAAATCATTACAAGAACAAAATGCAAAAAATGTAATGATAAGCAGATTGTAGAATGGTTTATTCTTGGCCATTGTTTTTCCCAGGTCTAACTTGTGTTACTTCTCCATCATTTAAATATGCTCCTCCTGAAGCTGCGTTTAATGTGCCGTCATCACTCAAGTAAAATCGATTTATTTGAGTATTCGTCCCAGCTTGCTGACCTCCGACATTGTCATAATAAGTAAAGTAGTTTCCTCTTTCATCACTACCTCGACCAACTATAACAACAAAATGATCAGTTGTATTGTCCGTGCCGGGATTTGGACTTCCATCTGAGTAATTTACACCAACCATTATGGGCAAACCAAATTTTTCTATAGACTTATGAATCGCGTATAAACCCTGTCTTCTGGAGTCTTCCGTGGTAAGATTGTAACCTCCATTATCAAACATTTGGAGGTTTCTATCAAAAGGGCCGACGGGAGCCCCGGCATTTGAACATGTCTGCCTTGCAGATTCATTACAGTTAAAAGTACTACCATATGATACCCAATCTGAAGGTTCAGCACTTGACTCTGCCTCATCAAAGAACCATTCAGTAATTGGTACATTACCTGGTTCATAACCGAAGCTTAAAGAACCATCTGCGGTTCTATAAAGATCAAAATCAACATGGTAATAAGTCTCCCCATCTCTTTCGACCAATGGCTCGTCTGATAACACATCACCGAAGACTTCAAGAAATGTGCCACCATCATTATTTACAATTGCGTTAACATTCACGTATTCAAGACCTTCAAGGTCAACACCATCAACTAATCGATTTTCACTAAATGCATATGAACTATTCCATGGGTATTCTTTATAAAGTGGATCAACACTTAGAAACCTTCCCAACCTTTTATCCTGAATTCGATATTTAAACAAGATGGCACCATGCCATAATTCTTCATCCTTCGCCTGTCCTTGAAACCCATACCTATACCCCTCACTCCAACTCCTACCATACAACCCAACGCCAAAAGGTGAATAATCTGTTGCAGACAGCACAACAGCGGCATAGGATACCACGGTACTAACATCTACTACAGGGAGCTTTTGATCAGTGATGACCGAAAGCACATTGCCTAAATGGTTGGAGATCTCGTAGTGCTTTTGACCCAATGAACGTGCTGCTTCTGGTGAAGTAGTGTAGTTTGTGGCAATGAATTCATACGGGGTAGCATCTATTCCCAGCCTTGCGCTTCCATACAGGTGGCGTTCAGCAACGCGGAAGGAAGAAGGAGGAGTTTGTCCAGTGGCCTCCCGTTCATAGGTGGCCATCACGTTTCCGCTGGCATCGCGCACATAGTAGGTAGTGTTTTCCCACTGGGTGAAGGCATTGTCTGCGTAGATGTGTTTTGAGACGCGGTTGCCCGAGGCGTCGTAATCAAAGCGGAGGTTCTTCTTGGTGCTTCCGCTGGTACGACGGACTTTAGCAATTTTACTGTCTACCCGCCAGAGGATTTCTTATTCACATCAACTCGTCGTTTGTTTTTAACTTGAAGGTAAGATTTGCGTGCTTAAGACTGAAAAAAGAAGCTTCATTTCAAGGTCTAACTTAGTCATCTTCCATCAACACTTCTTCTTTAAGCTCACCCTGGAACCATATCTGAAATTTGATTTGTCTGCCATTTTCGTTGTAGTAAAACCACTTACCATCTTTTACCGATAGTGCGGTGGTCTGTGTTGTTACAAGCGTTTTTTCGCCTGTAATATCATCATAGAGAAAAAAGGAGTCAGTGATCAATGTATCGCTAGACAAACAAATCATATGACCATGTTCTTGTATTTGACCATTCCCATGCCATTTGATTTGGATTCCCTCTTCACAACCATGATGAAATTCAATTAATTGTTTGATTTGCCAGTCACTGTAGAAACTGTATTTAGTCCCTTCAATGAGGTCAAGAATGCGTAAGCTTTGACTGGTTGAACCGTCAGAGTGACGAACAAGATATAATGTGTGTTCGCTATCTAATTTGCACTTAACGGTGGAAGGGTTCACTAATAGCGCGGTGTCATTAAACATTCTAATCACCTCTGATTGCTCAATTGGTAAAGCAAAATGAGACTGACAGAATGTGCGTGGCATACCAAAGAATCCAAATATTAGGACTAAACTACTGATTCTGACGAGGAATATCATAGGTTATTGTTGCGTTGCGGTTAGTACTAGGTTGGCCATCTTGGTTTTGAGCGGGGTCTGGGTCTGCATTGGTCGAGCCAGCTCCACCCAAATTTGTAACTCTACCAACTAAATTGACTCCTGAAAGTTGGGCATTTTGAATCATTAAATTAAACACGGTATTTGCTCTATTGGCCGATATTCCTTGATTGCTCATCCCACCAGGGTCGTCTTCAATACTGGAGTTTCCAGTGACATTTCCGACTTTATCTGGTTCCAGACGGAGTTTTGCGATTGCTTGATTTAACTCCTGACTATTTGGTGTTCCGTCATTTCCTGTATCAAGAGTTGGGTCAAAAGTCGCTGATTCATCTGCAAAATAAATTATATCAGGCCCCAATTGCGGATGCTGAATTTCGTTCCGGTTTTCGCTATTATCAAGAGAAGAGTTGATATTATCTACTGTTCTTTGGTTTGCTTGACTTAAACTGCCTCTTGTGAAGGCATTTCCAGTCACTAGACCGCCAGAAGTTGTTTGAATACTAACTGGGTTACCCTGAAAGTCTGTTAAATCTGATTGATTTGATCCTTGTGTATTATTTGTCAAGAATGTTCTTAATGCGTTAGATACTATATTTTGTGGTGTGGCTGAAGTCCCAAAACCTAAATCATTTATACTTGATTTATTGGCTTCTGTATCAGGTAGATTCATGAAAAGGAACGTATGCTGACCCAATGGACGATCATCTGAATTTCGAATCACAAAAACCGTTTGACCAGTGCATTGGTTATTATTATTATACCATCTTACCACAACTGCTTGCTCTAATCCATCCAAATCAATAGCCCAAATTGGTGCATTTCCCGCAAATTGATACGGCGTATACCATGGATAACTAGTACTCAAAGGATCTACACTCAAGAACTTCGCAAGACTTGGATTATAAATTCTAAACCCATAATCATAAGTTGAACCACCGCCACCCATTCCTTCTGAGTCCTTCTCCATCCCATTAAACCCAAACCTATACCCCTCACTCCAGCTCCTACCATACAAACCAACACCAAAAGGAGAATAATCTGTTGCAGAAAGCACCACAGCGGCATACGATACCACAATACTAACATCTACCACCGGGAGCTTTTGATCTGTGATGACCGAAAGCACATTGCCCAAGTGGTTGGAGATTTCATAGTGCTTTTGGCCCAATGAACGTGATGCCTCTGGTGAAGCAGAGTAGGTAGTGGCAATGAATTCATACGGGGTAGCGTCTATACCCAGCCTTGAGCTTCCATACAGGTGCCGTTCTGCAACACGGAAGGAAGAAGGAGGGGTTTGTCCAGTGGCTTCCCGATTGTATGTGGCCATAACATTTCCGCTGGCATCGCGCACGTAGTAGGTGGAATTCTCCCACTGCGTGAAGGCGTTGTCTGCGCAGATGTGCTTTGCGATGCGGTTGCTCATGGGGTCGTAGTCAAAACGTAGGTTTTTCTTGGTGCTTCCGCTGGTACGACGGACTTCAGCAATTTTGCTGTCTACCCGCCAGACGATTTCTTCAATTTCTTCGGAAACATCAACCTGTAATTCTCCTAACTGAGAATAAATGTAATTATTGTCTTGGTTGATGTGGGTGGTTCCTGTGGTTAACGTGAGCACGTCTCCTACGGGTGAGTCTTCAAGGTCATCATCGTAGAGGCCGCTCACCGCCTCGGCGTTTTCGTTCTTGGACTTTTAAGGACGTCTTTTTGCTTTTTTGGGTATTTGTTCCACCCTTAAAACACGCTGTAATTTAGGCGAATTGGGGTAAAAGGAAAAGAGAGAGAAAACGAGCGAAACACTAAGAACCACAAGGGTTTAAGAGTAAAACCCTAATTGTGGAAAACTTTTTTGGATTGCAGGGGCAGGAAAGGGAAAAGTAAACTCCCTATTTCATTATGTAGTAAGTTTCAATAGTTGCCCTTTTATTTCCGATTTGCCATTCCACAATAGAATCTTGATATACTTCTGCTTTAAATAAATTGTAGCCGTTGTAACTATCGTGGTATATTTCCCACCTTAAATAACCGTTCTTGAAAATATAATAGTTTTCAAAAGGGGTTATACTATCTAACTCTTTAGACGTTAATTGTTTATATTTTGAGGTGTATCCGAATATCAAGCCTTTGTTTGTGTATTTTACATAATTGTAATATATCATATCACTATCATTTAGCATTTTTATTCTTGTAACGGACTCATAATAACTTGTTGTATCCAACTCTTTTGGTAAAGTTGTTACATCAAATTTCCCTTTGTATTTCGGACCTCTGATGGCATAAATTATACTTGAACAACCAGTAAGAACTAACATGAGCAGAAATATTCCTGCAATAATTTTAACTTTCATATTACAATGCTTTAACAATTACAAACCTGTTCCAGCTCCTCCCTGAAAAATCAAAGATTCTTTGGAACTATTTTCAAACCTGTTTATTGGATCACTACCCCACTTGAACGGATTAGAAATAGGCCAATTATCGTGAATGGCGTTTTGAAGCCATTGCCCATTCATTACTCCGTTACCAATGTGTCCAACTCCAAATGAAAAGTTTGTGTTGCTTACCTTGAGCATTGTCTGCCCATTGTTAAATCCATTTTCTGATGCCCCACAACCATAATAACAGAAACCGTCTGCCCCTGAATATTCAGGATAGCCCCCAAATTTGTCTTGTTTAGGTCTTGCTCCCGTAAATCCGTCATAAGTTAAAGAAACACTCGTTTCACCAAATGTACTCTTTGCCTCAAAACCACCTGTCCAATAAGAATCTTTATTTAAAGGTCCAGAAAATATGTCGTTATAGGTTGAAAGCGTTGTATTACCGCCAAATTTAGCTCCTAAGTAACCACTTACCTGATTTCTTCCAGGTTGGGAAGCCATATTTGAACTCAACGTTCCAACTGCTCCTAATGAAAACGAACTTTGAAAAGGATTTTGTAAAGATATTCCAGACCCCTGATAATAATTATTAACTGACGTTGCTGTACCTGTTCCTCCTCCTCCAGTTGCACCAGCGGAAAAGTTTAAATCTAAATTAAAGGATGATTTACCCGTAGTTCCTTGGTTTGTACCTATACCACCCGAATATAATGATAAACCAACTCCGAAATTTCCTTGGGCAGAACCACCCGTATTTGTAGTTAAACCAATTCCCGCAAAAGCTTTTATACTCGAATTTCCTTTGTTGCCAATATTGATTTGAACACCTGCTTTTGCATCAACTTCACTTTCTAAACCTTCAATTTCTCGTGACCAAATCGGTTTGTTTCCTGCAAACTGATAGGGTGTCATATGAGGAAACTTCTTTGCCAACGGGTCAACTGCAAAAAAGCGTGCAATTCGTGGATTATAGCCCCGATACTTGAAATTCACATAGTTGCCTTCTCCGTAAATCTCATTATCAACTTCTTGATTTTCAAACCCAAACCTATACCCCTCACTCCAACTTCTTCCATACAACCCAACGCCAAAAGGAGAATAATCTGTTGCAGAAAGTACCACGGCGGCATACGATACCACAGCGCTGACATCTACCACAGGGAGCTTTTGATCTGTGATGACCGAAAGCACATTGCCCAAGTGATTGGAAATCTCGTAGTGCTTTTGACCCAATGAACGTGTTGCCTCTGGTGAAGCAGTGTAAGTAGTGGCGATGAATTCATGAGGAGTGGCGTCTATACCTAGCCTTGAACTTCCATACAAATGACGTTCAGCAACACGGAAGGAAGAAGGAGGTGTCTGTCCAGTGGCCTCCTGTTCATAGGTGGCCATGACGTTTCCGCTGGCATCGCGCACATAGTAGGTAGAGTTCTCCCACTGTGTGAAGGTGTTGTCTGCGTAAATGTGTTTGGCAATGCGGTTGCCCATGGCGTCGTAATCAAAACGGAGGTTTTTCTTGGTGCTTCCGCTGGTACGACGGACTTCAGCTATTTTGCTGTCTACGCGCCAGAGGATTTCTTCAAAGGAGCATATTAATAATGGTGGTGTTATTTGGTTTTATTTTCTTCAAAATCTGAAAGGATAGATTCAACCTGCCTCAATTTTTCAGATAATTTGGGACTCTTACTTAATTGAAGGTCGAAATGTGCCTTCAATAAGTCATATTCTTGTCGCGAAAGCACAGTCCCTCTCTGCAAGATGGTTGCAATAGGCTTTGTGAATGTCTCTTTTGTTTTAAGTTGAATTCCTGTCCTGTTTGCTAGATAACGAGAGAACTCTTCTAAAATTTCTTCTTCAGCAAAACTGCTCACATAATCGCATACTCCGTTCACCAGTTTTGAGTTTTGTTTTTTATTCAAAAAACTCTGGACCTCGGTCAACTGTGTCTCTGCAAAATCTTGAGGCGAAAGATTTAACTTCAAAACGAAGTCAAATTTCCCAGAGGAAAGATTGTACTGTACAGCAGATTCAATGATTCGGTACAACTCTTCAGTGGAGTAGTTTTCTTTGATTGATTTTTTCAATTCGAGGTAGTTCGTAGTATAATTTATATAGGATCTGGAACAAGCCGTATTCGTCTTCAACATGGCAGGATCACTTTTACAGGTCTCTTTCGACACTGCGCCTAGCAATCAACTTCTCTATAATGAAAACAAGCAAAACCATAGGTGGTCCAAGAACAAGTAAATACGGAAATGGTATTTCATGTGCATTTTATGCCTCTTGGTTATAATTAATCATTAGGGGATAAAGTTTTCGTGTTAGAATCTGTAGAAAATTTCCTTCGTGTTCTGCTCGTTGAAATAGCCCAAAGTTTTTTGCTTGTTCATTTTTCAAATATACTTGACCTTTGGAGTCTTCCAGCAGGAATTAAAAAATTACAAGTTGACCTCATGTCTTTCAGACTTATCTAAATTGTATAATACTAGTCCGTCTTCCCATGTGACTGAACCCAATTCTTGTGAATACCGAAGCCAATAGGGTTCACAAGAAATAATGAGTGAATTTTTAAGAAGAAGGCCTCGATTATCGAATATTTGCCCATAAATGTTGAAACGAGAGATTTCATGTATGCATAATATTTGACCGTAGAACGCGGCGTCCGGTGAGAATTTCATATCACCGTAATAATATTTGTTCAAACAATCAATTGCTAAACACTTCTGATAAGCATTTTTGACTTGCTGAAATAGTTTTTTATCCTTTTTCACTAGAAATGAGAGTGCGTCGAACAGAATCTTCAAAAGATAACTTCCTTTGTTTGTGTTATCCAATTTGAAATATTCTTCTACATTCCGCTGTACATGAATTAATAAAACATCCGAATTATCTAATAAAATCACCTTGGGTTTGTCAGCCATTAATCTGACAGCAATCTTTTTAAATTTTTTGAATTTAAATTCACACAATTCTCTCTCAAATAACTCTACAATAAAGTGAGTTTGAGCGTTGAATTCTTGATACCCTATTACTTTGGGGGTTAAACTTAAAGCTAATTCCATTTTGTTTTTTATTTAGAAGCTGGCATAAGTTGTTTTTCGTTTGGGTTTTCTCGGCTTTGGCCTTAGATTTCCCAATGGAGCTTGGCCTCCATTATCAGCGGCATATTTCGTAACATAGTCTTCTTCTATATCAAGAGCATTTTGTCTTCCTGGTATGTCTTTGTGTAATACTTCGGCTTCGAAATTCCCACCTTGTCTATTAAGCTTATTCACTTGTCTATTTGCTCTTTTTGAAGTGCCATTCTTATTCAATTTGCCACCGCTAATTCCATATTTGTATGTTTCGCCTGTATCAGCATCTTTTATTTCATAAAAGTGTTGAGGTTTTTTACTGAGCTTGTTGTTTCCGTTGACCAAGTCATCAGCTAAATCAGTAACATTATCAGCATGGCTGCCACTTAATCGAATATGAACCTTTTTAGCAACTTTTTTGACTTTTTCAACTATTTTTTTCGTCTTTGTTATTGCTATAACGGCTGTGCCGACAACTGCTACTGCTTTGGCTATTTTTCCTCCGGGAAGCAAAGCAAGTGCTCTTTCCCATGGTTCGAGTTTAGAGCCATCCATAGAATATCCTACAGCAGCCTCTACTAAGCCTTTTACTTGCCCAACTATTGGAACGAAATCCAAAACAATAGAAACAAAAGGCAATGCTTTCTTCGCCCAGCAGCTCCAACAAGGCCATTCGCCTTCTATATCAATGAAAGCAATTGGATTATTCGCTGCGTAACTATACGGGGAACGCATAGTTGGACTAACAGGGTCCAAGCTATAGAATTTCCCGAGTCGTGGATCATAAATCCTAGATCCAAAATCATAAGCGTTACCCGCTCCGCTGAGCTTCTCCATCCCATTAAACCCAAACCTATACCCCTCACTCCAGCTCCTACCATACAACCCAACGCCAAAAGGAGAATAATCTGTTGCAGACAGCACCACAGCGGCATACGATACCACCGTGCTTGCATCTACCACAGGGAGTTTTTGATCTGTGATGACCGAAAGCACATTGCCCAAGTGATTGGAGATTTCATAGTGCTTTTGACCCAATGAACGCGATGCTTCTTGTGAGGAATTGTAGTTTGTGGCAATGAATTCATACGGGGTAGCGTCTATCCCCAGCCTTGAGCTTCCATACAGGTGGCGTTCTGCAACACGGAAGGAGGAAGGAGGGGTTTGACCAGTGGCTTCCCGTTCATAGGTGGCCATGACATTCCCGCTGGCATCGCGCACGTAGTAGGTGGAATTCTCCCACTGCGTGAAGGCGTTGTCTGCGTAAATGTGTTTGGCGATGCGGTTGCCCATGGCGTCGTAATCAAAGCGCAGGTTTTTCTTGGTGCTGCCGTTGGTGCGACAGACTGCAGCAATTTTGCTGTCTACCCGCCAGACGATTTCTTCTGAAACATCAAAAGCACTCCCCGCACTTACTTTTGAATCTGACCCGAACCATTGGAAAGGCGGAGTCACAATAGTGTCAGGCTCCTCCGAGCTTATAATCATCCTCAAAGTGATCCATTCAATAGCACGCGCCTCACTTTTTATCAGTTGGTGCTTCTCGTGAACTAAATTGAAGGACGCCATCAGAGTTCAGGCGCAGAAACGAACAATCTGGAAGGACAAATCATTGGTTCGGAGCGCGGCATGAACAGTTCCGGAGGTGGACGATGGAATTCCAAAGCAAGAGTGATGTGTTCAGATGATAACATGGTAATTTCCAACGGTGGGGTTATCAGTTCCGAAGGACAAATGAACAATTCCGAAGGTGGATGATGGAATTCCAAAGCACGTGTGATGTGCTCAGACGATAACATGGTGAGTTCCAACGGTGGGGATAACAGTGCAGAAGGACAAATGAACAGTTCCGGGGGCGGATGAAGAAATTCCAAAGCAGTGGCAAAGACTTCTGACAATGGCGTTGGGAGTTCCGATGGCGGGGTGAAGAGATCTGAAAGACAAGTGAACAGCTCTGACGCTTGTGAAATCATCGGTTCAAAGTAAGATTCAGTCTGAATTCATCCAGGCAGGAGACCCCATTATTTAGAGCAGCTATGAAACCGTGTTTACCTATGGATTATATCTAGCCCCTTCCCTGTGCAAAGATCCGAATCAAATCAATACCCCCAACAACAACTTTGTAGGCGTAACGAAGTAATTTGTAATTGATCAGTATCTAATTTTAGCATTGAATCTAGTTCATAACATTCATTTAAAGGGGGACCTCTATTTATTCCGAATGAGGCTGTCGATGCGCTATTATGAATTCAGACAAGGCAATTCGAAGGCTAATAGCCGTAGCTACTTGATTGAGAATTAACGCAGTATGAATTTAAAAGAGCCATCGAAATTTCTGCCGCACGTGCAGTAGAAATTGCAGAGTTCATGAGCGAATATATAGAGGTCCCCTAAAGGGTCAATGTGGTTAGTCTATAAGAGATAGGCCAAGACAATGCTCTTTTGAGGTCTTCAGAAATCCTTGAATTAAATCTCCCAACCCTGTCCCCCTTTTTATTCTTCACTTCGTTACTCAGATAATAGTAACTTATCAAACCTTTTAAAACGTTCAAAATGAAAGATTTCATGATGATTTTCGTAGGCACGCCTTACGAAGAATTGGGGCTCTCACCCGAAGAATTGCAAGGAAGAATGGCCAAGTGGTGGGCTTGGGGAAACAAGATGAAAGAAGCTGGTGTCTTGAAGGGGGGCGAAGCTTTGCATGCCACCGCCAAGAAAATAGTAGGCCCTAAGCGCACTGTTTCAGACGGGCCATTTGCCGAAAGCAAAGAGCTAATTGGAGGTTATTATACCGTTTCTGCTGAAAGCGTTGAAGAGGTGATCAAAATTGCTGAAGACTACCCTGATTATGACCTAGATGGTGGGGTCGAAATTCGCGAAGTGGTAGTTTTCGACCGATGAGCATTGCACATGAATGAACAAAAAATGGTAGACCATCTTTTCCGACATCAATACGGGAAGATGGTCGCCATTCTTACACGTCTTTTCGGCCTTTCTAACTTAGAACTTGTTGAAGACGCCATTCAAGACACTTTCGCGCAAGCAGTGCAAGTGTTTGGGAAAGCCATGCCTGAAAATCCGGAAGCATGGCTCACCAAAGCGGCTAAGAACCGGGCGATTGATTTACTCAGGCAAACGAAAGCCATTAAAAATAGACATGAGCAATACGAATCTGGTCCCAGTGCGATTTTGTTAGACGACCTTTTTCTAGATCATGAAATTGAAGACAGCCAGCTGCGCATGGTTTTTACCGCGTGTCATCCTGAATTGCAATCGCAAGATCAACTCTCCTTCGCCCTAAAAACCATTGCAGGTTTCGGCACAAGAGAAATTGCAGCAGCACTTTTGCTCAAAGAGGAAACCGTCAAGAAGCGTCTTTCTAGAGCGCGAAAAACCGTTGCTGAGAAACAACTTGCCTTTGAGATTCCTACTGCAAAAGAACTTCCACAGCGGCTGCATAGAGTGCACGAAGTCATTTATTTGACGTTTAATGAAGGGTTTCACAGCGCCAACAAACAACAACTCATTCGTGAAGATTTATGTGGCGAAGCCTTGAGGTTGTGTCAATTACTATTGAAGAAAGAGCTGATGCGCACGGGTGAAGGGTATGCGTTGTTCGCCCTATTGTGCTTCCATTCAGCGCGTTTGCCCAGCAGGGTCAATGAGCAGAATGAGCTGATTACGCTCAGAGATCAAGATCGTTCAAAATGGCATACTCCACTCATTAAAATGGGCAATAGTGCCATGCGAAAAGCCATGGAGTATGAAGGTCATTCGAGTTTTCAAATTGAAGCAGCCATCGCGGCGGAACATGTTCAAGCTCCTTCGTTTGAAGAAACAAATTGGGAAGCGATTTTGTCTTGGTACGAAGCGCTTGAACTCCAGCATCCACAACCTTTGACTGCGTTGAATAAGGCCATCGTGCTCTTGCAGCTAAAACGAAGTGCAGAGGCGAAGTTACTGCTAGACAAGCTTTCACCAGCATCATTGGAACAACGTGCTTACTTGCACCACGCAACAGTGGCAGAATATTACACGTTGATAGGCCAGGTTCCTCAAGCAATTGAGTCGCTAGCAAAAGCCTTGGAATTGGTTAATAATGAGAGTGAGCGACGTTTTTTAGAAGCTAAAATGGCACAACTAAGAGCATAATAGCGTCCAGATTTCACTGGCAGCAAGGCGCCGCATGCATTAGTCCGCATTCAATGTTAGGCCCTACTGCATCTACAAAGTTCTTCTGGACGACTATAAAGTTAATGTCGGGGGTGTTGATTTGGTTCGGAGCTTTGCACAGGGAAGGGGCTAGATATAATCCAAAGGTAGGGGCCTGTTTTGATGGTGGGCATTAGGTGAGTCGTGAATCGAAATGGTGAATCGTTTTTACGGCGAATTCAGATCTGACAGGGACGACCGCTTGCGATCGTCCTTCGCTCCCGCCACCCGAAGCCTAGCCGCTCGTCCGAAAAAAAACACTTACTTTAATTCAATGAAAGCGCGTTTCATCATGCGGACATTGATACTTTTAGCATTCCTTCCCTTTTCGTTAAGCGGCCAGGATGAGCTTAAACCAACCCTTATCCCAAACGAAGTTTTTGTTGGCTTAAACCGAACAACAGCAGCAAATCTGCTAACAGACAATCTGAATGGATTTGCTGTTGGTGTGGCATTCAACAATCCGAATAGCAGGCATAAAATGAAATTGGCGTATTCCGTCAGTTTCATTCAAACGAGGCAATTCAAGGAACATTATGCAATTGAGCAATACCAAGATTATAAAAACGCACAGTTTCAGTTGAATAATTTGAGTTTTTCGCTGGGCCTGCGCAAAGGAATGGCTTTTGGTAGACGAAACTATGCCTTTGATGCAGGTGTTTTTTTTAATGCCAACCTCTCCAATTATGTCAGAGGAACGCAGATTAATCGAAATAGGGTGGGTGTGACCACCATTACGGAAGTGGAACATGCTAAACTGCAGGTCGACAGGGCCAACAAAGGCCTGTATGCTTCGTTCAGTTATGTGGCCCCATT
>Ga0208768_1000840_pt1 | contig 18409 bp, 18 predicted proteins | sample AntAceMetag02UK1_FD_184760 | JGI IMG/M metagenome (GOLD analysis project Ga0208768, IMG submission 184760) | Saline lake microbial communities from Ace Lake, Antarctica - Antarctic Ace Lake Metagenome 02UK1 (SPAdes) (version 2) | ecosystem: Environmental > Aquatic > Non-marine Saline and...
GGGAATGGTTCTAATTCGGGTCATGTTCGTGTATATCAATATGATGTGTTATCATCTTTATGGAATAAATTAGGAAACGATATTGACGGGGAATCCATAGGGGAAGAATCGAGTCGGGTAAGTTTGAGCAGTGACGGAACTATAGTTGCTATAGGGGCGCCTTTTAACGCTGTAAATGGTATAAAATCTGGTAGTGCACGAATTATGAAATGGAATGGTACTGATTGGGGTCAATTGGGTGAAACTATATATGGTATACAAATAAATGACGAGGCAGGGGTATCTGTGAGTTTAAGTAGTGACGGAACTATATTTGCTGTCGGGGCTCGTTATAACGATATGAATAATAATCGGACTAATGCAGGTCATGTGAGGGTATTTACTAGAGTAAATACACAGATATTTCCAGGAACACTCGATGTTGGTGGATCAGCCGTTCTTTCTAACACAACCGTTTCTGGGACATTAAATGTCACTGGTTTAGCAGTTTTCAGTAATCAGGTCAAAATTTCTCCATTAGTTGGAACGGGAACAAGAAACTTAAATGTAGATGAGTTTGGGGTTATTACAATCTCATCAAGTGACATCCGATTAAAAGAAAATATAGAACCAATAAACGAGATCGAATCACATTTGAAATTATTAGAGTTGGAACCTAAGACTTATAATTGGATTGATAGAGATAAAAATGGAAATGCTAGAGAAATAGGTTTGATAGCACAAGAAGTCCAAATGATATTACCGGAACTTGTCTTTGAAAATACTAATGGTATGTATGGTATCCATTATGATAAGATAAGTATTTTAATGTTACAAAGTATTAAGCAATTACATACACAGATTGATCAATTAGAGAATAAAATATCAGAAATGAATAATGCAACAACTTAAATTAATAAATAAAATTTCAGGTTTAAAATAAAACAGAATAATATTAAACAATGAACTTTCTAATGATTCATCTATATGTGTTTATCACAACCTTTTCTTACGAAAATGTAAAGTCAATTCCGTTACAACAATTAACAATTTACAGAAGTGAGTTTATGAAATTTATTTCTGAATACAATAAAAAATATGACACTTTTAGACAAGTGGAGTCTGCTTTCTCTAATTTTGCGGAAAACCTCGTTAAGTTCGAGAACCACGATATGAAGCAAAACGGTTACAATATTGGAATCACTCAGTTTGCTGATATGAACACAAACGAGTTTGAGGTATATAAGGGAGGCGCATGTTTGAAAACAACTAACACAAGACGGTGTCGGTCGTTTTCCAGTACCGATGCAATCCTTCCTGAAAGTATTGATTGGAGAACCAAAAATGCAGTTACGCCTGTAAAAAACCAAGAGAGTTGTGGTAGTTGTTGGAGTTTCTCAGCAACCGGAGCAATGGAGGGTGCCTGGGCTGTAAAATATGGAGAACTTGTTAGTCTATCGGAACAAGAACTGATAGGGTGTTCGTCGAAGTATGGTAACAACGGATGCAACGGAGGTCTTATGGATAGTGCGTTTGAATATGTTATCGATTACGGTTTATGTAAAGAAAGCGACACTCCATATAAAGCAGTAGATGATAAATGCGATAAATGTTCTACATCAGCAGTTAAATTTTCTTCATGCGTTGACGTCACTCCCAACAATCAACTTCATCTAAAAGAGGCTGTTTCGTTAGGACCTGTAAGTATAGCAATTGAGGCAGACACTAGTGTGTTTCAACATTATACTGGTGGTATCATTTCGTCAAGTTCTTGCGGAACTAACCTAGACCATGGTGTTTTAATTGTTGGATATGGGACTGATGACAATGGAACAAAGTATTGGACTGTGAAGAATTCTTGGGGTCCTCGATGGGGTGAAGAAGGATATCTTAGAATTGCTAGGAGTGACTCGTACAACGATGTAGGTATCTGTGGTATTTCAATGCAACCATCGTTTCCTATTGTCTCCGTCTAGATTAATCTAGTAAATTTTATTTTATTTAATAAAATTTATTGTTGGTATCATTAAATAGTAATCTCTAATCTCGTACAGTAAGTGGAACAAATTCACATAGATAACCCCGGTTAAATCAGAAAAAATACTTTTAAAATAATTAGACATGTAATGTAAAGTGCAATAAATTTCCACCATACTATTTGTTTCTTTTTATCCACATCTATTTTAGAAATCAATGATGGTTTGAATGCAACCAACAAAACGAATATCAAAATAGACATGATCACAAATAAAAGATTTGACGTTGTTTCCGGAAGTTGATACGATGGACTCATTCCATTATTTGCTTGCAGTCGTTTCCCTACCCCTATTCCTTTGACCAAACATTGAGGAAGATTTCCCATATAGTTGTAACCATTAGGCAGTTGAATTTGATTTCCACAATAAATCCGACGATTATCAATTGGTTCATACTCTCCCATGTAATTGTTATCTATTGGTAAATGAAAGCCTCGTCCTATTCCTTTTCTAAAACAACCATATCGGGTTCCTAATACTTTCGTTCCGTTTACAAGACCTGCTTCCAGTGAATTATTACCGCAATAAGTTTCCATTTATTTATAATTGTTACTAAAAAAAATAAATTGCCTTATTTTTTTAGTTCGATAGAAATCAATTTTATTTGCTTTTTAAAAAAACTTATGTGTTTTTTGAAAGAAAATTATAAAAAATATTACCCGCTATATGTCCAGGTACTGTTACAATTGACACACTGTGCGTAAGTTGTCATTGGTTCATCGGCACTCCTAGTCTGTTTCGAAAAACTATATACTTTCTTGCTACCGCATTTACACTCAAGTACCCCTTCTTCTACTTGGAATGGATGCTCGATAAAATCATCCTGCTCTTCCAGTCTCATAACTGCATTATCAAACGAGTGATGTTTCCAACCGATATACCCATTCTTTATGTCTTTTAAAATAAGCGTAATATTCCTCTTATTTATAATGTCACCGACTACTTGTAGAATTACCCTGTTATACTCGTCAATGTCCCCGTCTGTAATTTTATTTACGTTTGTTTCTATAATCTCAATATTCTTTTGGATAGCCAAGACGCATTGAAGTGCGTCTCTACCAGATTTTCTTACTAATTCCATTTGTTATGATTTTATTAGTAGAAACTAACAATAAAATCATTTTTATCTTACCACCCTGTAATTAATCAACCCTCTCCTATCAGTCACCTGTATTATATTACCACCCTTAAAATTATAGAATCTTGATATGGGATCGGTTCGTTTCATAACCGGAATTTTATTTACGAAATTATGAGGTAATCTACTCCGATCATCTACCCCTAGAACTTCAAAAGATACCGGTTGTAGTCTGTGTTTTGTGATGTTAAATTGCAACTCGTTCATACCAAATAACTCTATCTCCATCTCGATGGACTGTTCTACAGATTTACTTGTCATATTTGTTACAGAGTCAGTATATATGATTATACTATGTGTAGTTTCCTCATCCTTCATTACTGACATATACTTACTTATTGAACCCTTGTTTAGTTTTGGTTGATTATCGAAAAAAACAACTATTGGTTCGTTTGTTTCTTTGTTTAACATTTTCAGTATCTCGTCTTCCATGGAAATTATATTATATCCACGCTGTGTTAACATTTCTGTACATATTTGCTTTGCCTTTTCCATTGTCATGCTAATTTTTTTCTATTATAAACTTTTTAAAAAATCATTTTTTTAAAATATATAATATATAATAAACAATGAAATCTCCATCCGAACTTACAGTATTGGAAATGAAAAATATGTTATCTGATGCCGGTGTCACCGGTGTTTCTTCGCTTAACCGTACCCAGACTTCCAGCAAGTATAGGTATCATTGTATGAAGAAGAAGAGTTCTCCAAAGAAAAGATCCAAGTCCCCAAAGAAAAGATCAAAGTCCCCAAAGAAGAGATCCAAGTCCGCAAAGAGGAGATCCAAGTCCCCAAAGAGGAGATCCAAGTCCCCAAAGAGGAGATCCAAGTCCCCAAAGAAAAGATCGAAGTCTCCAAGGATGAGATCAAAGTCTCCAAAAAGAAGATCCAAGTCTCCTAGACGAGGACCGCTTCCTGCTTGTAATAAAGATCTTGTCAGAAGAACTTCAAACTCTAAATGTGTTGTTAAAGACAGTACCGAGTATAAGACATTGACAGAATTAAAAGATGAGGCAAGAGCACTAGGTCTCGTAGGTCTAACAGGAGCGACAAAATCACAGTTGAGTAAGGCAATCAAAAGACAAAAAACATGTCCTTCTCCTAAGGTAATAGATAAAAACGGTACATGTCGTGATAGGATAGTACGATTGAAAAAAGAAGAAAAACAACGATTAGCAATTGTAGAAAAGGCTGAAGAACTAATCGCTCAAAGAGAAAGTGAAAGAGAAAGAGAAAACATAGGTCCTAGAAGATTAAATGGTGCCTTTTCATCTCACAACGGTAGATATTATTGAGAACAAATATCGGTTATAAATTAATTTTGTCATACAACAATTAATTTTTATAAAATTTAAAGTCAAATATATCTTATGAAAAATGAGTAAAGTAGTATTTATGGAACATCCCGAACTCAACAAACTTTTAAGACGAGATGATGTTTTTATTAATCTCGAAGAAATTTCGATATTGAACACAGATATCGAAGAAGAAGGTAGTGGAATATTAGTAATTTATTGTAAGACGGAAGACTCTAATATGAAGGTCATATCTTTCCTCGAAAATGAACGTAAATATTTCACAACGGATAGTGACCTAATAGTACGTGTAATATTAGACGAGAATGATGTTGGAAATATAGTCGAACAATGTAATGAATGTTGTAAATGTATAAATTGTTCAATTGAGTATGATGAACGACACGAAACAATTTGCACAGAAGGTTGTAAATGCGTGAATTGTTCTGTTTAGAGACGAATTTTTTTAACTTGTCGGTTACTCTTGAATGTAACCTCTCCAGGTATTACACCTTTTACTAGATTTGAGAATTTGCATACGTCAATTATTAAATTCTTAATATTTTTATATTTTGTACCGTTCTTGCATGTTTCGGCGCCGAATAACAGCAATCTAGGTGTCGGTTCTTTACATCTCATAGAACAATATCCAGATGGGAACGATGATAAGTGAAAGAAGTAATGATCAGCGTGTTCCGTTTCCAGCATTGACCAGTTTTCATCGGCATTTTCTCCCAACTTAAATATTATATTTTCAAAAATTATTTCCTTCATCTTTTAATATTTATATATTATTTTATAAATATTTACAGTTTTATAAAGATGTCTAAATTAGATCCAGCAATTTTATTGTCAATTGCTATAATTACAGGTTTCGGCGGTGACGCTTTGTTACAGGTTATGACTCATTACGGTTTAGGAACAGAATCAGGTTGGGGGTTAAATAGTTATTTCAGTCAGCATGGCCGAATCGAATCAACTTTCATCGCAGGTGGTATGCTTGGATTGTTTTTTGTTTTATATTACATTACTGGATTAGAATTTACGGTATTAAATATGCTAATATACGGTATATTGTTGGACCTTGTATTTAGAGTGTTCGGTATCTTTCCAAGTTTACAGGGTTATTATGAACATCTCAATTACTTCTGGTCTGCTGTATGGGGTGCTATTCCAATGATATTACCATTGATAATTTACAAAATTTATAATAACGATATTATTATTTTCTAAAACAAGTATACTGTTTATAAATTAAATTATTCTTCTTCCTCAAGTAATTCTTCTTCTTCATATGAAGAAACCTGCATTTGTCCCAGAAGATCTTCGACTTCTTTGATCCTGTCATATTCATTGACCTTTTTTACAATAACATCCATTGGTTTTTCCTTAATATCTATACGAGACGTATTTTTTACGATATCGACTGGTTTATAAATAATAGGTACCTTGTCGAGTGGTTTATCAATAACAGGTATATTGTCCACAGGTTTCTCCTTAATTACAAACCCAAGTGATTTACATGTGCGTACGTCATCTTCTGTCAAATCGATAAGTTCCCCATTAACCAACCTACTTACAACTCTTCTATCCTCTATCGATTCAAATACCATGCCAGTCTCTTCGTGCCATAATTTATCAATAGTTTTGTTCCTACGAAGGATTTTAGACTTGTTTTTGATGTTATTCATATCCGGGATTATTCGCATCTGAACTGGGGGTGTAATCGGTTTATCGGTGTTAAGTTTAACATGTTTCACACAGTACGACTTAAGAGGGTTCTTCACTTCACACGAACAAAGGGTTCCTTTACGGTCTCCTTTAGTCCACATATGTTGACATGTACGCCCAACAGATACTTTCTCTATTACTTTTGGTACAACTTGAGATACTTTATTATTTACCGCTTCTTTTGCTTCAACTTCACCACCATCCCATATCACACGTAGATCTTCAACAGGTAGATCATAAACCTTTGCTAATTTAGTAATGAACGCTTCGATGTTTCCGTCGATGGCATCCATAATATTTTGTTTCATTTGAGAGATCATATGTAACTATATTTCATGAATAAATCAAGGTGAAAAATCAATTTTTTTTAAAAGGTGAGATAAATACTTATCCCACATATCAGACATACTCTTGATAGTTGTGTCGTTTTGATTGGTCGGTTCGTTTAAATCAGATGTATACAGATCTAAATCCAATTCGAGTTTATGATTTTTGAAATATATACCATCTATGGATGTAATTTTACCGTTATCCATGTTTATATTTGTACCGTCAATCGCCTTGAACAACATAGCAGTATGTATCATCGATCTCAGATATCTGGACTGTTGTATGCTTATATCGTGTAAAGCCTTCATATCAACTACAAAGATATCAATCAAAATGTCTTTGATATTTTTCTTTTTTATATCGACCCATTGAAATCGTGTTGTTTTCGAGTCTTCTTCTATTTTCCTGAAAACATTTTGTGTTTGTAGTCTTTCAGCAGGTGATAGTATATTAAGTGTGTTTGAGAACATCTCGTATATATTATCATGTGTTTCTTGTATTTTATCTTTATCTATTATAACTGAAGATACAGTACCTGTCTTGGTTTTACAACTAACAGCATCGTTGTTGATATACGAACCGTAGGGTGTTATACCGTACGCCAGATCTTCGAAAATATTCTCCCAAAATTTATCGACTGTAAGTCGGCAACATTGAAGAAACACCGGATGTAATATACCATCCCTTATCATTTTATATTATATTGTTTTTATTGCTTTTAATGAATAAAAATAAAATTGTATAACTTATTTGTTTTTATAGAATTTGCATTAAAATGCGTATTCATCTACAAAATATAAAATGCTACGAAGACAGAGTTTTCGATTTCGGTTTAGACGGACTGGCGCTTTTGTCTGGTCAGTCTGGTAAGGGTAAGAGTACTATAATTCAAGGAATTCATTTTGCCTTGTTTGGTGTTGGAAATAAAATCACTAGTTTTGGAAAGACTTCGTGTAAGGTTGAGTTAGAGTTTGACGGAATTAAGATAATGAGAAGTAAAAATCCCGGTAGGTTGATTGTTAACGATGTTATCGAAGGTGACGCCGGTCAGTCGTTAATTAATGATAAATTTGGAGAAACATTCGATGTGACTGGGTATATACCACAAAATGCAATGAAATCGTTTATAATGATGAATCCCACCGATAAACTTTCATTTCTTGAAAGATTTGCGTTCGAGGGTACAGATTTAGTTGGTATGAAACTAAGATGTAAGGAGTATGTTTCCGGTAAGAATACGGCCTTGTTAGACGCGATATCTAAACTTGAGATGGCTATCGAAATGGCTGACAGTTTTCAGGAACCTGAAATGGTAGATTTTCCTATAAAAGTTACTAATAATAACTACGATAAGGCAATAAATAACGAGAATATAAGACATAAAAATACAAATGTTTTGATTTCTAAGTTAGAGAAGTCTATCATTGAATCTCGCGACAAATTATCCAAAGCAGAGAACGCTTTGATTTTAGTGGATGTGAATAACAAAGAATTAGATATTATATCTGTTGAGTTGACTGCTGAGAATATGAAAAAACTTGAAATATGTGATAATGCAGATGATATCGATGATTATATTATTCTACTAAATGTTATTATTTCTAATAGAGAATTTCTTAAATTATCAGAGACATATATTTTATACGATGCTGAATTAACTAAGGTTGTTCAAGATGAATTATCAGAGTTAAGACGAAAATTAAATGATGTATCCAGTGAATTATGGCTTACATACGACAGGAATGAGACAGACGAGATGATAACAGACAATGAAAATTTACTTAAGGACCTAGAACGACTTGAAAACCTAAAGTCTAAACTCAAAAACAAAAATATGACATCCTCTGTTATGGCGACTGTAATCGAAAAGAACAAAAAACTTAGGGATAAATTACAACAATCTCATAATTGCCCAAGTTGTAAGACGAGACTTAGGTTAGTAGATGGTTGCTTGTCTAATGACACTGATGAGTTCCAACTACCAAGTAATTTCACCAAGGCTCAGTTAACTACTTTGATAGAAGAAATGACAAGTGATGTCATATTATCCAAGGATATAGAGGAGATCTACTCGTTATATGAAGAAAACCTCCCAGATATTACGGATGTCAGGCATGACCTCGATTATATGAGAAGTTATAAATTCGAACAAGTTGAACACGAAAAAACCAAGTTGTCTTACGAGAATTGCATAAATAATGGTGTTTTCTCAAAAACATGTATGTCGTTCAAGGATAAAGTTGCGTCTTGTAAGGTTGAATTGGATAAACTAGAGAAGTCCAGATGTGTTGAAACTGACCTAGAAACTGAAATGACAGAAGACGAATTGAGAAGTTATATTCAGTCTATTAAGGTTAAGATGGTTGAAAAATCACATTGTTGTAAACGCATTGACGATTTATCTTTAAGGTCTAATAGGTATAAAAACAGTAATGATAAAATACTAGCCTCCTACGATGTAAGTCTTGATACTATTGTTTCTATTTTAAAGACTAAAATCAAGGAAGGAGAACTTGAACTTACTGATTTGTATACAAAAAGGAAATTACACTCTGTTAATCTCGAACAGATAGCACGTTGGGTTAGAATGACAGATGACTTAAAAACATACAGGGGGTGGGAGGATAAACTTAGTGGTCTACAAGATATAGAAACTACCAGACGTAACGAGTATAGCGCTGCATTAACTCTAAAAGATAAGATTTTAGAGGCGGAAAGTATAGCCATGGTTAATTTGGTTGAGTCTATTAATACTCATGCGCGTGTATATTTGGACGATTTCTTTGAAGATGATCCAATAGTGGTTACTTTACAGGCATTCACACATACTAAGAAGGTTACAAAAGCACAGATTAGTATCGATATAGAATATAAGGGAATGGAATGTGATCTACAGATGTTAAGCGGTGGAGAGATGTCAAGAATTGTACTCGCTTATACTCTTGCATTGGCTGAAATGTTTAATTCTCCGTTATTGTTACTGGATGAATGTACTTGTAATCTAGATCAAGAAACTACTAATCATGTGTTCGATGCCATAAAAGAACATTTTAATGGTAAATTAACGATAATTGTTGCACATCAAGTAGTTACCGGTATTTTCGATAGATCTATAGATTTAGACAATTAATAATTAATAATTATTTTATATTTTTATTATATAAAATGTCTGTATGTAAGCAGAAAAAGAGAATAAGAATTTCGAAAGGTAAATCTGACGATTATTTATCTCTAAAAACACTACCAGAATTAAGGGAAATTGCTAAAAATGAAGGCGTTAAATTTACTGGTATACCTAAAGGTCAACTTGTTAAGAATATACGTAAAAGAATGAATAATCCTTGTAAACCTGGTAAAAAGTCTGTCGAATCTAGATGTGTTCTGAGTGAACACCTTAACAGATACAAACTTGAAGATGTGCAGGTTATCGCTACCGATTTGGGTATGACGGATATTGACGACATGTCGAAAACAAGTTTGATTAGACTCATAACCAAGAGTTTAAATTGTGATACAGGACAATTCGTAAGTGGTGTGACGAAAGTTTGTACAGATTCTAAAAATATGAAGGCGCGTATTGAATTAAAAGAAAGGACAGAAGAAAAAGATAATAGTTTATTAGTAGAAGAAATGACGGAAAAAGATAATAGTTTATTAGTAGAAGAAATGACGGAAAAAGATAATAGTTTATTAGTAGAAGAAATGACGGAAATATTTAAAATACCCGTAACAAAGTTGATGGAAATTGTAGATATTCTCAAAGAAATGGGTAAGGATTGGTATAAAAATCGAACACAGTATGACGAAGTAAAGGAAAACCAGCGTAATATTCGGTTTAAAGAATACGTTATAACAGCACAACTTCTTATTGTTAATATTTCTGAGATTGTAGTAACTTTCGAAAAAAATAATCTTAAAGAGTTGGAAGAAATACGGGAGTTTATAGAAGAAACCAAAGTATCTCTAGATGAGATGATTCTTACTCATAATGAACAATTCAAGGAGAAAGCGCGTATCGCAAGAAATGAAATTGAATATGAAGAATATGAACGAAAGACGAATGATATCATTAAAAGAAATATTGAAATCCAACCAATGATAAAAAGTTTGCTTAATCTCACAACCTTATTGACGATGAGTTTAAATTCTATCGACGAGGCTGGTTCGGATGATGAGAAAACCCGTAAAAAATATATAGATAAATCACGTATTCAGCTTGATGAACTTTTTAGGCATATAGGAGATGTCAAAAAAGATCCTCGTGTTGTTGATTCTCTTGATTTGAAATCGATACTAGATAATACAGAAGACTATAGAAAAACGCTAGATAAGCATATTCGTACCTATAATGAAAAAGTACAGGCGAGAGAGCGTATTGTCATAGAAAATGCTGAAGCCAAACAAAAGTTTGAAGAAGCACAGGCTGAACTAAAAAAAGCGGAGGATGAGAAAAATAAGGTCGAAGCCGAAAACGAGAATAAGAAAATTAGATTAAATGAGGCGGTTGAGAGTGATGATAGTGATAGTGATAGTGATAATAGTCGTAGTGTTATTCAAGAATCAAAAAGTATACCACGAGGTAATCAAGAACAAATAAAAAGAGGTAGACGATTTGTGAGGAAAAACCAGACTAATATGGGATACGGTTTGAGGCAAAAGCCGACTAAGATGAGATACGGATACTCACCAGAATCAGATTTAAAGGTTGCACAATCAGATTTGGAGGTTGCAAAGAAAATTGAAACTCTTCGCGCACAGACAGGCGAAATTAAAACTGTACTATTCTTTTTGGGTGAGTTGCTTGATCCCGAAACTAGGATATATACTCAAAATGATGAATTACAAACAATGATTGATACACATGTAAAACTTATTATTCAATATGGATGCTTAGAAACCAGATTCATTCTTTCAGAGGCCAGGAATATTATTGGTTCTGAATCGTTATACAATTTGATAAAGGAAGGAAGTGAACAAATTCCAATATGTGGACAAATGTTAGCTAACAACAATATGAAAATACAGAAAGACAAATTGACAATGAAGTCGGGCATAACACTTATTTCCATTAGTCTAGCTGCACTAGAAAAATATTTAAATGGCGCGATAAGATTCGAAGATTTATCCGAATACTCAGGCAAATTAGAGGATTTTAATACTGATCTTAGACTTGCGCGTGAGCAGATTGACAAATTATACTTATTCGATGATACTATGGTAATCGAAAATACTAAGACACAAACAATGTATGAAGACCTGATATATATTTTGACATATCAAGAAGAAAAGACTTCGGCCAAAATGAAACCAATAATAATTAATCAGGATGAAAACACCCCTAGACCGACTATTTCCGACATTATTAGTTCACAGACAAATGTAATTAATATTATACTAATTGATTTTTTGGATGGTTTTTCAGACAGCTTAAAACATAAATTATCTAGAGAATATAAAAAATTAATAGATGGAACTGGAACACATACTAGTAAATACAATGAATATAAAAAATTAACAGGAGTAATTGGTGAAACTGTAGCACATATTAGTACATACGCATGTTTAGAAATCAAACTTATTCTTCTACAGGCCAAGAGTACAAGTGACAAAAATGTCGTAGAGATGATAGAAGGAAATACTGATAGAATTGACTATAGAATTAACTATTGTAACGATTTAATTGAGAAGAACCCTTCAATAGAGGAAGTATTAACTAAAATTTTGTCGCTAAAGAAATTTATTTTAAATGACATGGTTAAGTTACGTTTAGAATTGAGAAAGTCGGTATATAATGAATGGATATATAATGAAGTAATAAATACATATTTTTTAAAGAATTATAATGTTTGGAATGATCAATTAAATGATAGAGAGGAACTTCTTGGTGCTCGGTACACAAAAACTAAAACACATACATATTGGGAGATGCTGATCAACCTTTTTCTAGCTAATTATATGAACTATGACTCGACTCCAAGAATGATAGATGATGATGGTGATTAATTTCTTTCTTGATTTTTAATTTAATTTATTAAAAATATTAGACACGTGACATCCGATTTAATTCGTATTGTAATACGCGATCCATAGAAGGTGGTTTGTCACTACTTCTTTCGTCGTTGTATTCTATGTTAACACGTTTAGATAAAATACATGTCTTTTTTTCTTCCGTATAGTTTTCTTCGTTTAACAAAGGTGATTTATCAAATGTATCTTCAAATTTGGCCTGTAACCATTCGATATACTCCGATGCATCTCTACGTTTGTTTACCTCCATTAGTAATTGTAAATCAGCGTTGTTTTCAATCATGTGATACGCACTACTAGCCTCTTTGTTTAAATGCATCATTTCGTCTAGATTACCGAATTTAACAACTGACATTATGAAACTTGACATTAGTGATAAAACTATTACAGATGAATTTACTAAATGGGTTGAGTCACTCCCTATTTCCTTTGTACCTGTGAGTATACCTGTTATCGGTCCAATCAACATTCCTGACAATGTTAGAAAGTTATATAATCTTTTTGATTTGTTAGCCTCTGTTATGTGCATCATTCTATTAAGTCTGCATGTATCTCGTATCTTCTTTACGACGGCTTCTGTGTTTTCATTCCAGTTATTCATTTATTATATTATTATTATTTCTTATAATATAATTATACATCAAGCGATTTTGAAATAGTTGCGTAATGGTAATTACCAAAACGTTTTACAACATCATAATAATTCTTCTCACTTTTCGCTATTTTTATCATCTTTTTACGAAGTATAGACATAAGTTTATTCTGCGTTATGTTTGGCGGATAAACTCCGTTGTGATTACTGTCTATAAAATTATCTAATATATCGAACTCACCTGCTTCTATTATGATTTTTTCACGTATACGAATTATGTCTAGTTCTATATCTTCAATCGACGAATCAGTGGGTTTCATGTATGTCTGCACAATCGGTTGTAATATAATCTCTTCGACCTCTTCGACCTCTTCGAACTCTTCGACTTTTGTATTAGACCAATTATTTTTTACATCACATGACTTGACTACGAAATTTATGAAATTTTCCATATTAGTGACATCTAAACGACAGCACAATTCCAAGCCTTGATGATCCGTATACTCTTTCATATCCGTGATTGTTTCACGTGCCATATTTTCTAACCGTTCTATTTTAGCATCTTCATTATCCTCAATCTTCGCTAACTTGTCATCGGCTTCCTGAAGTTTCTTAATATTATCTACTTCTAAATTATTATATTCTTTATAAAACTCCTTATTCAGTCGCTTTATTTCATGCTCTTTCTTTCCCATTTAGTAAATGTAATTTATTTTTTAAGTATTAGATTTAGTATACTTTGATATAAAACCAGACGAACAGTTGAAAATTAAACGCGAGAAATTATGAAACGCAAGTTTATGGTTTATCTCTAATTTTGGATGCTCTCTACTCAGATTTGTTAAAAATATGCTATACAAGTCTTTTAACTCATGTATGTAAGCATTGTGCCATTCTTCTCGGTCGTTATTATAGTTAGTATTCATTATTTATACTATAATAACTAAATGTTTAAACTTACTTCAATTCTTGCAATTCACTCTCTAATTCATCGTCTAAACTAACAACTTTTAATTCTAATTTTTCATTTTTTATCACACCAGGTGTCCTAAACTCTTCAACTAAATCTTCCTCCTCGATATATTTAGGAGGAGGAGGGATAACCATCTTCTCAATTGGTTGTTGTGTACGAACAGGCTTTTTGTCTTGTTTAGATAAACCTAATATCAAAGTATGGTTTGAATTACAAATAACTCGTAACTCTTGGATTTCTGCTTTCAATTGGTCAATCTCGTCGTCTCTCTCCTCCATCTTTTGTGAAATGTCCTCGATATGCTTGAGGGTTTTAATATGCTTCGAATAGAAATAATAACATATAAGACCTAATACTAATATTTCAATACCGATACGTATCATGTCTTTATTATTTGATAACAACGGAATAGTAACTTTTGGTATAACTTGTTCTGACATTTATCTTGTCTTCATATTTTTTTAAGTCGTAATACGTCATCTGGAAAAAACTTTGAATTACAACGAAACTTCATGTATTATAAATCCGGAAAAAAACTTTTGCGTTTTACAAGAAATTTATAATTCTATAATTTATTTTATTTTTCTAAAATAATATTTCTTATAAAAACACAAAAGTTTTTTTCAGGATTTATAATAGGTGAAATTGTAAAAAGATCGTGAATGAAAATACAGTTCTACGATATATTTTAATATGACGTATTACTTTTATATAAAATCATTTTATATAAATATTTGTAACCCAAGGCATGATTTGAACCCGCAACCTTTCGATTCGTAGTCGAATGCGCTATCCAATTGCGCCACAATTACCGATAAGATAGTTATCACAAATGAATGGAATTGTATCTAAATATGATATATAAATTAATTTATATATATTTAAACTTAAATCTTACTCGTCGTAGAACAGATGTTCTATTTCTATAGTTTTATCAGTTAGGTTATCAGGATTTAACCAATACTCTATACGTGTTTTTAATACAGATAACCTGGCAATCCAATCAGTTTGCTTATTCTTCGAAACCACATTTATACCGTTTTTGTTAGGAGACCAACAACTCGTTATTTTCTTATTATTTTTATCGATGTATTTATCTGGATTGAATCTAATAAAAATCATTGGTCGATGTTGTAAATCTAACGATAGAGTCATGGTTCTTTTATTCTCACATATATTCTCGTATGCTTGGTGTTGGTTTTCATCTATTTCAACTAAAAGAATCTGGTATCCTAAATCTAGAAAAATGTCGGGTCTTTTAGAGGAACAACCATCGGATATTGATTTATCAAATATCCAACTAACATTAGGAAAATTATTCTGAACAAATTCGACCACCGAACGCTCTTTGGTTTTATAGTTACGGGAGACGGGTTTATCGGGGAAGAGATTCATATAACAGAATAAACAGTATCCGCTGTATTTTTTTTTTATCAGTATGTCACATAGGTCAGTTTTACAAATATTATTTATAACATCAACCATACCTGCAGTTTTATGTTTAACACAATACTTACCTCGTTTAGAACCTGGTATATTAAAAATCGGTTGAATTGTACATCCATTAAATTCACACTTCTTAGTTAAAACATCAACCATACCTTCAGTTTTATGTTTATAACAATATAGTCCCGATTTTGACCCAATGATATTAAAATACGGTTTTGTTGAACATTCATCATCAAATCCACACTTCTTAGTTACAACATCAACCATACCTTCAGATTTATGTTGAAAACAATATAGTCCCGATTTTGACCCACTGATATTAAAACTTGGTTGAGTTGTACATCCATTTTCTTCACACTCTTTTTGTTTCTTTTTTTTCTTAATCTCCACACACAACACAATATTTTTTATAGAATCATTATTATTCATTTATAAAAAACTTATTATAATATTAATTAATTTTCAATTTCATGTTATCTAAATATTTAATCCACTTACTCCTTCGCAAAGTACGGACGTTACAAAGCATCGATACATCCTTTACTTCAGAGTATCGACTTGACCTAGAATTGATACATCTGTTAATTTATACAAATGTGATAAATTCAGACGAAAGACAATCACACTACCATGTCGGCCTTTAGAGAATCATGACAAACATAATTCTCTAACCTAAAGTCACTAAAAACTAGAGTATTTATATCGTCCAAGACATTTATATCTCTGTCAATAACTAACGTAGGTTTCTTATACGGACAACGGTTAATCTGTTCATACACAACCGTAGAATGTGACTCGTATACATGAGTATCGCCTGTTGATAAATTGAAGTATCTTGGTGTCTTCTTAGTCAATTTACAAATAATCATGAGTAACATAGATGAAGATGCTATATTATACGGAGTACCGAGGAAGAAGTCCTGAGACCTATTGTAACAGAACATATCAAGAAAATCACCGTCGACATAGAATTGTGTTATTATACTATGACATGGGTAAAGCACTCCTTCATGTGCCTGAGACGGATTGTATGTTGTCATTAATATACGCCTAGATGTCGGGTCATTTATTATCAAGTCAACGACACCTTTTAACTGGTCAATAGAACCATGATCATCAGACTTCACGTGACGTCCGTCTATATTCAAGTTGTATTTTTTATTGAATGTTCGCCACTGATATCCGTACATCGGTCCCATGACACCTTCAGCATACGGAAGTCCTCTATTTTTTATGAATTTGGAACTTGTGTTACCCTCCCAAATTTTCACCTTTTTCTCTGACAAAATTGTAGTATCTGTGTCTCCTCTCAAGAAAAATAATAATTCTTCAACTATCCCGCGTAAAAACATTCGTTTTGTGGTTAATAAGGGAAATCCATCACGTAGGTCAAACGAAAGATTTCTGCCGAATACAGATCTCACATCTCCGTTTCTACCTGTTCTAGAGTCACCATTTTCAACAATTCCACGAGCGATAGATAAATATTGAGTCTCTGATTTGTCACCTTCATATTCGAGTTTTACATAATCGAAACCTTCGTATTTATCGATCTTCACTATTACATACCCATATAACCAAGACTTGTCGAAGAATGTGTCACATAAAGAATTATCATCGATAATTGACAGATGAATAACAGGATGTAATTTTATAAACATTCCGTATATATCGGAACCACCAGCAACTATGTATCTTGTACCAGGATTCCTTTTTTTCTCAAATTCATCAACCGAATTTATAATATCTGCTTCATTTAACCAATGAGTTCTTTCTGGATTATTTCTGGACATGCATAATATTTTTCTGTCTTTTAACCTCTGTAATGAAGCGCATGTTTTCCGACCCATAATTAAGGTAGAATTTTCAGTTATTTTTTGAAACATGGTAAGGTTTGCTTCACAATTCCATGGTATTTTTCCCTCTTTACCAATCCCAAAATCGTTATTTATTGCGACTATTAGTTCTAACATTTTTAATATAATGTTAGGATTTTAAACAATTAATTGATTTTAAATTTATAATCTAGTATCTGAGACGACCAGATTATGGTTTTTGTGGTTCAATGTAAATAAAATTGATTAAATGATATGCTCTATATCATAGATTCAAACATGAAGTTTATAACAAAAATAATAACCTATATAATTAGAGTAAAACCCCCACCCTTACCACAGGGTAGATGGAAAATAAATTATTGTAACATAAAAACAGATCGTAAGATTGATTTAGCGAACGAAGATCATTGTGGTACATGCAATCAATACGCGCATGAACAATTGAATTTGATAAAACGGGGTAATAAGAAGAAGTAAAATATTTAATAATTAAAAATAAGACATGTTCTTTTTTAATTAATAATTCTAACAGATAAGTTTCACAAACGCTTACATTACATATAATTTCTAATACGGTTTTAGAATATTAATTTATTGTAAAGTTATCTGGTAATTCAAGTTCTTCAGAATCAGAACCAGATAAAGTATCTTCGTCTGAATCCGAACCCATATCACTCTCGGTTGGTCTATGAGACTCTGGTATGAACTCATCTGATAGGAAATTATCCATGTGTCCGTTTCCCATAACGTCATCTACTTTAGATAAACGTTTAGTATCCTTGTCTTTCTGTTTAAACCAAAGGTCGATCATTTTCATCTTACCGTCGTAACGCTTATGATATGTGACAGAGTTTAACTCTAACATTATCATCTGATTGACACAATCAAGTGATACTAAATTATCCAGGTCGATATCGAATTTACTCATATCGGGATACACAACGTCTTCTTCAATAGTGGATAATTGATCACTAAGATGCTTGAGGGCATTTTCGTTCCCTTCATATTTTATAAAATAATA
>Ga0208768_1000844_pt1 | contig 18368 bp, 14 predicted proteins | sample AntAceMetag02UK1_FD_184760 | JGI IMG/M metagenome (GOLD analysis project Ga0208768, IMG submission 184760) | Saline lake microbial communities from Ace Lake, Antarctica - Antarctic Ace Lake Metagenome 02UK1 (SPAdes) (version 2) | ecosystem: Environmental > Aquatic > Non-marine Saline and...
GTCGTTGACCATTTTATCGGTAATATTGCCGCTGCTCCAAACTCCATACCCACTTGCCCAAAAATGATTGCCCCAATAACGCTTTTTCAAAGAAGGGAACTCCTGTTGAAGTTTCCGCGAGGAACGACCTTTCAAACTTTTTACCACAGAACTTTCACTAAGCCTAGGAGCATACTCTATTTGCATATGGATGTGATCGGAACTGACCACACCCTTCAATATCTCGATTCCTTGGGATTCACATCCTTGTATCAAAAGTTCGCGACAACGAGACTGAAGGTCACCACGCAATACCTTATATCTATATTTCGTCGACCAAACAATATGACAGGTCAAACGACTAACAGTATGTGAGCCTTTTCTTATATTTGAACTCATAAATGCGAAAGTATAGATTTTTTCGCATCACTAAAGTACTGCAATGAAATTGCAGGGTTTTAACCCTGATTTGAGACCAATAAAAGTTCAAGGTTTGTCCATCGTCTATGCCTAAAATTCAAGTAGAAAGGTCTGAAGGAAATGTATAGCGCAATGACTAACAGAGAAAGTGCGTGATGACCCACCCCTAGCCTACTTCGGCATGCTCAGCACAACGCCTCGCAAGAGGGGAACAGCTCATTTTTAAGTTCAAGTATCAAGTTCAGGTATCAAGTTCAAATATCAAACACGAGTACATCATCGAACATCAAACATCGAACATCAAACATCGAGCATCAAATCAACAGATTGCCGCATCGTACCTCCTCGCAAAGACGTTCAATTTTACAACCAACAACTTTTCACTTATTACTTTGTACTAATTACTTTTTACTAATTACTTTTTACTTATTACTTTGTACTAATTACTTTTTACTAATTACTTTTTACTAATTACTCTTTTCCCACTGCTGACCGCTACCGCCAACTGTTTACTTTTACTACCCTCTATCATCTACAAACTACCTCCCCACGCACCATCGTTTTTCATTAAAAATCCAACCGATGCTCAAATTGGCAACTGGGTAGATTGCTCCTTTAAACTGACCAACGTGGTAGGCCGCCCCTACATCTACCGAAAAATTAAATCCCGAATTATAACTCCGCTGTAGTCCGGTTACGAGTCCGGCATAACCAAAGTTGCCCTTCACCAGTTCATTATTTATGGTACGTGTATCTGGAAAAAATACGGCTGCGGCGGGCGCAATGTAGTTGGCGGAATTCCCGTAAATGGTTCTCCTGTTTCGCTGGCGGGCCTCAAAATTGTAGTAATATCGGTATTGCACGGCAACCGCGGGGAAAAATGCCAATTCTTCGTACACATCGGGAAGCAATGGATCCAAAGCTACCTGTAAGCCAGCTTTTATATCCAAGGTGGTATTGACACCTAAGGCCATTTCATATTCCAGACCTGGATTTATGAGGTTTACCTTAAACTGGCGAAGCTCGCAATTCTTACCAAACTGACCCATAGCTTGGCTAGCAAGCACAAGCAATACCAATAATAGTAGGTTTCGTAACGGTATCATTGGTAGATTTGGGTTTTTCACAATAGTACCCTTATAGAACAGAAAGAAGGTTAAAATAGTATCTTTACCCAAAACTATTTTAGCATGGATATTTCCCTTATTCCCCAAATTAAACACACAGATTCCAAGAATTTCTTTTTGCTTTCCGGTCCTTGTGCCATTGAAGGCGAGGATATGGCCTTGCGAATTGCAGAACATATTGTAACCCTAACGGATAAGCTTAAAATACCCTATGTTTTTAAGGGAAGTTTTAAAAAGGCCAACCGCAGCCGATCGAATTCCTTTACGGGAATAGGCGACGAAAAAGCATTGAAAATACTACGTAAAGTATCGGAAACCTTTAAAATACCCACGGTTACGGATATCCATACCGAACAGGATGCGGCCATGGCGGCCGAGTACGTAGACGTGCTACAAATCCCGGCTTTTTTGGCACGACAGACCGATTTACTGGTCGCCGCCGCCAACACGGGAAAAACGGTAAACATTAAAAAAGGACAGTTTATGAGTCCGGAAAGTATGAGACACGCCGTGACAAAGGTTACCGAAACCGGTAACCAACAGGCCATCATTACCGATCGCGGCACCATGTTCGGGTACCAGGATATGATCGTTGATTTTAGGGGCATTCCCACCATGAAACAATATGCACCCGTGGTTTTGGACGTTACGCACTCCCTGCAACAGCCAAATCAATCCTCTGGAGTAACTGGAGGAAGACCGGCACTGATCGGTACTATGGCACGGGCCGGGATTGCAGCAGGTGTAGACGGACTATTTATAGAAACCCATTTTGACCCGTCCAATGCCAAAAGTGATGGAGCAAATATGTTGGATTTAAGGTTGCTCGAAAAATTACTGAGCGATTTGGTTGCGATACGGACTACAATAAATCAACTCTAGACGTAAATACAGACTAAAACAAACCAATGGCATGATTAAAAAAATTAGTGCTCAAGCTCTTCCAGTATTCTTTTTGATGGTGTTATTTGCTTGCAGCACCCCAAAAAAAGAAGAAAAAACTAAAAGGCCCAACATCGTTTTCATCATGTCCGACGATCACGCCTACCAAGCCATTAGTGCTTACGACACCACCTTGATTAGGACGCCCAATATAGACCGATTGGCCAATGAGGGCGTATTATTTTCCAATGCCTCGGTCACCAATTCTATTTGTGCGCCTTCCAGAGCCGTCATACTTACAGGAAAACACAGCCACATCAACGGGAAAATAGACAACCTTACCGCTTTTGATACTACCAACCTTACTTTCCCCATGTTGCTCCAAAAAGCGGGTTACCAGACCGCTATGTTCGGGAAGCTGCATTTTGGAAATAATCCCAAAGGTTTTGATGAATTCATAATCTTACCCGGACAAGGGGATTATTACAACCCCCAATTTATTACCGCTACAGGAGACACCACTATACAGGGATACGTAACCGATATTACGACCGACCTTACCTTGGATTGGATGGAAAAGCGAAGGGACACCGCAAAACCATTTCTACTGATGTACCTGCACAAAGCTCCGCATAGAAGCTGGTTACCGGCAGCCCGCCATTATCCGGAATTTACGACTAAAAACTACCCCTTGCCAGCCACCCTTTTTGATGATTATAGCACCCGTGGCGATGCGGCGAAAACTGCTGAAATGGGCATTCTAAAAGATATGCTGTTCCTGCACGACCTTAAAGTCCCAAAAACGGTTTTAGATGCCATGGGAATTTCAGAACGGCTCGGTTCTGGTGGTGTAGATCGTATGAACCCTGAGCAACGCGCCGCTTGGGATGCCATTTATAACCCTATATCCAAGGACTTTATGGAGCGTTACCCAGAAATGAACGACTCCACCCTTACCGTATGGAAGTACCAACGCTACATGCAGGATTATTTGGGAACGATTGCATCCGTAGATGAAAATGTAGGGCGGTTATTGGATTATTTGGATGCCGAAAACCTCACGGTAAATACCCTAATCGTCTATACCTCCGATCAAGGTTTTTACCTTGGCGAACACGGTTGGTTCGATAAGCGGTTTATGTACAACGAATCCTTTAAAACACCTTTGTTGGTTCGCTGGCCCAATGTGATCACGCCCAACACCACCGAAGATGAACTCGTGCAAAACTTGGATTTTGCCCAAACATTTCTGGAAGCCGCAGGTATTGAAGCACCAAACGATATGCAGGGCGAAAGTCTTATGCCATTATTCAAAGGACAAAAGGAAAAATGGAACCGCGACGCCGTCTACTACCATTACTATGAATATCCTGCGGAACATGCCGTAAAAAGACACTATGGCATAGCCACGAAAAAGTACAAGCTGATGCACTTTTATTACGATGTGGATGAATGGGAACTCTACGACAGCCAAAACGACCCTAATGAAATAAACAACGTTTATACCGACCCTGAATATGCCAATGTGGTTGAAGAGTTAAAACAGAAACTCAAGGAAATACGAATAAAATATAAAGATTCCGATGCCTTGAGCAATCAGTTTATTCAGATTTATAGGGATAATGGGTGGATTGAAGCCCCCTGACCCCCGAAGGAGGAACTATTTTTCTTGTTTTCTCTTGTCATCCTGAGCGCACTAATCCTTCCAACCGGGGTGGCGAGGGTGATTTGAATGACATTTTGCTCTTGTTCGGCTTCCTTACTAAATCTCAATAGAACTTCCTATTCCGTACTGAAAAAGCATCCTGTAACACTTCGACCAGAATAGTATCATCAATTTCCTCAAGAGAAGTATACCGAAGTGAGCGCACTACTTTTCGCTTTTCCGAATTGAGTTTATCCAAATGTTTGGTCAAATGGGCGGAGTTCCAAAAACCTACATCTACATACTTCTTTTTCTGTTGCACGTTTAGATAGCAAATAGGTGATTTATCCGTATAAAAACATGGAATATTCCATTTGAACTTCAAATCGGCCTCTGGTATGGTATGTTCAATGATCAGCTGTAAGTGCAATAACACACTTCTAAAAGGTTCCGGTTGTTTTAGAATGTAGTCTTCTGCGGGATTCATAACTTTAAAATTAGCATTTATTAACCTAAATTGCACGCATTTTTCTTATTTTCAGGGAATTAAATCCAGCCGAAAATGAAAAACTGCCTATTCCTCGTAGCTCCATTGCTTTGCTTTACTTCAATTATTGCCCAGCACACCCACACCAGCGTACACGCCCTTACCTACCCAAATATAGAAGGATACGTTTCACTAAAAGCCGATCTGCACATCCACACCGTTTTTTCCGATGGCAATGTGTGGCCAAACATTCGTGTTCAGGAAGCGCTACGCGAGAATTTGGATGCCATTTCGCTCACCGAACATTTGGAGTACCAACCGCACAAGGCCGATATTCCGCATCCAAACCGTAACCGCTCGTACGAAATTGCGCTACAAGAAGCCAAAGAACATGAACTTTTGATCATTCACGGCTCCGAAATTACCCGTGATGCACCTATGGGGCACAATAATGCGGTTTTTATTCAGGATGCAAATCCGCTGTTGAACGACAAGGCGGAGAAGGCATTTTCGGAAGCCAAAAAACAGAATGCCTTTGTTTTTTGGAACCATCCGGCATGGCATGCACAAAATCCGCAAGGGAATCCCATCTGGAGCGATTTTCAGAAAGAACGCATCAAAAAAAGGGAACTACATGGGATAGAGGTCATTAATTCTGTAGATTATTCGGAGGAATCCTTAGCCTTGGCGTTAGAACAAAACTTGACCATCATGGGTACCAGCGACATTCACGGACTAATTGATTGGGACTATACCGAAAAAGGCCAAGACCGACCCATTACGCTGGTCTTCTCCAAGGAAAAAAGTATCGAAAGCATGAAAGAGGCTCTATTTGCCGGAAGAACGGTGGCCGTTTACAACAAACTTTTGGTAGGAAAGGAAGAATTTCTGAATCCCCTGATCCAAGCAAGTATTAAGGTAAAATCCGCCAAATACATCAACAGGACACAAGTGTTGGAAGTAGTACTGGAAAATGTTTCCAGCAGTCCCCTACTCTTCCAAAATGAAATGGACTATAGTTTCTACAGCAGCTCGCCGGTTTTTGAAATACCCGCTTTGGGCAACTATACCCTGCGGATTAAAACCTTGGAAGAAAAACAAAGCATCGATTTGAAATTAAAGGCCATCGGCACGTTTACGGCACCAAAGGTATCGCCCGTCATCACTTGGAAGATATCCGTAGAAAAGTAATTGTTGCGCCTACTATTTAGACCCAAGTTAAAAAGGAATAGGGTTAAAAATTGAATAACCTTGGGTAACGATTTCTTTTTAAAATACTTTGAATCAAAATTTTAAGTCTTTTTCAAATTATAATTTTCGTCAATTACATACCAAAGTTATTTTTCTGAGCGGTCGCAAGATTCAAAGATTTTTAAGGATTCACGTAAGACTCCAAGTAGGCATAACGCTTGGTAAGTTTGCCTCCCCTGGTCATTCTAGCCCGTTCTAAAACACCATTTTCATCACCATTAAAAAAAGCCGGAATAACATTTTTTAAAAAGGCCTCACCAAAACCTACGCTCGCATCCCTAGGTAATTCACAGGGCAGATTATCAACCGCCATTACGGCTATGGCCGACTTGTTCTTAAAATCGACCTCCTTTTCCGTTTTTGGATCATAGCCGTATATAGGCTCGGCTATAGTAGAAGGGCGTATGGTTGTACCCACCGGGCCATCGATATCGCAACTTACATCCGCGACTACCTTAATTTTAAAATCCGGATGTTTGGCGTCTTTGCGCGTAAAAAGGTAAGGAGCACCTTGACCATAAAAATGCCCGGCAATATAGAAATCGGTTACTTTGGCGAAGCGGAAGAAATTGCTTTTATACTCCTGTGGATTCGCAAAAAAATCGGCCTTATTTCCTCGAACCCCGTCTTTGCGTTTGTTGTATTCCGAAGCATCGATCTGGCAGTAAACGGGTTCATTAACATCCTCTTCCAAATATTCGCTTGCATTGACCCTTCTTAATTTCATGGCATCCAGCATTTCGCGTGCCCCGTTCCCTACCCTGCCCCTTCCCGTGAGCAAAATTTTAATATTAGGCAGTTTTATTTTTTTCAACTCCGCTATCAATGCGTTTTGGTCAGCCAAGGTTTCTGCCCTGGGGAGTTCAAAAAGGTCGAACTTGAGTCCGTAGGTACGGAATCCGTTATAGGCCCCAACAATACCTGCGTATCTGCCAAAGGCGACCAAGCGTTGCTCTTTTTGGTTGGTGATGACCTCATGGTCATACAGTTCGATGTTCTTTTCTAAAATGGCCAACAACAGCTTACGGTTGTACGGTTGTTTTTTAATGGTATGGGAAAAGAAAAAGTATTTTTTATGTGGAATCAAGGCATCGATAGGCACTTCTTTTACACCCAGCAGTACATCGCAATCCTCCATTTTCTCGGCGACCGTAATCCCTAAAGCAATATAATCGGCATCACTATACGTCCGGATTGGGGAAGGTTCCACCATGATCTTCGCTTCGCTGTGGGCGGAAAGGACTTTTTTACAGGCTTGGGGCGATAAAACTACCCGGCGGTCTGGCGGATTTTTGCGTTCTCTTATGATTCCGAATTTCATGGGTACTCTTTTTAGATTATGGTTTGCGAAAAAAACATAGCTAGATCAATCTATAAAGATATAGAAATCTACACTTTTTGCCATCATTTCGTGTCAAATGTAACAGTTGATCGTTATTTGGGCAGAACGTTTCTGCTAAAAATCTGAGCTTACGCCGTAAACTCAAGGTAGAAGGTAAAGAAGCTTGGGCGGTCTTAAAATTCCAAAAATAGAAAATCCAAATTTAAAATTCCAAAATCCTCCCAAAGCGTCGGGACCAAATTCCCAAAGGAAGCATCGTGCCAAATTCCAAAAATGGAAATCCAAATTCCAAAATCCAGATTTCAATTTCAATTTCAAAAATTCGAAATCCTCTAGAAGCGTCGGAACGAAACTCCAAATTCCAGTAAATGTCATTAAATACTTTGGCAAACCCTAAACCCAGTATGAGGAATCGACCCAATCACGAGATACGGGAGAAGTTCTAAGCTAGACCCTGCTAAAAAGGCTGGGTTAGCGTTGGGAAGTTAAACTAAAAAACAAAAGGAAAAGAGCTAAAAAGAACAAAAATTATAAATCGGGCCACTTTTTTAGCCCATTAGTGCGGCACTATAAAACTTCTGGATTATCGTTTTTACTACTAGCGGCCTGAAGGTGATTTGTGAAATTGCTTGATACGGTTACCTACTTATTCGCCCCATCAAAAACCAATATCCATTCATGGTCATCTCCTTTCTGTAGTTCCTTGATCATTTTAAATCCGTTCTTTATATAAAAATTCTTTAATCCTTCTTCCTCTATCGACAGCCAAAACTTTTTTTCCGGCAAGCACGTTATCAACTCTTGCAACCATTTGGAGCCTAGGTCCTGGTTTCGATGGTCTTCCACCACCCATAAGTAACCAATATACAGGTATCCTTTGCTGGCCCAAAACATCGCTTCCTGTAAAAAGTGTTGCATGTCCTCAGGAATACCTTTTACAACAAGGCCTCCGGTTACAATTTTCCCATCTTTAACAAGCACGAAAATTTCCGATTTTAGCCTGTAATCCTTCCAAAACTCCAAAAGACCTTCCGACCAGGATGTCGGCAATAATTTAAAAAACTCGCTTGGTTTGCCCGTATGTTTTTTAAATTCTACGCCCATAGTATGATCTAAAGAAGTCCCCACGACCAAAGCTTATCGGAATCCTCAAACCAACGGTCACCAATGTCGGTACGATAATACGCATTATTTATGATCACGTTATTGATGCGATTGTACATGGCCCGCTGTGCGTCGCGCATGGTGAGTCCGGTTCCGGTAACCAATACCGCTATGCCCGTAGTGCCGGTAATCAACCACTCATCGTTCACTTTTTTTACATGCATAGGGTGTACGCCCTCCATCTTCTCTTTCTTGAATACGACCACGGCATCTTTTGAGAAAAGCTCAAAGGTTTTCTTGTCATCGTACGGGAAAGGGGGTACTACGATAAAAGCCCCTACCTGAAAACCTTTCTTGACCTGCAGTTCTCTTTTTTGTCCCGATGCGATGCCAAAAAGCACATCGCCTATAGGTTCGTTAAGTCCATCTCTCTGAATAAAAATCTGCGGAAAGCCAAAACGGGAGGTAAACTCCAACGGATACACGCCCATACCGTTTACGATACAATTGATATCTATATGACCAAAAAACTGATGCTTGGCCAAGGTAGCCTCGAACTTTTTCAAGGTCTTTTCAAAAATGGGGGAATCTTTGGTCCAGAACATACTGGTACCCATCTCGCCCGTAGATACCCCAAGTTCTTTTGGGAACAATTTTTTATGTTCAAAAGTGATGTTGATGGGCGTTACGAACTGGGTCCCGTTAAAAAATGCCGCTACCGATATTTCAACCCCTTTTACCCTTCGCTGCAACTGAAAGGTACCAAAATTATCGCCCCATGATTTTTCATAGGCCTTAAGAATCCGTACGACATCATTTCCCTCGTCATCATTGCCTACAAATAGAAGCTGTTTCCATTCTTGGGTCTCGCCAGAAGGTTTTATGACATAGGCATTGGGGTGCTGTTCTACATAAGAAATGGCCTCTTTAAAAGTATTGAACTCCTTAAAAGGAAGCGTATTGATCTTATGCTTCTTAAGTTCTTCCTGGCCGTAGTTGCGATCCAATTCCAAGCGATCGGTATATACCGTTCCACCAAAAACAAGTTTTCCTTCTGCCCGAAGTGCGTCACATTCTGCACCGTAGCCCGTGTAATCAAAAATAAGCACATCGGCCCAATCAATATGCTTACGCCATTCCTTTATCTTCTTTACGAAACCATAGCCGATTTCTCGGCATCCCTTATCCTCTGTGTACATTTTAACCGTATGGCCTTCGTTCTGGGTGGCCAAGGCAATATCCAAGGATTCTCCCCATCGGGATATGAAAAGAAATTTTTTTAAAGATTTATTGTGTTTACTCAAAACATACGTTTTTAATGGTCATTTTAATTTAAAGGATTTTAAAGCTATTCCCCACTCTATTAGGGAATACCTACAAGGAACGAATAGCCTACTCTTGGCCAACTTACTGTCCTTAAAAAGACAGCTTCCCGAAAAATGAAGTGTCAATTTTCGAATAAAGGGATACTAAAAGCTCTAATGTGGTCTCAATACCGCTATGATTGTAGAATTCAACTGCAAATGACGTAAATAAAATGATTGAACACGCATTTCGTACTAGAATTTTTAAACCTTCTTCCCTATACTTAAAAAAGCTTGGCGCGGTAACTATAGTGATACTGTTTCCCGAAAAAAAAGACCTTTTGTCAGTCAAAGCAAAAATAGGGTCTATATCTGGGTCATTGGCCTTATTTTGCTTATTTGGTATAATCTTTGACCTGTTAAGTTATTAGTGCAAAGATGGCAAAACTTTTTAGTAGCTTTGCAGCCCATTAGATGGGTTTTGTTCTTTGAAAAAAATCATGAGAGAATTGTACGTATAGACGCAGTCCCTTCGGCTACGCTTAGGGTTCAATTCGATTACGCAAATCAAAGATTTGCTATCTCATTGAAGGGGCCGACTGGTTTTGACAGCGAGACCAATGGCAATGTAAGCATGCCGAGCGCTGGGGTACAGCTCGTTAATATCATACTTCACACTTTTAATTGGCGAAAATAATTACGCTCTTGCCGCTTAATCCGAATTACAGTAGGATTTAGCCTCGTCCCTACCAGGTAGGGAAGCGAGATGTTCCTGGGTAGCCCTTGTTGATGGCGACCCATTTAGGAGCACCAGAAAAGTCAACATAAGGTTATTGTTCGCTTTGGCGGTAACACTAAAACTTTAAGAAGCTAAGTGTACGATAGGCGGTCTTTGGTCGGTCGTGCATCGAAAACCAAATAAAGACTACGCATGTAGAAAGCTTTGTAATTGCTTGTTTGGACGAGGGTTCGAATCCCTCCGGCTCCACTGAAATGGTATCATTTAAAACCATAAACCCTGTAACTCTATGATTTACAGGGTTTTTCATTTTAGATAGTTTCATATATCCCCAAATAAAACCATACAAAAAGTCACCTATTCGACACCTATTTTAAAAATCAAAAAGTGGTGTCGATATCCTTGTAATTCACTCTTTTTTAGATAATTATGATTTTATATAATTTCTTTTATCTACCTTTAAGTAGCTATAATCGACACCTAAAATTAGATGAATTCATTTTCAATACTTTTTTACCTCAAGGACGAACGCCGAGATAAGAACGGAAAAGCTGGCTTATACCTAAGGATTACAGTAGATGGGAGGCGAACCTCTATAAGTTTGAACCGAAAAATAGACCCGTCCAAATGGGATTCTCGGATGAATAAATTAAAGGGAAAAGACAACGAAGCAGAAGAACTCAATCGATTTATGGCCACCATTCGTCATAAACTAAATATGATTCAACATTATCTTGTTGAAGATGGCGAGCAGTTTACGGTTCATGATGTTAAAGAAAAATATCTGGGAAAGGATAAAAATTATAAAATGCTGATTCAACTCTTTGATGAACATAACCAACAAATGGAAAAATTGGTCGGGATTGAATTTGCCCTTGGCACTTGGAAACGCTATTTCACGACCAGAAACCATATTGCAGAATATGTGAAATCTGAATACAGGAGAAACGATATTCCAGTAAAGGATATCGATTTAAAATTCATCAAAGGCTTTGAGTATTTTTTAAAAGTGAAAAAGACCTGCAATCACAACTCCGCTCTAAAGTACGTTAACAATTTTAAAAAGATTGTTCGAATTGCCGTTGCCAATGATTGGCTGGCTAAAGACCCTTTTTACAACTACAAAGTACAATTTAATACCGTAGAGCGCGAATTTCTCTCCAAAGAAGAACTGCAACGGCTGATTGACAAAGAGATTGAGAGCGATCGCTTGGGCATTGTTAGAGACATGTTTGTTCTCTGTTGTTTTACGGGTTTGGCATATGTAGATGTGCAAAGTTTAAAGCCTAAAGAAATTTACCAAAATGAGGACGGTAGTTTTTATATCAAATCCAAGCGCACCAAAACAGACACAGGTTTTACCATTCCGCTTTTACCTACTGCCCTAGCGGTTATAGAGAAATATAAAGACCACCCTAAGGTGGTGAACAAAGATTGTGTAATTCCGGTTTTGAGCAACCAGAAATCCAACGCCTACCTTAAAGAAATTGCCGATCGCTGCGACATACAAAAAAACCTTACCACACATCTAGCCCGTCATACTTTTGCTACCACGGTTACCTTGACCAACGGTGTGCCTATTGAAACTGTAGGTAAAATGCTAGGACATAAAAATTTGCGAACTACGCAGCACTACGCAAAAATTATTGATGCTAAGGTGGAGGAAGATATGCAGGTTTTGAGGGAGAAGTTGGCTGGAATACAACAATCTGAGAAAAAGATTAAAAAGTACTAGTACTCTTTTAACTCTAATTTATTAACTAGCCTTATGTGCACTACACTAATTCAGTAGTTTCCGTTTGACCCTCTCCTAAATCTTTCATTCCACATTAAAAATTTTACTTTTTATAAAAGGTGTATTTTATAAAGAGTTTGGATATAAAAAGTGTAATTAAACGTGGGATTAAATACCATAAGTTTAATTAAGTAGGAATAGGGGTATATAAACTTTTAAGTAGTGGAGATGTTGCATATGGTAGTGGTGCTGAATTAACATAAATGCCAAGTTATATAATATGTTTAATCATACCCTTCTCTAAACTTTTAAATTGTTAGCCAAATAAAAGGCATACGATATGTGTTAATAGTGTGTTTAATTCTGTATATTGTATGTAACAATATTAAAGCTATGACAACAATTCGAAAATCATTGACCATAACCGAGGCACAAGAACAATGGATTAAACTTCAAATTGAGCTTGGAGGTTTCGCTAACGATAGTGAATATATGCGACATCTAATCCGTTTGGACGAAGCACGTAACAGGCAGTTTTTGATTACTAAGGCTGCCATACAAGAAGGCTATGAGAGTGGAATTAGCCCGAAAGTACGATCAGTTGAGGATATTATGGAAGCTGCGATCAATCGTAAAAAAGTAAGGAGCAAAGGAGAGCGAAATGCATAAATATATTTTATCGCTCAAGGCTGATTATGATGTCGACGATATTACAGATCATACATTAGAAGTTTGGGGCGAATCACAGACCCTAGACTATATCACCAACCTTTTATTGTGTTTTAAAACTTTAGCAATCAATCCTGAACTAGGTCGTAGTGCTGCTGAATATGCCCCAATGTTAAAAAGATTCAATTACAAAGCGCATACTATTTTCTATGAACCAACAGAAAATGGCATTTTTGTCGTACGGATCTTAAACCAAAGACAAGATTTTGAACGACATCTTTAAACTCTAATTTAGGGTGGGATTGAATACCATAAGTTCAATTAAATGCAAAACACCTTTATTTAAACTTTGGAGCAGGGAAGAAGTGCTTTTTCTAAGAAGTATGGATTTGTTTAAATGATAGTATAAGGAGTGTAATTAAAGGGAGGCTTACTTAAACTTTAGAGAATGGGAGGAGTGCTTTTCAAAGTAAGTTTTGTTCTGGAGACTTTATTTTTTAAGCAGACATTGGGTTTACTTGAATTTGGCCACCAATTGCTTTCAATACTTTCATAATCGTCGCAAATTGTGGCTTGGATCCATCGGACAATGCTTTGTACAAACTCGGCCTGCTTAATCCTGTTTCTTCGGATATTTTGGTCATTCCAATCGCTTTTGCAATATGTCCAATGGCATTAATTATATCAGCGTTATCACCTTCTTCCAAAACGGTGTTGAGATACTCAGCAATCATTTCTTTGCTGTCCAAATAATCCGCTATGTCAAATTTTGAAGTTCCCATTTTTTCTACCTATTTAATTTGTTCCAGATTTCTTTTGCTTTTTTTATGTCTTTCTGTTGAGACGACTTATCCCCTCCAATGAGCAGAATGATAATTTTCTCATCTTTTTCCTTTAGGTAAACCCTGTAGCCTTTTGCAAAGTCCACTCGCAATTCCCTAATTCCTCCACCCACAGCTTTGCAATCGCCAAAGTGTGCTTCGTTTTCTATTTTTTGAATTCTAAATAGAATTTTCGCCTTGGCCTTTAAGTCTTTTAACTTTCTCAGCCACTTATCAAATTCAATCGTTTTCTCAATAAAGTAGATTAAACGTGTATCTACTTGGATACAAAATTACATTGTTTTTTTGAATTAGTAAGGCTTGGTTACATATTCAGGGCAGGGTCGAATATATTTCGCCGTGACGCATAATTTCTTTGATGTTTAATTTAAGGTGGGATTAATTATACTAGTTCAATTAAGTGAGAATCGGGTTTAATTAAACTATTGAGCACGGAAATAGTACTTTTGGGAGAAGTAAGTTTTTATATAAATCATAGTTCTTAGAGTTTATTTAAACGACCGTTTAAATGTACTTTCTGTATCCCATAAAAGTGAATTACCGGAACTACTAAAAGATACAACGTTTGGGATACTCTGAAAAAAGATTATGTGAATTGGAAAAGTGGTTTTGTAAAACGGCAGTTTTATGGGGCATTCATAGATTTATTCATACAACCAACCGTCCCAATGTTTGTTATTATAAAGAATTGAATGATTTTTTCTCATACAAATAAAGTATAGGGTATTCGTAAAAGTCATGAATTAGCTTCAGTCTTTCGAACCACCCATTTATTAATGACCAACAAGACGATGACAACAATGCCCCATTGCAGTAAAGATGTCATGAGGCTGGATTGGGCAAAGGGATCGTACCAATTACCTGTCATGCCATCATTGATCAGCCACCAAGAAAGCAGCAAGACCGAAGCCGCCGGTATAAAATAGGTGATAATACGGTCCCAAAGACGGCCTGGCTTAATGTCATCGGGATTTTTGTCCAATATCTCCGTTCTGATCCTTGAGGCCTTAAAGCGGATAACCACAAAGGCAAATAGCCCGCCGGACAACAGAAGTGCCAATCCCCAGACAAAATCCTGATTGGTGAGGATATCCAAGTTCATGGCGGAAGGTACCCCAAACAGATAACTCACGGCAACAAGCAATACAATGGCCGTAGACCGTTTCATGCCCCCGTCTATAAAAGTCCTTACGGTAAGCTCCAACTGGGAAATGAGTGATGAAAATCCGGCCAGGGTAAGGCCCAAAAAGAATAAAATGGTCAAGGCCTTTCCAAAAAGAATTTTTTCGAACAACTGGGGTATCCAGATAAAGGTTAGTCCGGTTGAGGCAGGCCCACTATTTTTCATAAGCTCCAAGATTTCGCTATCCGAACTTCCCAATTGCGAACCCATAATGGCAAAACAGGTGCCGAAGATCATGACCCCGGAAACAAGGGAGATGAAATTATTTCCCAGCCCCGTAATCAATGCGTTCTTCACAATGCCGAAACGCATCTGCATGTAGGCGCCATAGGTAATGAACATACCCCATCCCGCGCCGGTATCCCATGCATTTTGCGTAAGTGCCGCCACCCAGATATTGGGATCGCCCAATTGACGCCAGTCTACCCTAAACAAGTAGCGGATACCTTCCATGGAACCTTCAAGCGTTAAAGACCTTACAAGGGCTATAAAGATGATGACCAACAATATGGGAATAAGTACTTTGTTTATGCGTTCAATGCCCTTGACTCCTTTCCAGATAGCCAGTCCCCCAAAGAGCATGACCACGGCATGTGATACCAAAGGCCAACCACCAGATTGGTAGGTTTCCCAAGTAGAAACAGCTATTTCGGTAGAAGTAGGCAAATCGTTGAGTAACGAATGAATAAAATAATACACGCACCAACCCACGATTACGGAATAAAAGAAGGTTATGGCGGTGGCAACGAAGGTCATGAACGACCCCATCCATGCAAATTTGTTTCCTGCTGTGGCCATTACAGATCCGATGACGCCCTTTCTGCTGTTGATGCCTACTGCATATTCCGCAATGATCAACGGAACGCTCCAAAGAAAAAGGAACAGTACCCATACCAGAATAAAGGCCCCACCGCCCTCATCGCTTCCATTCTGGGCCACTATTCGGGGGAAACGCCAGATATTGCCAGTTCCTATCGCTATTCCAAGGGCACTTAACAGGAATCCCCAACGTGTAGAAAAGCGTTGGTCGCTATTTGATTTTGATGTGGACATTAACAAGACTTAAATGCGCCAATTTTCACATCTTCCTTATATCTCGCCAGCCCTGCCTCTATTTTTTTTGCCGTTTTTGTAATGGCCAGACCGCCCAGTCCCGTGCAGCGCAAGGTATGCGGAATTGCATCGCCTACGCGTTTCATGGTTTCTATGACCTCGTCCAAGGGGATGACCTGATCATAATCGGACAAGGCCATATTCGCGCAGGATATAGCCGTGGAAGTTGCCATTACGTTCCGGTTTAAACAGGGTGCTTCTACCCTATCCCCAATGGTGTCGCAAATAAGGCCCAAAGAGCTTTGCAAGGCCATGGAAGCGGCGGCCAATGCCTGCGATAAACTTCCTTCCTTTAGCACGACCACTCCCGCAGCGGCCATTCCCGAAGCGGAACCGCATTCGCCCATACAACCTCCTACCTCGGCAGAAAAAGTGGCATGTTCGGTTATAAATACGCCTATGAGTCCGGCGGCCAATAAGGCTTTTACAATGCTCTCCCTAGGCAAGCCCAACGTGGACGCCACGCCGATCAACGTACCGGGCAAAGCGCCACAGGATCCGGCTGTAGGTGCGGCCACAATTACGCCCATAGAACTTTTTACCTCCATCATGGCCGATGTGAACATGACGGCATTGTTCAGCACATCGCCTGGTACCAATTTCTTGGCTTCCAGATTCTTTTTGAAGTTTAGAGATTGGCTTCCCAGAATTCGGTCTTCATAATGCGTACCCTTCAATCCCAAATCGATGGAATTTTGCATGATATCCGTGATTACACCCATCTTATTAAAAACCTCCTCATTGGAAATACCACCACGCACACTTTCGTACGCAACTGCCAGTTCCCATAAATTCAGATTTTTGTCCGAATTGAAATCCAGCATTTCCTCCACCGTTATAAACGGAACTTTTAAGTCTTTTCTTGATCTAATAGGAAGCACGGGATTAAGACGGCGAATGTAACTTATGCTTTCTAGGGATGGAATACTGTCCAATAACTTTTCTTGTTCCGCTTGGGTAGACCGCACCGAGATAAATGTCGACGAACCTTCGAGTAGGGCAGCTTCCCCAAAATCGGGATTCTCAACCGCTTTCAGGACTTCATGTGGGGCATCGGTATAAATAAGGGTACTAAAAAAATCCCCCAACATGGAAACAGGCGCTTCGTCAATCTCGATAATCTCGATCATTCCGCCACCAGTTGATATAGCAATAACCTGATGCGTTTCCTGCTTATTTTTTAGGGTAATCTGATAAGTATTCGGATGGGTAGCTCCTATGGGGTGAATATCGATTTTGATTTGAATACCGGCTTCGGCAATGTGCTGTTCATAATCCTTTAGGCGTTCATCGTCCGCATCCCATCCCAACAAACCTCCAAAAAGTCCCATATCCGAACCTTGGCCGGAGTGGGTAGTAGCCAATGAGCCATTGGGGTCGAACTCAATGTAGACTTCATCTATGCTACCGCCCATCACGTCCCTACATATTCTACCGATCCGCAAAGCGGCCGCACAGTGCGAACTTGATGGCCCCCGCATCACCGGACCAATAACATCGTTAAAAATACTGGGGTATGATTTCATGGCTCGTGTTTTTAATATATGCAGTTATTATTTTGTGTAAAGTGCGTCTCATTTTTTGGCACTTACCTTATTTTCAGGCTTCTTTCTATCCTCCCAAGGCTATTGTTTACGACACCAGTTATCTAGCTACGAAAGAATCAACATTTAGTGCTAGCAGATATTCCGTATCAACTTCTGAGAACTAACAAAAAGGGTATATTATTGACGATTAGAAAATAATATACCCCAACTCAAATGGTAACTAAACTAACTCAACTAACTATCGTATTATCAGAAACAGAAACTGCTTTTATTATTTTAATATCCCGGATTTTGGGTCAAATTTGGATTTGTATCTAGTTCTGGTTGTGGAATAGGATACAAACTTCTAGTTGGATCTGTATTATCTTTGAACTGCCAAGGTTGTGTCCATTTGCCAAATCTTATTAAATCAGTTCTTCTATGGCCTTCAAACACGAACTCCCTACCTAATTCTTCAAGGAGGGATTCGAGATTTAAACTTGTCATAGGTTCATTAGGATTAAATGCTCTTGCACGAACTAAATTGATATCATTTAAGGCATTAGATTCATCCCCCATTCTTAAAAATGCTTCAGCTCGCATTGTATATGCTTCCGTGTAACGTACTACAATAAAATCATTACCTCCGTTCGAACCCACTTGATTAGGATCTTCAGGCCACTTTAACAAACGAGCACCTTCAAAAAATCCAGTTCTTAAAGGATCGACCAAATTACGGTCATGAACAATAGGTTCTAAATTACCAGAGATTATATTTGTAGTTTTAAATGGATCTCCGTTCTCATCGAAAATCGAGTCAACTACTATTTGCCCCAATCTTTCATCATTGAGATCAAATGAATTGACTATATCTGCGGTTACTACAAAACCACCCCAGGGAGCAATTTTTTCAAAAGAGGGATGTGCGTTTAAGGAAATAAAATTTATACTATTACCAGCTCCGGTCACATTGTCAAATCTGGCAACAAACACGGCTTCAGAATTATCCAGTTCATTATC
>Ga0208768_1000847_pt1 | contig 18342 bp, 19 predicted proteins | sample AntAceMetag02UK1_FD_184760 | JGI IMG/M metagenome (GOLD analysis project Ga0208768, IMG submission 184760) | Saline lake microbial communities from Ace Lake, Antarctica - Antarctic Ace Lake Metagenome 02UK1 (SPAdes) (version 2) | ecosystem: Environmental > Aquatic > Non-marine Saline and...
GCTGAATAATCAGCGGCGATCGGCAGCGGGCCTCAAGCTTCTGGCGGTCGCCCCGCCGAAGCCGAACTTCTCGGGCTTCTAAAATCATGTGACCCTTGAATCACGAATCACCTTCCTTGGAAATCGAGTACTAGTATGGAAAAGCACAAGACAAAAGCAGACAATTCAGACATGTTATGGAAGTTCGAAGCGGGTATCGTCGCGGCGGGCGCGATCGCGCTTTCCACCTTCCTGACGGTGGTCCTGTTGCGTCAGGCCGAGTCAGGCCCGCAGCCGGTCAGTCACTTTATCCAGTCGGACTTTGATGTCTTCGACCGGGGCTTCAAGGTCGGCAGCGAGACATGCGATGTCGGGCTTGCCTCCTACAAGATCTGCATGCACCGCTCGCCTCTGGAAAAAGAGATCCAGCGCGGCGAGATCCTGCCAGCCTATATTCCGGCGCTCGGCGCGGAATTCCGCGTGATTGTCGCCACCAGCCTCAAGGATGAGCATCTGCGTATGGTGCGCTATGGCCAGACTTTGGTCCTGCTGGAACCCGAGTCGCGCCGCGTCGAAGCCGTCCTCGACCTGACAGCGCCCGACTTTGTCTCTGCCCAGAATGGCCGCCCACAGCCAAAAGTCTGAAATGCCACTTGGAACAGGACGCCAGCGGGCCTAAAGCCTGCGGCATGACAAGTTCCAACCAACCCAAACGCTTCTACAAGCAGGCCGCCATCGAGCCCATCGAAGGCGGCTGGACTGTGGCGCTCGATGGCCGCACCATCAAGACACCGGGCCGAGCCGCGCTTACCCTGCCCAGCGAACGCCTCGCCAAGGCCGTCGCCGCCGAGTGGAACGCGCAGGAAGAGCATATCGACCTGCTCGCCATGCATCTCACCCGGCTTGCCAATGTCGCCATCGACCGCACCGAAGAGGCGCGCGACGACATGGCCGACGAACTCGCCCGCTATTGCGAGACTGACCTGATCTGCCATATCGCCGAAACGCCCGACGAGCTCGCCGAGAGCGAGGAATCGCACTGGGCGCCGGTGCGCGACTGGGCCGGCGACAATCTTGGTGTCAATCTCGTGCCCGTCATCGGCATCGTCGCCTCGCCCCAGCCGGACGCCTCGCTGAATGCCGCCCGCGACCACGCGCTCGGCCTCGACGCCTTCCGCCTCACCGGCCTCGTCTATGGCGCCGGCCTGTATGGCTCGGCCCTGCTCGCGCTGGCCGTGGAGCAGGAGGCAATGAGCGCCGAGGACGCCTACGAAGTGTCCCGCATCGATGAAGCCTGGCAGGCCGAGCACTGGGGCGAAGACGCCGAAGCCAAGGAAGCCACCGAGAACAAGCGGCTCGAAGCCAAGGCCCTTGGCGTCTGGTTCCGCGCATTGGCCTGATCCGGCCCGTTTTCCGCTTTTTGCAGCCGAATGCAGGATGAACACCCGCTTCAGCCCCGGTTCCCGCGCCCCATGTTCTCCTGCACCCATGATAAAGCGCATCATGACCTACCGAGTGGCTGCTGCAGCGTTTGCTGTACCGGCGCTCTTCGCTGTCCCTGCTGCTGCAGACCCGGTTCGCGGAGCGATCGTGCAACTCGAGCAGAGGCTCGGGACCAACACGTCACTCATCCTCCAGGTCGGCCACAATCGCCGCGGCTACCAGCTCAACCAGTGGGGCCAGTCCCAGCGGGACGTCAGCGGCCTGCGCCGGGACGCGCTCCAGGCCTGCCGCCGCGCCGTGGCGAAACAGGCCTACCGCATCGGCTATCGCAACGTGAACTTCGACGATGACCGCCGGGTTCGCCAGACCGGGCCCTATGGCTTCCGCGTGCGCTTCGACGATGTCGAGTTCGAGGGCCGCCGCCGCGACCGGGACAGCGACGTCACCTGCACCATCCGCCGCGGCAATGTCGTCGATATCGAAGGCATTCCGGCGCCGGGCCATCGGGCTCACCGCCGTCGCGGCGGGCATCGCGGTTACTGATATGGAATACATGGCAAAGGGCCCGGTCTCCGGATCGGGGCCTTTTCCACGCTCGGCGCCGTGCCATTGCTGCCGCGCCGTCACCCATCGCCACACTTGCCATTGCTGACGGGCCGTTTATCAGTCTCTGCCTCAGGTTTATGGCAGGGAGAGGCCCCGAATGCAGGACGTTATCGAAGCTCTGGAAGCACGCCGCGAAGCAGCCCGTCAGGGTGGCGGCGCCGCTCGGATCGAGAAACAGCACGAAAAGGGCAAACTGTCCGCCCGCGAACGCGTGGCCGTCCTGCTCGATGAGGACAGTTTCGAAGAATTCGACATGTTCGTGGAACATCGTTGCGCCGATTTCGGCATGCAGGAGCAGAAAATACCCGGCGACGGCGTCGTCACCGGCCAGGGCACCATCAATGGCCGCCTCGTCTATGTCTTCTCCAAGGACTTCACCGTCTTCGGCGGCAGCCTCAGCCGCGCCCATGCCGACAAGATCGTCAAGGTCCAGAAAATGGCCGTCCAGAACGGCGCGCCGGTTGTCGGCATCTTCGATGCTGGCGGCGCGCGCATTCAGGAGGGCGTTGATTCGCTCGCCGGCTATGCCGACATTTTCATGGAAAACGTCCTCTCCTCCGGAGTGATCCCGCAAATCTCCGTCATCATGGGCCCGTGCGCCGGCGGCGACGTCTATTCGCCCGCGCTGACAGACTTCATCTTCATGGTGAAGGACACGTCCTACATGTACGTCACCGGGCCTGACGTCGTGAAGACTGTCACCAATGAGGAAGTCACCCACGAGACCCTCGGCGGCGCGTCCGTCCATGCCGCCAAATCCGGCGTTGTCGACGGCGCCTTCGAGAATGATATCGAGGCGCTGACGCAAATGCGCCGCCTGATCGATTTCCTGCCGCTGTCAAACCGCGAAGACGCGCCAACCCGCCCGGTGCATGACGAGATGGAGCGCACCGAGAACAGCCTCGACACGCTGATCCCGCCAAACCCGAACACGCCCTATGACATCAAGGAGCTGATCATGAAGGTGGCCGACGAAGGCGACTTCTTCGAGATCAGCCCGAATTTCGGCGCCAACATCATCTGCGGCTTTGGCCGTATCGAAGGCTCCACGGTCGGCTTCGTCGCCAACCAGCCGATGACGCTCGCCGGCGTGCTCGACATCGACGCCTCCCGCAAGGCGGCCCGCTTCGTGCGCTTCTGCGACTGTTTCAACATTCCCGTGGTGACGTTCGTCGACGTACCGGGCTTCATGCCGGGCACCAAGCAGGAATATGGCGGCCTCATCAAGCATGGCGCCAAGCTCCTCTTCGCCTATGCCGAAGCCACCGTTCCCAAGGTCACCGTCATTACACGGAAGGCCTATGGCGGCGCCTATGACGTGATGAGTTCCAAACACCTGCGCGGCGACGTGAACTATGCCTGGCCCACGGCCGAGATCGCCGTGATGGGCGCCAAGGGCGCGGTCGAGATCATCTACCGCAAGGAGATGGGCAACCCGGAAAAGATCGCTGAACTGACCAGGGAATACGAAGACAATTTCGCTAATCCCTATGTCGCTGCCCGCCGGGGCTATATCGACGACGTGATCATGCCCCACTCTACCCGCAAACGCATCGCCAAATCCCTCCGCACCCTGCGCACCAAGCAGCTGGAAAACCCCTGGAAGAAGCACGACAATATTCCGCTGTGATCTGGCGCATCCGCAAGATTGAGTTTGAGTCGCCATCCTCCACAGCACATTCCAGTCCGCATGGCGTCCTGCCAATCTGGATGGGCAATGCGCAATTGGTTTTCAAAACTTTGGACAGGACATCACGCCCGCCAACATGATTTGCTTCATGATGATCTGGGCAGATGTCGATCCGATCCACCAAGTCTGGCAGCATCCCGACTTCCTGGCATTTGCCGACCGTACCGGCCTGGTTGCGGCCCGGGAGAGATATGGCTGGCCAGACCTGCTGCCCGGTCCCCTCGGCGTCGTGTCGCAATGTGTTTCCAATGGGCAAGGTGTGCCGAGCCGGTAATCGCTGTCCCGACTACCCCCTCGAATCCCCCCTTGCTCATCCCTAGGGAACCCTGCCTACATTCTTTCCATACACGCTCAACCCGCCGCCTACGGGCGCAAATGAAGGAAACCCTGGAATGGCTGACGCCTATATCTGCGCCGCCGTGCGCACCGCCGGGGGGCGCCGCAATGGCCGCCTCTCGGGCATCCACGCAAACGATCTCGGCGCCAAGGCGCTCGATGCTGTCGTTGCCCGCGCTGGCATCGACCCCGCCGCCATCGAAGACGTCATCTTCGGCTGCGTCACGCAGGCCGGCGAACAGGCCGGCCAGTTCGGTCGCATGGCCGTGCTCGCCTCCTCGCTGCCCGACAGCGTTCCCGCCGTCACCATCGACCGCCAGTGCGGCTCGTCGCAACAGGCCATCCAGTTTGCGGCGCAGGCCATCATGTCCGGCACGCAGGATATCATCATTGCGGCGGGCGCCGAATCCATGTCGCGCGCGCCGATGGGGTCCAATTATTTGCCGGGTTCCGGCATCTCGCCCATCTCCGATGCGATCAAGCAGAAATACGGCATCAAGGGTTTCAGCCAGTTTGCCGGTGCCGAAATGGTCGCGAAGAAGCATGGCTTCACGCGTGACGATACCGACGCGTTCGGCGTCGAGAGCCAGCGCCGCGCCGCAGCGGCCACCGCAGCCGGCGCCTTCAAGCACGAGATCGTGCCGGTGGAGTTCGTCACGCCCGAAGGCGAGACGGCCATCCATGACACCGATGAAGGCATCCGTGCGGGCACCACGCGCGAAGCCCTCGCCGGCCTGAAGACAATGGCCGAAGGCGGCATCCTCACTGCGGGTACGTCCAGCCAGATTTGCGACGGCGCGTCCGCCGTGCTCGTCGCCTCGGCTGAGGCCGTCAAGCGCCACGGCCTGACGCCGCTCGCGCGCATCCACAACCTCACTGTCACGGCTGGCGATCCGGTCATCATGCTGGAAGAGCCGCTCTTCGCTACGGACCGCGCCCTGCAGCGCGCAGGCATGAAGATGTCAGACATTGACCTCTACGAAGTGAACGAAGCATTCGCCTCGATCCCGCTGGCCTGGCTCAAACATACCGGCGCCGACCCGGAAAAGCTCAACGTAAATGGCGGGGCCATTGCCCTCGGCCACCCGCTGGGCGCCACCGGCACCAAGCTGATGACCACGCTGATCTATGGCCTGAAGGCGCGCGGCAAGCGCTGGGGCCTGCAAACCATGTGCGAAGGCGGCGGCATCGCCAACGTCACGATCATCGAACTGGCTTGAAGCAAAACGGGGAGAGCACAATCGCTCTCCCCGCATTGCGTCCCCTTTGGTGCGGCGGTCTATTCGCTGGTCTGCGGCATCATTGATCCGTCATCGGATTTCATCATGGTGCACATGCCCGATTCCATTTTGGGGCAGTCCTTCATCATGTCCGGCAACGTGTCCATGCAGGCCTGATGAGTCGCCATCATCTCGGGCGACAGGACGCTTTTGTCTCCGCCGTGCATATCGGCCATCATCTGCTGCTTCATCGCCATGCAGTCGGCTTGCGTCGGGGTGGCATTCTGATCTGTCTGCCCCATCTGCTCAGTCTGTTGCATCTGCGCCTGGTTCGGATACCAGGAGGCACAGGATGCCAGTCCGGTTGCCGACAGGCACAGCAGTCCGGCGGTGGCGAGTCTTAAGGTCGTGGTTCGGAAGGCGTTGGTCATCTGGGCAGGCTCCTGTGGTGTCAATAAGACGACTGACGCCATGTTGGTGCGCTAGGGTTCGTCCTTGTGCAGGAAATTGTAGATCGTGGCCGCCAGCCATGCGAGCGCTCCGGCTGACAGGCTCCAGATGAACAGGCCTGCGACGATGCCGGTCATGTTCAGGGTCCAGGACATGCCGTGGAAATCGGAATGCATCATGTGCCCGCTCATGGTCATCATGCCCCCGGGGGCAAGTCCGACCAGTGCCACGCAGATCAGCCAGGCGATTGCTACGGCCAGTGAAACTGCGAAGAATAACTTGTTCGCGTTGAGCTTCATGATTTCGGCTCGCTGTGGCTGGCGACAAAGGGTGCGCCGTTTGTTAGTATATGCCTTGGCCTGCCGCCCGGACTTGCGATGAATCAATAGGCGGATACCTTAAGGCCAGCGTCTGCCTTATTCACACCCCACCGCGACGGGCATATATTGCGCTCGATGCCAGCTTTCAGCCTCCTCACGCCCATGCCGGGCCTGCCCTGGTACCTGCTGCCGCTCTGGCCGCTGGTCTTCTGGCGCATCCAGCGCCTCAAGGCATGGTTCCGCGCAAACGGCGGCCCCGGCTCAGAGATGCTCTGGGGCGTGATGCGGAATGGCCGCGTCGTGGTCATCCAGCTGTCGGACGATCTCTCCGGGCATCGTCCGTGGACTTTTCGTGCACCTGTTTCGGACAGGCTGCCGTTGGCACTGACAGACACGCCAACTCCGTGTCCCCGGCGCAGGCCCAAGCGCAAGCGCAGGGCTGGTCCGGATCGGTCCCATCCCCGACACCTGACCCGTACCGCCACCACACCTCACTCACACCCATCCCCAAGCGCCCCTACAGGCGTCGCAAACATTTGCCCCGCATTCTGGATTCCCCCGATCATCTGTGCCACCTAGATCGCTGATGGCGCCGCAACGGCGCCCGGCTTTCTGGAGGAAACGCGATGATCAACCGGCTCACATTGGCAGCGCTGGGTGGCGCAATCCTGCTCGGTGCCTGCACCCATGATGCGCCGGTCGAACCCGAGACCCTCGTCGAAGCGCCCACCGCGCTGCAACCGGTCACCGAAGCCTATACGGTCCGCCTGTTTGGCGCCGATATCGGCGAACTCACCGCCACGACGACCGGCCCCGGCATCCAGGTCGACTATGAATACCGCAACAATGGCCGCGGGCCGACGATGGCCGAAACCATTCTTCTCGGCGCAGACGGCCTGCCGACCCGCTGGACCATCGATGGCAACACGACCTTCGGCAACAAGGTCGCCGAAACCTTCGCCCTCGATGACGGCACCGCCAGCTGGGTCGACACGACCGGTCCGGGTGGCGAGCCGGCGACCGAGCCACGCATCTACATTGCCCAGAACGCCTCGCCCTACGCGCTCTCGGTCTATGCTCGCGCCCTGCTCGCCGATGCAGACCAGACGCTGCCCGCCTGGCCGGCAGGTGCCCTGCGCCTTGAAGCGCTCGAAGACGTCACTGTCGACGGAGGCCCGGAACCAGTCGCCACCACGGCCTATGCCCTGACCGGCGAAAGCCTCGACCCGACCTATTTCCTGATGGACGCGGACGAGGAACTGTTTGCGCTCGTCACGCCGCGCTTCCTGATCGTGCGCAAGGGCTATGAAGACGCCGAGGCCCAGCTGACCGCGCTGGCTGTCCGCCTCGCGTCGGCCCGTTACGAGACGATCCAGGCCGCGACTGCCCACAGGTTTGACGGTCCGCTCCGCATCGCCGATGTCCGCATTTTCGATCCCGTGAAAAAGGCCCTTACCGATCCGGTCTCGGTCCGCGTTGAAGGCACCACGATCAAGGCCATCGAGGCCGCCAATGCCAGCCATCCCGACGAGACCGTCATCGACGGCAAGGGGGGAACACTTGTCCCCGGCCTTGCAGACATGCACGGCCACGTCGGCCAGGACGATGCCCTGCTCAATATCGCTGCCGGCGTGACGCTGATCCGCGACATGGGCAACGATAATGCCAAGCTGGCCGAACTGATCGGCAAGATCGGGGACGGAACGCTGGCCGGTCCCCGGATCGTCCGGAACGGTTTCATCGAGGGCAAGAGCCCGTTCAATTCGAATAACGGTATTCTTGTCTCGAGCGAGGAAGAAGCCGTCGCCGCCGTCGACTGGTATGCCGACCAGGGCGACTATTTACAAGTCAAGGTCTACAACTCGATGAATCCGGCCTGGGTGCCCGCCGTCGTGGCCGAGGCTCGCAAGCGCGGACTCGGCGTCACCGGCCACGTCCCGGCCTTCACCAATGCCAATGCCATGATCGAGGCCGGCTATGACGAGATGACCCATATCAACCAGGTCATGCTCGGCTGGGTACTCGAAGCAGGCGAAGACACCCGCACCCTCTTGCGCCTCACCGCCCTGCAGCGCCTGCCCAAGGTCGATCTCGACAGCGAACAGGTCCGGCACACGCTCGATCTCATGGTCGCCAACAATGTCTCCATCGATCCGACCTATGCCATCCATGAGGCCCTGCTCCTGTCGCGCAATGGCGAGGTCCAGGCCGGCATGGCGGACTATGTCGATCACATGCCTGTCGGCGTTCAGCGCGATGCCCGCGCGGCCTGGTCGAATATCGAAACGCCGGAAGATGACGCGGCCTATGCAGGCGCCTTCGAGCAGATCACCGGCACGCTGAAGCGCATGAAGGATCGCGGCATATTGATTCTCATGGGGACCGACATGGGTGGGTCGTTCAACTTGCATCGCGAACTGGAGCTCTACCAGAAAGTCGGCTTCACCCCGGCCGAGATCCTCGCCCGCGCCACGCAGGAGGCCGCCGATTATGTGAAGCTCGGCGACGAAACAGGCTCCATCACGCCCGGCAAGAACGCAGACTTCTTCCTCGTGCCCGGCAATCCGGTCGAGGACCTGAAGGCGATCAAGACGATCGAGCTCGTGGCCAAGGATGGCGTCGTTTACTTCCCGAGCGAGATCTACCCCTATTTCGGCATCGAACCCTTCACTGAAATACCGCACGTCACCTCGCCTGCCGTCGCCGAATAGGGGCCGCAAGGCCGGCCTGTAACAAGTGTTGCGAATAGGCCACGGCAAAAAGCTGCGTGCAGTGTTAGCGAAACCTTAGTGGCCGCAACCGCTCCCAAAGGGGTGGCTGCGGCCATGTCTGTTAACTCAGGCGCTTGAATAGGCTTGGAAAATTAACCCCGGCCCCCGCCGAGACAGGGCGCGTATTAACCAACATTACCGATCCGCAAGAAGCTGCAGGCTTTCACGCTCTGTTTACGCGTCCGGCGCATTGTCAGCGAAGGTTAATACCAAGCCGTCCGTTGTTAAGAGGTAATACAATGCTGAAGAAAACTGTGCGCTGGGGTGCAGACGTTGGATGCCAGTCGAAAATCAAGCCACTGGAAACCACAGCAGAACTGTCGGATTTCGGCCTGAAGGGAAAGCTGGCCCAGGGTGAACTCGGCTTCAACCGCGCGCTGACCAAGCGCGACGCGAAGAATGATGCAGCCGATGCGATCCCGGCCTCGGATGCGATCACGCAGGACCAGTGGAGCGAGCGCGAGCAGCAGATCGCCGAGCGCGCCGAAACCGTGCGCCGGGGCTTGACCACCTGGCTCAGCACGACCGCCGCCAGCGTTCGCAATTTCATTCATGACTGCACGCCGGTCGATATCTATCCCGACCAGTTGCGCGAAGCGATCAAGTCGGAAGAAAACGAATACCGCCATCACGAGATGGATGACCGGTCAGAGGCGAAGGAAAGCCACGACGACGCCATCATCGAATTGCAGACGTTCCGCGCCCGCCATGGTGACCGGATCGGCGACCGAACGCCCGACATCAAGAAGAATGTCGAGCAAACCGTTGCGATCCTCGTCTTCATCATGCTGCTCGAAGGCGGCTTCAATGCGCTCCTGTTCAAGGACGCGCAGTCGTCCGGCCTGATGGGCGGCCTGATGATCGCTTTCGCCGTCAGCGCAGTGAACGTCTGTCTTGCGGTCGTCACCGGCTTCTTCGGGTTTCGCTACGCGTTCAATCATCCGAACATCGCCGCCCGTGTCTTCGGCGGAGCGATCATGGCGCTCGGCCTTTTGAGCGGCCTGTTCCTGAACTTCTTTGTCGCGCATTTCCGTGATGCCGTGGAGACGGGCCTGATCGCCGCGACGGCGGCCGGTGCGATGGGCGAATTCTCCATGTTCGACATCTCGCCCGCGTCGGTGATGTCCGGCATGTTCCCGAACATCATTAGCATGGATAGCTTCATCGCCATGGGCCTCCTGTTCATGGGGCTCACCGTGTTCGGCCTTGCCGTTTACGAAGGCTATGACCGCATTTCCGACAGCTATCCCGGCTATGGCCGCGTCTGGCGCAAGGAGCGCAAAGCCTATGAGCGCCGCCAGCAGGTGCGCAATGGCGTGCGCGATGACCTGTCGGACTATTTCACCCAGTGCCGTATGTGGTTTGAGACCCAGCTCTCACGCCATGCTGCCGCCAAGCGTGAAATCGAGAAAGCCATGAACGAGCTGGAATCGCGCCGCGACATCGCTGTTGCCATCGCGGCCAAGGCGGCTGACCAGGAGCGTTCGCTCAAGGTCGCCTATCGTCAGGCCCACCGTCGTCATCGCAACCAGCTGCGCGACAAGCTCGGCGAGCAGGCGGCATGCCCGGCCTATTTCGACGAGATTGTCACGCCGCAACTGCCGCCATTCGATTACACAAAAGAGCGCGATCAGGCTAACGCGGCGATCAAGGCGATCGACCAGAATCTTAAGGCCCTGAACATGACCCGCGCATGGCTGGAGACGCATATCCAACAGGTCCAGAAGGGCCTCTCGAGCATCGAGAAAAAAGTGGGCGAAGAAATCGAGAAGGTCCGTGACGGCAAAAGCGCCGGCAAGGCTTTCGTTTCCGTGGACGAAGCGCGCCGCGCCTGAGGGCGGGGCCAGGAGAATAGACGATGGCAAGAAGACGAGAAAAAGGACCTTGGTTCTGGCGCGGCATGATCGGCCTGATGCTGTCAGGCGTGTTCGGCCTGTTTGCGCTGGTCGCCTTCAATATCCCGCCAAGCGTGATGGCCGAAACCAGCTGCCGCATGGACCGCAAGGACCCCGCGCATACGGTGATCCTGCTCGACCAGTCCGATCCGTTCAATCCGAACGATCTCGACTGGGTGCATGAATTCGTCGACAACGAGGCCCGGGCTCTGCCGAAATACGGGCGCCTCACGGTGATGACGCCGAATGCTGCCAGCCCTTATGATCCCAAGGTCATCTTCGTCAAATGCTCGCCCAGCAGCGTTGCTGACGCCAACCCGATCACGCAGAACCCGAAAATGATCGAGCAGGTCTGGCAGTCCGACTTCTACAAGCCGCTGATCGCCGAGATCGAAACCGCTCTCCAGGACACGCGCCAGCCAAGCTCGCCCCTGTTCGAAGCGCTTTATACGATCGCTGACCGGGCCGACTTCCAGTCGACCAATGAGAACCGCCGTGTCGTCGTCGTGTCAGACCTGATGCAGCATTCAGACGGCTTCTCCTTCTACAAGGTCGGCGCCGACTATGACGCCTATCTCGGTTCGAAACTCGGCCAGGCCAAGCCGCACATGGACAAGGTCCAGGTCGTCGCACGCATCGTTCCGCGCCAGATATACGACCTGCCGCTGGCCGATGTGAAAGCGTTCTGGCGGGCCTATTTTACAGAGGCCGGGGCCGACTACGGCTCGGTGAACTGAGCGTTCCACTCTCCCGTTCTGGCACAGGCCGTCCCATAGGGCGGCCTGTTTTCATTGGTGGGGCGGCAAAGAACGGGATTTCCCGGTAGCCAGCTTTGGTGTAACCGCAGGGCATGACTGACATTCGCCCGCTTCCGCATATCCTGAAGACCAAACCTTATGTGCCTGGCGGCAAGCTCGCCGGCGCCAAAGGGCCGGTCGTGATGCTGGCCTCGAACGAAAACCCGTTTGGGCCAAACCCGCTAGCCATCGAAGCGATGCGCGAAGCAGCGACCAGCGTGCACGTCTATCCCGATCCGACCTACGGCGCGCTGCGCGAAGCCATCGCGGCGGCTACGGGCATCAGGGATGCGAACCGGATCGCCGTGTCGTCAGGCTCGGATGAAATCATCCACCTGCTGACGCAATGCTATGCCGGGCCGGGAGATGAAATCCTGCAGACCGAGCATGCCTTTTCCATGTACGCGGTCTCGGCAACGGCACACGGTGCGGCCTGTATCTCGGTGCCTGAGACAGACCTGACGGCGGGTGCCAACGCGATCCTGGGCGGTGTGTCCGAGCGCACCAGAATCCTGTTCCTCGCCAATCCCAACAATCCGACTGGCACGATGATGTCGCTTGAGGCGCTGACGCAATTGCAGGATACGCTGCCGCCTCACGTCCTGTTTGTGATCGATGGCGCTTATGCCGAATATGTCGGCCGGGACTATGAGGCGGCGATCCGCGATCTCGTCGACCGGCGCGCCAACACGGTGATGATGCGAACGTTCTCGAAGATCCACGGCCTGGCGGCCGCCCGCCTCGGCTGGGCCTACCTGCCTCAGGAGATTGCCGAGACCTTCCAGCGCATTCGCGGCCCGTTCAACGTCAACAGCCTCGCTGCCGCCGCGGGTATTGCCAGTATCAGCGACCCGGCCTTCATCGCGATGAGCCGTGAGCACAACACGCTCTGGCGTGCGAAGATGATTGATGCGCTCAACGCGAGGGGCCTGACGACGCCGGTCTCCCACGCGAATTTCGTGATCCCCGAATTCGGCTCGGCCGAGCGCGCCGCGGTCGCCCATGCCTTCCTGAAGGATCGTGATATCCTCGTGCGTGCGATTGCCGGTTACGGCCTGCCGACGCGCCTGCGGATCAGTGTCGGTTCGGCGGAAGACAATCAAGCCGTCCTCGCTGCCCTGACCGATTTCACCGAGTCGCGCTGATATTGTCGATCAGGCGGGTCTTGCCTATCCAGGCCGCCCCGAGCAGCCGGGCAATCGTACCCGGCGCCAGCGGTGCGTCCGGCAAGTCGATCAGCGTGTCAGGATCAACCAGGCTGACATAGTCCAGCTTGCGGAACTCCGATGCCATGACCAGTGCGCGTGCCTCATCCAGCGCCACGGAGGGCATCGTGCCGATCGCAATCCGCACCGAGGCACGATGCAAGGCCGCCTGAAGCGCGCCGGCGGCGTTCCGCTCCTCCGGCGTCAGGTAGAGATTGCGGGACGACTGGGCCAGCCCGTCGGCGTCGCGGGTTGTCTGGCCGCCGAGAATTTCCACAGGAAAGCCGAGGTCGCCGACCATGCGGCGAATGATCTGCAGCTGCTGGTAGTCCTTCTCGCCGAACACCGCGACGTCGGGTTGTACATGCAGGAACAGGCGGGCGACGACCGTCGCGACACCATAGAAAAAGTGGGGCCGGTAGACCCCGTCGAGCAGGTCCGACATGCCCTCGACGCGCACATTCGTGGTGTTGCCGGGCGGATACATCTCCTCAACCGATGGCAAATACACCAAATCGCAGCCGACCGATGCGAGCTTCGTGATGTCTTTCTCGGAGTCACGCGGATAAGTCTCGAAATCCTCACCCGGGGCAAATTGCGTGGGGTTCACGAAGATGCTCGCGACGGTCTTGGAAGCCTTTTCCCGTGCCTTTTCAACGAGTGACAGGTGGCCTGCGTGCAGCGCCCCCATCGTCGGCACGAATCCGACCGACTCGCCTGCCAGCTTCCATGTCCGGATATGCTGTCCCAACTGGGCGCGCGTGCTCACAACCGTGACCGGTTTACCTGTACTCGAATTCACTTTGAAAAGGCCCCGGCTGGCTATGAAGTAAACGTGTTGTTAACCCAAACAGGAGAATTTCCAAGACATGACGCACCGCATCCTTGCTCCGATTAAGTCTTTCGCGCTTTCTGCAGCCCTTCGTCTGGCTGCTGGCAGGTCCAGAATGCTTGAAGCTTCGGCACCGGAACCGCGAATTCGATCAATTGATCCGGACCATATGTCCGACGAGTGGATGTTCGACCGTCGCGAAACGCGTGTTTCGGCAGAGGCTTATGTCTTCTCCCGTGAGATGTCGCGCGTTTCGGGCGCTCTCAGCGGATTGCGGTCACTGCTCACACAGATTTCGACGCATTCGCCCATGCTGGACCTGATGCCCGAAGGCGTGCCGTTCGGCGCGATGGTTTCGGATGCAATGCTTTTCGAGGGCGAGCCGATGGCAGCAAGCTACGGCCCGGCTCCGGTGGAAGATGCTTACCTGTTCGAAGAGCAGCCAGCCTTCATGCCTGCTCTTGTCCGTCGCGGCGGCGAAGCCGAATCGCGCGTCGCCTGAGGAATTCGTTCCTTGCCGTTTTAACCGCTGAGATTGTGTGGAGTCGCTCAACATGCCCGCTGATGGATTCGCCCCGGTAAGTCAGTTGGGTGTCCCGGACATGTCAGTGCAGCAACGCGATGCGCGGGTTATCGTTGTCGGCAACGAAAAGGGCGGGGCCGGCAAGTCCACCGTTTCCATGCACCTGTCCGTTGCGTTGATGCGCATGGGCAAGAAAGTCGGCATCGTTGATCTCGATGTCCGCCAACGCACCCTGACCCGCTATCTCGAAAACCGCCTGCGCTGGATGTCCTCTACTGGCGCCAAGCTTCCGATGCCGGAAATCATCCGCGTCGATGCCAGCACCGAGCGGGATCTCGACAAGGCGGAAGCCGAAGAAACCCAACGTTTCCTGACTAGCCTCGCGCGCCTGAAAAAAGCCTGTGATTTCGTTCTGGTCGATGCGCCCGGCGGTGACACATTCCTGTCGCGCCTCGCCCATGTCAGCGCTGACAGCCTGATCACGCCGCTGAATGACAGCTTCGTTGATTTCGACCTGTTGGGCGACGTGAACCCGCAGACGCTGGAAGTGATCCGGCCCAGCTTCTATTCGGAAATGGTCTGGTCGTGCCGCAAGAAGAAGGCTCAGGCGAGCCGCCGTCCGATCGACTGGATCGTGATGCGCAACCGCATGTCGCCGCTGGCGGCCAAGAATAAGGAACGCGTCGGTGAAGCGCTCGAGAACCTGTCTAAACGCATCGGCTTCCGCCTAGCGCCGGGCCTCTCCGAGCGTGTGATCTATCGCGAACTCTTCCCCGCTGGACTGACCCTTCTCGACCTGACCGAGAAGGGCTCCAACGTGTCCTTCACGATGAGCCATGTGGCCGCGCGCCAGGAAATGCGCGACCTCCTGATCGTCCTGCAATTGCCGGAACTGATAGGCGCTGAAATCGAGTTCTAGTGCCGGGGTGTCCGGTCACGGATCCTGTCAAAACCTGCCTTGATCGCCGCGAAACGCTCATCCACACCCGACTCGAACATGTTGTCGGTAAAGATGTACGCCCAATCTTCCTCGATCCCCTCGCGCACCAGTTCGCCGACATAGAGCGGATCGATGCCCTTGTTGATCAGATCGGCCGCCATTTTGGCAAACTCCGATTCGGCTGCTTGCGCCGCGGCGGCGTCGACATCGATCTTGCTCGCAAACCGCCCCGGTAGGTTGCGTCCCGATTCCATGATTTTCGTGCGAATGAAGCCCGGGCAAAGCACCGACACACCGATTCCGCGTGGGGCCAGTTCCTGACGGAGGCCTTCCGACAAGGCCACGACGCCATATTTCGTGACATTGTAGGCGGGCGCAACGGCGGCGACGAGGCCGGCCATGGAGGCTGTCGAAACGATCTGGCCGCCTTCACCGTGCGATTCGATCAGCGGGCCAAAAATCTCGAATCCCCAGACGACCGACATCAGGTTCACGCCGATGGTCCAGTCCCATGCCGCATCGTTCCACTGGCCATAGCCGCCTGCACCCCCGACGCCTGCATTATTGACGAGGATGTGGACCTTGCCGAAGCGTTCAATGGTGGCGTCGGCGGCGGCCTGCAGCTGTTCCTTGAGCGAGACGTCGGCGATGACTCCCTCGACATCGGCGTTGGTCAACCTGAGATCGCTGATCGCCTTGTCGAGCGCGTCTTTCTCAATATCTGCCATCATAACTTTGACGCCCGCTTGCGCCAGAGCGGTCGCAATGCCCAGGCCGATGCCCGATGCTGCGCCTGTGACGAATGCCGTCTTGCCTGCCAGATACTTCATTTCTGTCCCTCGTTTTCTTTCAACATGCGTCGCCCGCGCCGCCACGACAAGCCGTGACGCATCGGAACCCTAGGCATGATGCGGCGCAACGCTTATAGGCCTCGCGCATGGCGACATTCCCTTTCAAGATCAAAGCGACCGAAGGCGTAGCCCGCACCGGCACGCTGACCACGCCGCGCGGCGAGATACGCACGCCAGCCTTCATGCCTGTGGGCACGGCAGGTACCGTCAAGGCCCTCTACATGGACCAGGTGAAGGCGGCAGGGGCGGATATCATCCTCGGCAATACCTATCACCTGATGCTGCGGCCGGGCGCAGAGCGCGTCAAACGCCTCGGCGGGCTCCACACATTCTCGGGCTGGCGCGGCCCGATGCTGACCGATAGCGGTGGCTTCCAGGTCTGGAGCCTCGCCCAGTTGCGCAAGATGGACGCTGATGGGGTGACCTTCCAGAGCCATATCGATGGCTCGACCCACCGCCTGACACCGGCGCGAAGCATCGAGATACAGGCCGACCTTCTGGGCGCCGACATTTCCATGCAGCTCGATGAATGCACCAATTTCCCCTGCACCCACGCAGAAGCAGAACGCAGCCTGACCCTGTCGCTCGACTGGGGCCAGCGCTCGCTGGACGCTTTCGGAAACCGCGACGCGCAGACACTGTTCGGCATCATTCAGGGCTCGAATTTCGCTGACCTTCGCGAGCAGTCGGCCAAGGGCGTCGTAGCGCAAGGCTTCGGCGGCATCGCCCTTGGCGGCCTGGCTGTGGGCGAAGGGCACGAGCAGATGTGCGCGACAATCGACATGACCGTGCCGTACCTGCCGGGCCACCTGCCGCGCTATGTCATGGGCGTCGGCAAGCCGATCGACCTTGTCGAAAGCATCGCGCGCGGCATCGACATGTTCGACTGCGTTCTGCCGACACGGTCAGGCCGGCACGGGCAAGCCTGGACCTGGGCTGGGCCGGTAAACGTCAAGAACGCGCAATTTGCTGAGGACCTGTCGCCGATTGACGAGGCTGTGGATTGCCCGGCCAGCCGCGACTATTCGCGGGCCTATTATCACCACCTGTTCAAGGCGGGAGAGTATCTGGGGCCGATGCTGCTCAGCTGGCACAACACCGCCTTTTTCCAGGCGCTGATGGCGGAGATTCGCCTCAGTATTCAGGAGGGACGGTTTGAAGCCCTTCGCTCTCGACTGTCGATGGCATGGGCTGGGACAAAGTCGTCGCCGAAGGCGGAGACAGACCGATAGGCTCGGGAAGCGGCTGAGGTGCGTCGCCCTTGAACAGGATGTCGTCATTTGCCGAGGGGATCGCCAGGAAATCCGGCCGGGCAGGCGGCGGGCATCCTTTTGCGAGGCCATATCCCTTGAGGTAGGCGCGTTGCTGGGCACCGATCTTGAAGGCCTTGTTATATTTCTTTTCATGGCTTTCGGCGCCGGTCGCCTTGCGGATCAGGCCGCGGAACGGAATGAAGCCTCGGGCTTCGGACGCCAGCATGTCCAGCGTCGCTTCCGAGGCCGAATCGGCCAGGAATTCCGTGCGTAGGCGCTCGTCCGGATTGGGTGTGTCCCAGTCCGGGCCCAGGACGAGGTCGAGCTTTGCAAGCTGGGCCTCCACCTCTTCGCACGTCAGGACAGGAGAGAGATCATAGGGGCTCTCGATGGTTGCGAGGAGGGGTGGAATCTCCGTGCGGCGTAGGTTGAAGTCCTCAAGCGGCGAGAGCGCGGCGTTTGGCAGGCCCTCGCGGGTCTGCTCCATGGCATTGCCGGCCGCTGTCCCGACATTTTCGCGCAAGGAGGGATCGCCGCTGGTATCGGTCGGCTGTGTTATTGTCGGGCTACTGGCGCAGGCTGCAAGCGCGAGCATGGCGCCAAGGCAAACGATTTTCATTTTCATGAGGCTAGGGTGATGCGAAAAATATGGCGACATCAAGCCAGCCTGTGCAGGTAGCGGTTGACCCGGGAAGCGCCGTTGCCTAAATGGCGCGTTCGGCGTGCCCATAGCTCAGCTGGTAGAGCAACTGACTTTTAATCAGTAGGTCGCAGGTTCGAACCCTGCTGGGCACACCATTTTTCCCTGGCTTCCCTAAAACAAGCGCCGCTGGTCGCAAGTTCGCCTGTCGGGCGTGATCAGCTATTTGCTGACCGGAATGGGCCGTCGTGACCGGATCCGGACCTTGTTCGGTAGCGTCCCGGGACGTGGTGTAAATTCGACCTGAGGAAGGTCATCGTGCGCGAATCCGCCCGGGTTGTGGTTGTGAACACCAACCAGAAGGACCTCACACGATGACCGAAGACAGATTGGCTTTATTCGACCTGATTGACCAGAGCGCAGACAGTGATCTGGTGCGCGATATGCTGGCCTTTGCGGCCGGGCGCATGATGGAGATGGAAGTGGAGGCGCATACGGGCGCAGCTTCCGGTGCCCGCTCCGCGGATCGCAAGACTTACAGGAACGGGTAGCGCGAACGGGCCTGGGGTGAGGCGGGTTAGAAATCGCATG
>Ga0208768_1000856_pt1 | contig 18211 bp, 27 predicted proteins | sample AntAceMetag02UK1_FD_184760 | JGI IMG/M metagenome (GOLD analysis project Ga0208768, IMG submission 184760) | Saline lake microbial communities from Ace Lake, Antarctica - Antarctic Ace Lake Metagenome 02UK1 (SPAdes) (version 2) | ecosystem: Environmental > Aquatic > Non-marine Saline and...
CTGAAGAAAAAGCCAAACTTGAAAGACTAGTAAAAGAAGGTGTAACTGTACTGCAAGAAGTTGAAGATCTACAAGGCGGCTTAAAAGAAACTGTCAAAGCAGTTGCAGAAGAACTAAATGTCAAACCCAGCCTAATTAATAAAGCCATTCGTATTGCTAAGAATCGTGATTGGGGTCGTGTTGCAGATGCACACGGAGATCTCGAAACTATCATTGCCACTCTTGGCTACGATGCAGATGAATGATGTAATTCGCAAAGACATTTTAGGAACCGCTATTAAGGTGGGCGACATTGTTGCTTACCCTGATCACAATAACATGCGAATAGGCACAGTTACAAAAATCAATCCCAAAATGATCAATGTTGTGGCTATAGGCAGGCGTGTTCCTGATAGAAAATATCCCACAGATCTATTAGTAGTTGATGATCCTAAAATTGCAATGTATCTATTACAACACACTAAGTAAAAAAGAGTCGTTCACTTTAAGAACAAGAACAACGGTATGCAGGCCATAAACTGCTAGGAGAATATATGCCATACGTAGATGGTTACTTTGATCGCGATCAAGATGTTATTAGAGTTGTAGAGCGCAAAGATGGAAAGCGTTATTTCCAAGAGTATCAAGCAAAATACACATTTTATTATGAAGATCCCAAAGGAAAATACAAAAGTATTTTTGGAGATCAACTGAGTCGTATTGTGTGCAAGAACACAAAGGACTATCGCAAAGAACTTGCAATTAACAAAAACAAAACTTTATTTGAATCAGACATCAATCCAATCTTTCAGTGCTTGAGTGAAAATTATATCAATCAAGACGCTCCTAAACTAAATGTTGTATTTTGGGACATCGAAACTGACTTTGATCCAGAACGTGGGTTCGCTCCTATTGATGACCCTTTCATGCCTATTACTGCTATTACAGTGTACCTACAATGGCTAGATGCACTGATTACAGTTGCTATGCCGCCCAAAGGATTACCACTAGAAGAAGCACAAGCCATGTGCAAGGAACGATGGGGAGATAATTGTATACTATTTCCCAACAACGAAAAGGGCGAAGGCGAAATGCTGAGTATGTTTTTGGATCTCATTGAGGATGCAGATATTCACAGCGGATGGAACAGCGAAGGATACGATGTTCCGTACACAGTTAATCGTATCAAGCGTGTACTAAGCAGCGACGACACTCGTAGATTTTGTCTTTGGGGACAAAAACCCAAGAAGCGAGAGTACGAAAAATTTGGAAAGATGAGCGAAACGTACGACACTATCGGTCGTGTGCATATGGATTATCTTAATTTGTATCGCAAGTATACATACGAAGAACGCCATACTTATCGACTGGATGCCATTGGTGAAATGGAAGTAGGAGAAAATAAAACTCCTTACGAAGGCACACTTGATCAGTTGTACAACAACGACTTTGAAAAGTTCATTGAATACAACAGGCAGGACGTTGCACTACTTGATAAAATCGATAAGAAGCTCAAGTTTATTGATCTAGCAAACGTGCTTGCACATGAAAATACTGTTTTGTTACAAACAACTGCCGGGGCTGTCGCACTTACAGAACAAGCTATTATCAACGAAGCACATCGTCGAGGCATGCAAGTTCCTAATAGAAAAAATCATGAAGGAAATACACAAGCTGCTGGTGCATATGTTGCCTTTCCAAAAAAAGGCGTGCATGAATGGGTAGGCTCAATGGACTTAAACAGTCTATATCCGAGCGTTATCCGCAGCATGAATATGGCACCAGAAAGTATTATTGGACAAATTCGACTAGACATTAGTGACCAGCGAATTCACGAAGATATGACACTAAAGAAAAAGTCGTTTGCAGGCAGTTGGGAAGGCCGATTTGCCACTGAAGAATACGAAGTAGTCATGGCTCAAAGAAAAGATGTCATGCTGATGATCGACTGGGAAGATGGACGTAGCGATGCGCTTAGTGGTGCAGAAGTTCATAAGATGATCTTTGACAGCCACATGCCCTGGATGCTCAGTGCCAACGGTACAATCTTTACACACGAGTTTGAAGCAGTTATTCCGGGATTGCTCAAGCGATGGTATGCGGAACGTAAAGATCTGCAGAAGATGCTTAAAAAAGCCAAAGATGCAAAGAACGCCGCAGAAGAAGAATACTGGGACAAGCGTCAGTTGGTTAAAAAGATTAACTTGAACAGTTTGTATGGTGCTATTCTCAACCCAGGATGTAGATTCTTTGACAAACGTATTGGGCAATCAACTACACTTAGTGGCAGACAGATCGTTAAGCATATGAGTGCGGAAGTGAATAAAATCATCACAGGCGAATATGATCATGTGGGCAAAGCTGTTATATATGGCGATACTGATTCGGTGTACTTTAGTGCATGGCCGATGTTAAAAGACGATGTTGCAGCAGGAAATATTCCCTGGAGCAAAGAAAATGCAATACAATTATATGACCAAATTGCAGAACAAGCAAATACTACGTTTCCAGACTTTATGGCACAAGCATTCCATTGTCCTAAAACTCGTAGTGATATAATCGCAGCTGGACGTGAAATTATTGCAGAAACAGGATTGTTTATAACTAAAAAGCGGTATGCAGCACTTGTTATTGACATTGAAGGATTCAGAACCGATGTGGACGGCAAGCCAGGCAAAGTAAAAGCCATGGGTCTTGATCTCAAGCGTTCAGATACTCCTGTATTCATGCAAGAATTTCTCAGCAAATTGCTTATGATGGTTCTTCTTAAAGAGGATGAAAAGGTTATTCTTGATAGCATTTCCCAATTCCGCAAAGAATTTAAAGATCGTCCAGGATTCGAAAAAGGATCACCCAAGCGTGCAAATAAAATTGGTTATTATCAACGGCTCGAAGAGAAGCAAGGCAAGGCAAATATGCCCGGGCATGTAAGAGCTAGTATTAATTGGAATACTCTCAAACGTATGAATGGCGACAGATACAGTCAGGAGATTGTAGACGGTATGAAAGTTATTGTTTGTAAAGTTAAAGCTAACCCACTTGGATACACCAGTGTTGCTTACCCAACTGACGAACTGCGTATTCCGGAATGGTTCAAAGAACTGCCGTTTGACAGCGAAGCTATGGAAGAAACTATTATTGATAACAAGCTCGACAACTTAATCGGAGTGCTTGATTACGATCTCGAAAGTACTAAACAAAAAACAACCTTCAATACATTATTTGATTGGGGTTGACAAATGAAAATTACAATGTTATTCTTGACATATCGGAGAAATTTATGAGAACAGGCATAGTGTTCAGTGCATTTGATTTATTACACGCAGGCCATATCGGTATGTTGCGTGAAGCAAAGGCCAACTGCAATTATCTTATTGTAGGATTGCAAACAGACCCTACAATAGATCGTCCAGTAGAAAAAAACAAACCAGTGCAAACGTTGGTTGAACGCTATGCACAACTCAACGCACTAAAGTTTGTAGATGAAATTGTTCCTTACCAAACAGAACAGGATGTTGTAGACATACTGGAATTGTTTCAAATCGACGTAAGATTTTTAGGTGAGGAATACCGAGAAAAAGAATTTACAGGCAAAGATGTCTGTAGGAAACGTGGTATAGAATTACATTTTAACAAACGCGATCACAGGTTTAGTACAAGTGACTTGAGACGGCGTGTAGCAGAAAGCGAAAATAAATGAGCAAAGCGTTTTGGGAAGGTTTTAGAGAAGGATACTTGAAGACATCTGTTTTCATATTGCCTTGGGTATTGTTTGCTATTGTTATGTGGGTGTTGGCAACGTATTCTCATCCTTACGAAGAATGTAAGCGTATGTATGACACACAGGAAGATGTTTCAGAATGTATTTGGATCAAGGAGAATCCGTGATGAATAAATTTATATTTGACGTAGACGGAACACTAACACCAAGCAGACAAACTATCGATCCCGAGTTTAAAAAATTCTTCTTAGAGTTTTGTATCGCTAACGAAGTTTATCTTGTAACTGGCAGTGATTATCCCAAGACTCAAGAACAACTAGGTGACAATCTACTGAGGTGGCCTATTTTTGTTTACGCTTGCTCAGGCAATGATGTTTGGGCCAAGGGCGAACGTATTAGAACCAAGGAATGGACGCTGCCTGACGAGTCGCGTGATCTACTACACAGTTGGTTACAAGTCAGTAAGTTTCCTTTAAGAACTGGTATACATTTTGAAGACAGACCTGGTGTGTGTAATTTTAGCATAGTAGGACGCAATGCTACACTAGGCGAACGTAATCTGTATGTAGGCCACGATCAAGATCACAGAGAACGTGAAACTATTGCACTGCAATTCAACAGCCTCTATGGTGACACTATCACTGCTAAGATAGGTGGCGATACAGGAATTGATCTTTATCCTGTGGGGTGGGACAAGTCACAAATACTTGATGATTTTGATCCCACAGATCGCATCTACTTCTTTGGAGACAAAATGGACGTGGGTGGTAACGATTATCCATTGAAAGCTGCAAACACCAGAGGACACAACTACACAGTAAAAAACTGGCGCGACACTTGGGAACGCTTGCATTATTTGCAAGAAGCAAGGTTAGCCGAATGAAAATGCTTGACAATCAAGCACTTATAACTTATTATTAATATAACCATTGGAGGAACACATGAAAGACATTCTACAAGACATTGTATCGCATACACACTCGCTAGGCTTTATTACAACTCTTAAAGTTACAGCAGAAACAGACACCAACATCGAAAGCATGGCAGACGATCGCAGTGTTATTATGACAGCAACTACACACACCCCAGTCGGGGAGTTTATCGGTACATTCGGTATGCCTGACTTGGGCAAGCTTGCTTATCACTTGAAAAATCCAGAGTATCGCGATGGTGCTAAGATTGAAGTTGTTCAAGCAGAACGCAACGGAGAAACTATTCCAACACACATGCATTTTGAAAATGCAGGCGGTGATTTCCAAAATGATTATCGCTTTATGAACAAAGCAATCATTGAAGAAAAACTTAAGAGTGTTAAGTTCAAAGGCAATAGCTGGGATGTAGAAATTACTCCAAGTATGGCGGCTATTCAGCGTATGAAACTTATGGCAGGAGCTCATAGTGAAGAAACTGTTTTTCAAGTCAAAACAGAAGACGGCGATCTTAACTTTTACTTTGGTGACTTGAACACACACGCTGGTAAGTTTACCTTCCAACACGACATTGAAGGAAAACTAACACACACCTGGGCATGGCCAGTAGCACAAACTATTGCTATCTTGAACTTGGATGGTGATAAGACTGTAAGTATTACAGATCAGGGCGCTATGAAAATTAGCGTTGATTCAGGCATGGCCAAGTATGACTATATCCTCCCGGCGCAACAAAAATAATGAATACTAACTTAACTGAATCACAAAACGATTATGCGTTTTTCTTACCCAGTATCAGTGGATTCTATGCTACTTTTATTGGGAAGCAACGTTATAGTGAGTATGTTGATCCAGCAAGGGTTCCGGCAGGTATTGGTACTGTAGAAGCAATGAACTTCCTTAACTCTAAAGAAGGAGTGTTCCACTATAAGTGGGCTCTCTATTCTGCTGGACACGCAGAGCTAGATGTAAACAAGTTTAGCGAAAAAGAAGATATGCTTCGCAACCGTGACAGAGATAACTCATGGTTGCTAGGCGACTCGGGTGGGTTCCAGATTGCCAAAGGTCTTTGGCCAGGCAACTGGACTGATCCTAACTGTCCACTTGCTGCTAAAAAGCGTGAATTGGTTGTGAACTGGATGGAAGCTTACATGGACTACGGAATGATGTTGGACATTCCAACATGGACATTCCAAGATCCTAAAGCAGCAAAAGCAGCTGGCATTCACAGCTATCAAGATGCTGTAGATGCCACGCACATCAATGCAAAGTATTACATGGCCAATAGACGTGGTAACTTCAAAGTATTAAACGTACTACAAGGCAGCAATCATGCTGATGCAGACGGCTGGTACGAAGAATTTAAAGACTACTGCGATCCAGTAAAATACCCCGAAACACATTTTGACGGATGGGCAATGGGTGGACAGAACATGTGTGATGTACACTTGATTCTGCGCAGACTTGTACACATGATACACGACGGACTACTTGAGCAAGGCATACATGATGTAATGCATTTCCTTGGTACTAGTAAACTAGAGTGGGCTGTATTGCTCACTGACATCCAACGTGCTGTACGCAAGTATCATAATCCTAACTTTATGATCACATATGATTGTGCATCACCGTTCCTTGCTACAGCTAACGGACAGATTTATCACAGTATTCGTATTGAAGATCGTGGTAAGTGGAGTTACATGATGAGTCCCGGAGCAGATGCGCTAAAATATGCTACAGATACCCGCAAGTTTAAAGATGCTGTTATTACAGACCGTATACTAGATGCGTTTGAAGACTCTCCTATGAGTGTACACTATAACATGAATGATATTTGTATCTATGCCGAAGGCGATAAAAACAAAGTAGGTTCTCCTAAAATTAAAGCAGGCGACATTGATTTAGACAAGCACGGTAACCCTATATTAGACGAAGACGGTAACACAATTATTCGTAAGAAAGATAGTACTAGTTGGGACTCGTTCAGTTATGCGCTACAAATGGGACATAATGTTTGGATGCACATCGAAAGTACGCAACGTGCTAATAGAGAATACGATTCTGGCAAGTTTCCTTACATGTTGATTGATGAAAAGTGGGGTGTAAAGTTCAAAGAAGTTGTAGACGAAATCTTCAGTCTTAAAGATAGACAGAAAAGTCTAGACTTAATTGAGCAACACGATCGTTTCTGGATGCAAGTTATTGGTACTAGACTGAACATCGGTAAAAAGACTGTTAATGCTAGTACTAAATTCAATCAATTATTTGAGGAGAAATAAATGAGTAGTATAGATTCGCATCTAGAGCAACTGAAAAACAAACATCGCGAATTAGATAACCAAATTATTCAGCTATCTCAGAGCCCAGTAGCTCTTACTGAGGAAATTCGAAGACTTAAAACCAAAAAACTTTGGCTAAAGGACGAAATACATCGAATTGAAACACATAAAGAAGTGATGCCAAATGGACACTGAAAAGAAATCTTCGAAGCTTGTAGCACTAGAAATAGCAGTAGAAGAATTAGATAAAATCATTGACAGCATGAAGAAAAACAACTATAGTAAAGAACAAGTCAACGAGTTTGTTAAAAAGCGTTGGAATGTTTGGAACGAAATTTATCAGGTAAAAAAATCATGAAGCGTATATATGACCAAGGTACAGAAGAAGATGTACAATACTTTGTAGGAACTGAAGTTGAACATACGCCTGCTTACAATAAGAAAACCTTGTTTGTGGTGGGCATTAAGAACTACGACGAAATTAAAACTATTGCAAACTTCAATAGATGCAACCATATTTATTGCGGTGCTAATATGAGTTTTAATGTAATAGACAACGTATCAGATCAGTGGGAACCTTGGGAAGCAATGATTTTTCCATTGCTCAAGGATAGGTTCTGGGTTACGCTTGACGTCGACGTGAGTCAAGTTGAAGGACTTTTGGAAACTGGCTTTATTGAACAAAACCGTTTTATTCCAATGATCAGTGTTAAACTTCCTTATATTGATCAGCTTGGATACAATGCTTGCTTAAAAATTGACGACAAAGACTTTGACGCAAGCAATCCTGGTGTATGGGTACACAAGGTGCACGATCTAAAAGATCGTGCAGTGTTTACTGATTGGTCTAAATATACCACTGACGAAATTATTTCTTGACACAATGCAGCAAGAGTTGTATCATAACTATATACTACGCAAAACAAAGGAGAGCCGTATGACAGAACCTACAAAAAGCATCTGGGTTACCTTTCGCAAAGAAGGTGTCCATTTATATCCAGCAGCAGCTACAGATCCTGCACTTGCTACCGGCGACGAATACGATGTTAGCTTCCTTGGTGTAGCACATCGACATATCTTCCACTTTAAAGTACGCATCGAAGTGTTTCACGACGATCGTGACATTGAATTCATCCAGTTCAAACGCTGGCTTGAAAAACTTTACAATGAAGATATTCTACAACTGAATCATAGGTCGTGCGAAATGATTTCAGACGAACTGCACACACAAATTTCTACAAGGTATCCGGGCCGCTTTGTAGAAATTGAAATCGCTGAAGACGGCGAAAATGGCTCATTAACTTTTTATCCTTCAACAAAATAAATTAAGGAAAACTATGACTATTAACAATCATACAGTAAACAAAGTATTCAATGACCTCGAAGAGTTTCGTGACTACTGTACTACTGAAGTGGACCGCGTTGGCAATCCGTTGCCTTTTGACGAGGCAGACTTGTACAATGAAAAGTCTCGTATTTGGACTGCTTTCAAGAAGTGGCGCGGATGGCGTCGAGCAGTTGCTCGTGCTGAAAGAGAAGGTCGGCCGGTTACCAACAATCGGAAACGCTAATGCGTAGACTTTTTTATATGGGCCTTGAGCCATAATAAAGTCATCTTTACATAAATATATTTATGTATAGGAGACAACTGTTGTGGGATTAAGAACACATGGAAAAACAACTGCCGAGGTACTAACTGAAATTATTACAGTTCATGGATATAAATTTGATTATGATAAATTTGTGTACGTGAACTGCAATACTAAAGTAACATTAGGTTGTAAATTACACGGGTATTTTTCAAAATACCCCAATGATATAAAAAGAAAAAACGGAGGATGCCCTCGTTGTAAAAATAGTTGGAGTAAATCTCATCAAGAATTTTTATCTGAGCTACCAACACATATTTTTCCAAAAGAAAAATATAAAAATGCAAAAACTAAAATGTTATTTACATGTACCAACCACAATGAAAATTTTTCGTCAACTGCTAATTCTATACTTTCAGGACATATAAATTGTCCTGAATGTGTTACTGAAAAAATCATAGAATCAAAACTTTCCAATAGTAAAAGCATTACTGACCCTAATGAAAAATCAGACTTTGATTTATATAAAAGAGCAGTTTGGAGATATAGTAATAGAACATATAAGAAATATATGTTCGAAACAAAAAGAGATAGACAGAATCATTTAGATCATGTATTATCAATATTAGATGGATTTAATAATAAAATACCTCCCAATATAATGGGCAGTATACACAATTTAAGAATAATACCGGGTGTTGATAATCGTAAAAAAAGTTATAAAAGCGAACAAACACCCGAAGAGTTAATTAGGAAATACAATGAGCTTTAGAAAATTATTTTACTGCGGTTTAGAAAGTTATGAATCACGATACACACTTCAGTTGCAAGACTGGAGTGAACGTGCCTTTAAAAAGCGCGGTATTGATTATGTTGTTGTACCAGGCAAAACTATTGACAATACCAAAGCTATCAGTGTGGGCCAAGTACTAGATGCACACGGACGCAGCTATTTTAGCATGAGTCAAATGATGAATCTTGTGCAGATGATGCGTGAAGGCGAATGCACAGGTGAAGATGTTGTTTTCTTTGAAGACATGTTCCAGCCTGGTATTGAGAGTCTTCCATACATCATGGATCAGATTCCTGCTGATCAGCGTCCTAAAGTATGGGTACGCTGTCTTGCACAAGCTATAGATCCAGACGATTTTGTGCATGTTTGGGGTATGAGCAAGTGGATGAGCTTGTACGAGCAGCTTTGCAATCAGTTTGTTACAGGTGTGTTAGCAAGCAACGAAGAAATGGTTGCTAACATGAAGATTGCAAATTGGACTGCTTCGCTGTACAACATTAGCGGTCTTGCATTTAGCAAAGAAGAAGTACAAGAGCGTGTAGATTATATTAAACCTTGGAAGGACCGTGCCAATCGTGTGGTGTTTGCTGCAAGATGGGATCAAGAGAAACAACCTGATTTCTATATGGATCTTGCAGAACAATATGCAGGCACAGACATTGAGTTTGCAGTGTTGCAAGGCGGTCCATTGCGTTCAAACAATCCTAAATATATCGAACGTGCAAGAGCATTGGAAGCAGCAGGCAAGATTAGAATCTATGAAAATCTTAAAAAGAATGAGTATTACAACATTCTAAACGACAGTCGTGTGCTGTTTAACTGTGCGCTACAAGACTGGACCAGCAACACTGTTAGCGAAGCAGATGCACTAGGATGTAATGTGCTATTCCCAGCGTATCGCAGTTTCCCTGAAATCTTTAACAACGATCATACACGCTTGTATGTTCCTTGGAGCATCGAAGATGCAGCCGATAAACTAGACAATCTGCTGGATACTCAGCATACCCGCATTGGTGAGATTTCAGATTGGACTGACGGCACTATTGATCGTTATATTGACATCATGCAAGGCAACGGTGAACAGTGGAAACGTGATACTAATCGTTATAGGGACGAAGTAGCAAAAAGAAAGTACTAAATTATGTCAAATGTTGTAAGTATACACAAAGCATGGGCACCTAAATGTAATATGCCAGGATGCTGCACTCAGGTTAACTATCATACAAAAAAACGCAAAACTGATGGAAGTTGGAGTTATAAGTGGAAATCTTTCTGCGAGTATCATAGAACAAATGTAGTAGGCAAGTCTATGGTAGATGCTTTCAAAGCATCTCGAGGAGGTTGCGAAAGTCAAATACTTGGCTGGCCGTGTCCGGGTCATCATGGTGATCTAACTATTGACCACTATGACGGTAATAAGCACAACAACAATGAAGAAAACTTATTGGTTTTGTGTCCAAACTGCCATGCAAAAAAAACAAAACTATATGGCGACAATCGTGTGAGATATAGTAATATTGTTGCACTACCTCCTTCTTTATGGGACATTAACGTATGAAAGTATTAGTCACAGGAGCAACAGGTTATATTGGTAGTCATGTGTGTAAATTGCTAAAAGAACATGGCTATTATGTAGTTGCTTGGGATATTAATATACATGGCGAGTACAATGATATAGTCGCATACTGTGACGAGTTTGTAAATTACGACATAACTAAGTATGTACGAGGCGAGTATGATGCAGTTGTTCACCTCGCGGGGCGCAGTGTAGTACCCGATAGTTTACATGAACCAACAGAATACTACCGTGTAAACACAATGGGCACTGCAAATATTTTGGATAGAGTACAAACAGGCCATGTGCTGTTTGCTAGTACCAGCAGTGCTTGGGAAATGGCCAGCCCATATGCTCGCAGCAAGGTGGCAGCAGAAGATGTAATCAAAGAAAAAGCATCAGGATACACTATCTTTAGATTCTTTAATGTAAGTGGTACAGATGGTGTTAACCGCCAACTGGGTGCTCCTACACATCTTATTAGAGTTGCTGCTGAACACGCTGCTGGCAAAAGAGACAGCGTGGAAATATACGGCAACGACTATAATACCAAAGACGGCACCTGTATACGTGATTATATTCATGTTACTGATCTTGCAGATGCTATCGTAAAAGCAGTGGACAACGGTCCTACTAATACTCCTTACGAGTGCTTGGGAAGCAATACAGGGTACAGTGTACTGGACGTTCTCAATACTATGGAACAAGTGACTGGTAAAAAGTTAAATAGAATTGTGTCTCCTCGAAGACAAGGAGATGCAGTTGCAAGTGTAGTAGACCAAATAAGCAAATTTGTCACACTTAATAAAAGTATTGAAGATATGTGCTTGGATCAATACAAATTGGAGATTGGTAGAAATGGACAATGACGAAGAATATTTAATAGATATAACAGAAGTTTCTACTATTAACATTACTGCGCCTAATAATCTTAGCACAGGAGATATATGGTTAGACACCAGCACTATAAGTACAAATGCATATACCGATAGCTATGATTGGATAACGATTACCGGCGGCGACGGTACTATTAATCTCGACAGTATTACTATATCCAATCCTGTAGAGTTTGAGGACCAAATGCCCTCAGTTGCCAAGGTAGAAGATATGTGTAGAGATTACCCAGGGTTGGAGAAGGCTTACGAAAACTTCAAAACTATTTACAAAATGGTTGAGCAAGACTGGATCGGAAAACAAAAAGAAGATGAGTAACTGTGCAGCATTATATGCTCACACTAATATAAGGGGAGGCAATCGTGTCTTCCCTTGTTGTCGTTATAAGACTCCGATACAAACGTTTAACGGAGATGTAGCAGGTGTACTTCATACACAAGAATATCAAACTCTTAGAGACACGTGGACTATAGACAATTCTAATTGTGCTAAGTGTAAGCACGAAGAGAGCTTGGGTAAACCAAGTTTAAGACAATGGTTCAATGAACAATATAGCACAGACAAAGTCAAGTTAAGATACTTTGAAGTAGGGTTTGATAACATTTGTGATTTGACCTGTAACGGCTGCTGGGAAGAATGGAGCAGTAGTTGGTGGGTCAAAAAGAATCCAAACTTACCACCCAAACAGGGCATTACCAGCACAACTGAATTTAGAAATATTCCAGAAAGTATCGAACGTGTTGTGTTCTTGGGTGGCGAGCCACTGATGACCAATAGACACAGGCGCTTCTTGGAAAGTTTTGATACCCTAGAACATTTGGAAGTAGAATACTTTACCAACGGTATGCACAAACTACAAGACGAAGATTACAAATTATTAGTAAAATGTAAAAGAGTACACTTTACTGTAAGCATAGACGGATATGGTACTCTCAACGAACAGGTGAGATCGGGCAGTATATGGCACACCGTTGAAGAAAATTTAAAAGAAATAGCAGACACATTTGATTATACAGTTCATACAACTGTACATAAAAACAACTGGCATGGACTTGGCGAATTGTATACATGGACAGAAAAAAATAATCATAAATGGACTACAAATGTCTTGACTTTTCCTAAAAATCTAGATATAATGACAATGAAGCAGTCTGATAAAAATAAGTTACAAGATATATTAACAGTGTTTAATATACCTAACAAAAAATATATACAGACACACGTACAAGGAAATACATAATGGATATGCGTAGTTACGAAAACTGGAGAGAACACAGTGCTGTCGAAAGTAGTGTAGAAGAAGTTACCTGGACAGACAGTGACTTATTAACATTACCATGGAACGCAACTTACATGACAGACGAAATTCCACATGATAGCAGTTGGGATACGTTTGCTACTCAAAATAAAAAAGCATTGGAAGCAATGTATAAAACTTGGGGAATACCAAAAGATGGTTCGCTTCATTATATGAGTATTCGACCAAAACTCAATAAAAGGCTAACAAGTATACTTTCTCCATATGCTCATATGAAATTTAACTATAATTTCTTAAAACTTACTTCTGGTTGTAGTTTAATGTGGCATTTTGATACATATGCTACTTTTGTTCGTTATAACAACATAGAAGAAGATCAAGTTCACAATGTTTGTAGAACAGCAATTATGATAAAAGATTGGGATAGAGGGCAAATCCTTCAAGTCGGCGACGAAGTTTATACACACTGGTTAGCAGGTGATACATTTACGTGGAAAGGCGATACATGGCACGGTATGTCTAACTTTGGACCTACAGAATGTATTATTGGACAGATAACATTTTTGGATGAAGATGACCAATATACCCAATGACAAACGTGGCATGGATTTTGGTAGTGCGTTTTCTATCCAAGACCCAGAAACAGTTAAACTATTGAGAGATCCCTTTGATTTAAGGTGTATGAACAGTGACACAACAATTGACGAGTATCTGTATACATTTGACAATTGGATAAAGAGCACTACATCCAACACACTTATAGGATTAGAGCAGTTTCAATATCGTTGCTACAGTAATGGCACGACCGAAAGTTTTGACAAATTCTATATGAAACATCATAGTAAACGGTTTCGTTGTTTTAAAGGCGATTATATGTATCATAAACTTGCTTGGCGAGCAGGCTATGATTGGGCATACCTAGAAGACGATATATTAAACGCAAACGATGCTGTAATAATTAGTTTACCATTTGCTGATACCGGAGACAAGCACGAAGATTATCACAGTTTAATGCGCAAGTGTAGTGATTTAAATATTCCTGTGTTAGTAGATTGTGCTTATTTTGGAGCATGTAGAGGAATTGATTTTGACTTGGCATATAGATGTATTACTGACGTTGTGTTTAGTTTAAGCAAAACATTTCCAGTAGCATATGCCAGGATAGGTATTAGATATACCAAGGAAGACGACGACGATACATTATTTGTATATCACAAAATTAATTATAACAATAAACTCGGTGCTAGTTTAGGCATGAAATATATGGAGAAGTTTTCTCCTGACTTTATACCACAAAAATATATTGACAAACAATTAAACTTCTGTAATACTTTAAAAGTACAACCTAGTAAAACTGTACTGTTTGGCATTGGCGGATCCGAGTGGCAACAATACAATCGTGGCGGATCCACAAACAGACTGAGTTTTCACAAGCAATATATTAAAGGATTTGAATATGCCAGTACAAAGTAATAACGATTGGGATCCATTGGAAGAAATCATTATCGGCACTGCTGATAATTGTGTACATCCTACTATGAATAAAAGCACACACAGTTTTATCTATGGTGGTGAAAAGTTTGAAGACATAAAACACTTTGACGGACAGCCCATTGCTCAATGGATTATGGATGAAGCAAACGAAGATCTCGACGGTCTTGACAAGTGTTTACAAGGACTTGGTGTTAAAACTAGACGTCCAAAAAGCATTGACCACAATCAAACATTCAGCACACCAGAATGGGAAACCACTGGGTGGTATACTTTCTGTCCACGAGATTTGCTGCTGCCGTTGGATAATATGATCATTGAATGCCCAAGTCCGATGCGAGCACGCTATTTTGAGACCAGAGCCTATTACGATCATTTGTATGAATGGATGGCAGAAGGCACACAATGGATTTGTGCTCCTAAGCCTGTTCTAACTGATGATAACTATCAATTGGAAAATAGGGCCGATGCTACATTGGTAAACAAAGAAATTATCTTTGATGCGCCCAACATTGTAAGGCTTGGCAGAGATTTGTTGTGTCAGGTTAGCAACAGTGGCAACCAGCTGGGATTTCAATGGCTTAAAACTATCTTAGAGCCCAAAGGGTATCGTCTACATGTTGCAGAACGTTATTACAGTTTTGCACACTTTGACAGCACTGTGTTGCCATTACGTCCAGGACTAGTGTTGCTTAATGCTGGTAGACTTAACGAAGACTTTTATCCTCCAATCTTTAAAGACTGGGATAAGATTTGGGTAGGCGAGGAAGACTTGCACGTTCCAGCAGCAAACACAGGCGTTGCTCCTTGTAGCCCTTACATTGGATTGAACTTCTTAAGTGTTAACGAGGAACTGGTCATTGTAGATGAAAAGCAAGAAGCACTAAGACGTATACTAGGCAAACACGGTATTGATACTATCGGACTGCCTATGCGTCAAGCACGTAGTATGAGTGGAGGATTTCATTGTGCGACATTGGATACAAAGCGTAAAGGATCGTTGGAAGACTACTTCTCCTAAGGAAATAGAATCCAACGATTACAAGTTCAGTGAAGACTTTATGGAGAGAGTTCGCAAACGACAAAATGAAGAACGCAAACGATTCGAAAACGCAAAAATGGCAGCAAGCTCAGTGCTAAATCAAAAACATGTTTCGATTGGTCATTTGCCAGGTGGCACCGTTGCCAGCACAGTGACAGCGTCAAACATTAGTAACAACAGTGCTATCACTATCAACGGTGATCCTACAAATGGTAGTATGAAGGTAGATGTTCCTCTTATAGTAAATGGCAGAGATGTAGTAAAAGAACTTGACGAAATGCGTGATGCTCTGTTATTATTAAAGTGTGACGTGGATATGGAAGCAAAGTATCCTCGGTTAAAAGAACTGAAGGATGAGTACGAAGCGGCACTGGCAAAATATCAAACATTTGAAGCTATAAAGGAATCAAAGTAATGGCAATGGGCCCAGAACCTAAAAAAACTACTGATCAAGCAATGATCGATGAATTTCTAAATAAAGGTGGCACAATTACTAAAGGTAAAACTAAACCTATGCCCAGCGAACTTGGTATTAGTAATAGTACATGGAACAATAAACTTACTAAAAATGAGAAAAACGCAAAGGATAAAAAAAAATGAAGTGGCTTGATAACTGGTTTGCTCGCATGTCTGAAAAATCTCGGAACAATGCAAGAAGTGAAAGAGGTATGTCTGTTAGCAGCATGGATGATACAAATAGACCCGACACTGATCCTATTCTTACTTTCCGTATCTATAGTGCTACTAACGGTAAAGTCCTTGAGTTTAGACGCTACGATCGCAAAACAGATCGCAACGACAACAGCACATATATTATCGAAAAAGATCGAGACATTGGTGAATATGTTAGCAAGTGTCTAAGTTTGGAGATGTTGAAATGATCAAGAAACATCATTACAGTTGGCAGGATGTAGAACAGGCCTGCGTAAGCATCGCACTACAGATGTACAAGGATCAGTGGCGACCCGACTATATTGTAGGTATTACACGAGGTGGCAACGTACCTGCTACTATCCTAAGTAATATGCTGGGCATTCGGTGTGAAGCACTAAAGGTAAGTCTACGTGACACCAACGACAGTAATTGCGAAACTAACTGTTGGATGAGCGAAGATGCGTTCGGTTATAACTATCCAGAAGAGTCGGGCGTAACAGGTGCCAGGTGGGATATAAAGCAGCGTAAAAACATTCTAGTTGTAGATGACATCAATGATACTGGTGTTACATTCAACTGGATCAAGCAAGATTGGCAAGGCAGTTGCTTACCAAACGAAACAGATGCTTGGAACAGCATTTGGCATCGTAATGTTCGTTTTGCTACTATCACAGACAACCAGTCAAGCGAATTCAACGGCACAGTAGATTACACTGTACACGAAGTGAACAAGGCAGAGGAAGATGTTTGGCTTGTATATCCTTGGGAGAACAAGTATAACTTATAACTTGACTGTTATTAAAATCTGTGTTATAATAAAGAAATATAATCAAAGGAGAAAAAATGAAAAAACAATTAGTTAAAGCTGCTAGAATGCACGCCGAAGGTGAACTAGAACGTGCCAAAACAAATGTAATGGTATACATGAATAACTCAACTGGTATCGGTGAACATCCTGATATCGTCGAAGCTATTCAAGGCGAACTGGACAAGATGGCTGCTGCCAATGATCGTATTGAAATGCTTGAGAAATTTTTCAAAGATTGATTGACAAAAACCTAAATATATGGTACAATACTATTATGTGTTGTACCATATATCATGGCAATCCACTGCCTTAACATCGGAGATTACAAATGACAAATAGAACAACTTCACATATTCTGCGTGACAGTATGCAAGCAGACGGCAAAAGATTCTGGGCCGGTGATAACATTTCAGAATATATTGGACCTAACATCAAAGACGAACTGATTGACGAAGCTACACTAGCATTTGAAACAGTGCTTGATACACTGTTGATTGACAGGGCCACTGACCCCAACAGTCAAGGCACAGCACGTAGACTGGCTAAGATGTACTTTAATGAGATTATGAGCGGACGGTATGATGCTATGCCCAACGCAACAGCATTTCCAAATGATCCAAAGGACGGATACGACGGTATGTTGGTTGTACGTTCAGAACTGCGCAGTATGTGTAGTCATCACCACCAGCCCGTGAGTGGTGTAGCATACATTGGTATTATTGCTGCTGACAAACTGATTGGACTTAGCAAATATACACGCATTGCGCAATGGTGTGCTAGACGAGGTACACTACAGGAAGAATTGGCTGTGGACATTGCTCGTGAGATTATGGCAGCAACTGGCTCAAAGAACGTAGGCGTTTATGTGCAGGCGACTCACGGATGCTGCGAAAATCGAGGCATTATGGCACACAGCAGTCTTACACAGACCACAGTGCTTAAAGGTGCGTTTAGCAATGACAGCAGCACTAAGAAAGAATTCTTTGACAATATTAAACTACAGCAGGAGTTTGCACCAAAATGAAATTAAGATATAGCGAAGCATTTTATTCGGTACAAGGTGAAGGCAAATATGTAGGAGTACCTAGCGTGTTCCTACGCACCTTTGGTTGTAATTTCCGTTGTATGAACTTTGGACTGGGCAGATCAGAACCCAGTCGTGCAGAAAAACACGCTAAAGGTGAAAGATACAACGCAGAAGTCAAAGCACTGCTGGACG
>Ga0208768_1000857_pt1 | contig 18200 bp, 19 predicted proteins | sample AntAceMetag02UK1_FD_184760 | JGI IMG/M metagenome (GOLD analysis project Ga0208768, IMG submission 184760) | Saline lake microbial communities from Ace Lake, Antarctica - Antarctic Ace Lake Metagenome 02UK1 (SPAdes) (version 2) | ecosystem: Environmental > Aquatic > Non-marine Saline and...
CTTGCATAGCGGGAGCAATCGCGCTCATATTGTGGCCGTGTGGTTTCAGTCCAAGGCATCGTGATCTCCTGTTAGTCCGCAAACCAACAGAATCATAAGTCGCTGAAATCACACAACTCTTTTTGGAGCGGGCTCTTAGAGGTGAAGACTGCCTGCGGACCCCATTGTTTCAAATTCATTCCTTGCATTGGTCGATCGTTTTTTACTGTCTCAGAGTTCGCGCCAGCCAATACTCGCGAAACACGCTGAAACTAACGCTTGCGCCTCACAGGCTCCTTGTGAAGAATTATTCCGGCCGCGTCCCGAAGCTCACCGCCCAGCAAGCGCAGGCGACGAGAGAGAGGCGAGGTCTTGCGCCAGATCAGCGATATCCGACGGCTGGCACGTTGATCATTTATTCGCCGAACGATGAGATCGGGATCCCGGCGCGCTTCTGTTAACGCATACAGGCTCGGAAAAACCGCGATTCCAACACCCATTTCTGCCATTTGCCGGATCGCATCAAGACTTGTGCCCTCATACTCTGAGTTCACGTGCGCTCCTGAGACCTCAGCCAGCGACTGAATGATCAGATTGAGACGGTGACCGTAGCCCAGCGTGAGCAAGGTGCGACCTTCGAGATTAGCAAGGGACACATCACCCGCTTGTTGAGCCAATGGATCATCCGGAGCAGCACAGATCCATAGGTCTTCCTGGAACAGAAACTCGTGATCTACGTCTGCATGGTCTTCAATGGTTGAAATGACCGTGTCAAAATGACCAGCATGAAGGTTTCGCTCAAGATCGATGGTGCGCTCTTCTCGTACGATCAGACGAAGACCAGGGTGCTCCGAGTGAAGATGACGCGTCACTGAGGGCAACAGATAGGCGCCAATTGTTGGCAGGACACCGAGCCGGATTCGACCCGTGAGTTCCTGCGAATCTGCTCGCACCACTGCTTTCATATCCTCGGCATCCCTCAGAAGCAGCCTGGCGCGACGGACAACTTCCTCACCGATTGGTGTTAAAAGAGCCTGCTGGCGACCACGCTCAATCAAGACGGCGCCTAGCTGCGCCTCCATTTCAGCAATCTGCGCCGACATGCTTGGCTGACTGACATTGGCAACCTTCGCAGCATCACCAAACTTTCCTGTATCGGCAATCGCGACCAGGTACTGCATCTGTCTTAGGGTAGGACGCATGAAATAGCCTTTTTCTATGAACTCGAACGAGTATTGATATTTGAACTATTCCTTCTCAAGGGCTATTTCAAGCTCGAGCCGAACAGACGGCTCGTAAAATGGAGACTGAAATGACAACCAAAGCCCCTCCCTCCCGCGTCACCGGGCAAGGTGGCTACACAGAGAATATTTTGATGCTCTCTGCGTCCTCCGGTAGTGAGGATTGCGCCAAGCGTATGGAGCGCCGTCACTGGCGTGCCCGTCGCAAACGGCGACTTGCCAACCCTTCAGGCGTCTGAGGTTATTCCCATGTTATCGGCTGCAGATTTTGTGATGTTGTTTCCGGCTCTCTCCAAAGCCGATCCACGAAGCGAGGTGAAGCCCTCCCCTAAACCAGTTGCTTTCACCCCGCCGAAAACGATGGCGCTCAACCCGGTTTTGCGCCGCTAAGCGCAGGACGCTCAACTCTCCCCCGGCAGGCATAAAATTGCCTGCCGGCTTTTTTCGTGTAACCTCGTTTCAGCCAGCAGCGGCGCCCGCGAGCGAGATGGATCGATGGGGCCACTGAAGACGACTCTTGCAACAGCGCGAGATCAGATCATCAGATTACTTTTCGCCGAGACAAGATCCAAGGCCGGACTGGAGCCTCGTTTCCTGAATAAGACCTGCCTGGAAAAGCACCGGGCAAGGTCGCCCTCCTCGAACGCGGTCAACGCGGCCTCAGCTGCGCCGGCATCTACAGCCGTGTAGACAGCCTTGAGAGCGGTGGCCACGGCCTTACGGTCCTGTTCTGCGCTACGATTGATCCACTGGATCAATCGCTTGCCGCTTGAACCTGGCAAAACTCATGGCGTGGCGCAGCAGGTGCACGATGCAGGTCTGGACCTGGGTCCTGGGGACGGCCGCCTCGATGGCCTGGGCAAAGCCTTTGAGGCCATCTACGACCGCGATCAGGATGTCCTGGACGCCCCGGTTGCGCAGGTCGCTGAGCACCTTGGCCCAGAACTTTGCCCCCTCATTGGCTTGAAACCAGAGGCCGAGAACGTCGCGCGTGCCGTCTGGCAGGATCGCCAGCGCCACGAAGACCGCCTTGTTCAGCACAGTGCCATCGCTGCGGATATTGACCCCGATCGCGTCCATGAAAAGTGAGGCGGGCAAGAAATCGCGGATGGACCCGCGACTTCCCGCTGAACGGATAACAGGGTTCCAGCGGGCGGTTCTGCCAGGCAGTGACGTTCTGCGCCTTCAAACGATCCCCCGGATCGTTTGATCCGCTGGCGCGGACCAGCTTGAACTCCATTACGGCGTCAGTGATCGCCGAGATCAGGCTGGGTGACGCTTCGACGCCGTAGATTTCCTCGATATGCCCCTGAATCTCACGGGTCGTCATGCCGCGCGCATACATGCTGACGATCTTGCGGTCGAACTCAGGGAACCGGCGCTGGTACTTCGCGATCAAAAGTGCCGTTGCGGTCGCGCGGGATGTCCAGAACAACCTTCATGCTGTCATTGGTCACTGTCTTCTGGCTGCGGCCATTGCGGCGGTTGGGGGACTGGTTCTTGACCTCAGCAGCCTCGTCGGCGCGCGAGAACACCTGGCGATAACCTCGCCGACATGGCCTGCCAGAAGAGGGCGCGTTCGCCTCTCGATTGTCGAGACATTCTGCCGTCCTTGCCGCAGATTTTTAAACAGGGCGCCCTGCGCGTCCAGGCCGCTGAAGCGATTCGCCTGAGTGTGCCCAACAACTGGCGCCGCCCATACCTGACAGGAGGAGCGCCCTGTTGGGGGCGCCCCTCCCAACGTGACGGCCATTTCTGAATTGCGTGAATCTCGTTTCCAGCTAGTGCCGTTACCTTGTCAGCGCGTCGATGATCCCGATGAGAGCATTTCTTGCCTTCGTTCGCATTTCATCATCCGTGGCATCCTGGATAGGATGTGGGACGAGGACATAGCGAGCGTCTTGCATGCCAAGAGCACTGCGCTGAAAATTGGCAGCTTCCTCGAACTCGGACGATGCGATGGAAACCGACGGGATTCCCTGGATTTCAAACCAGACTGTGTCGTGCAGACTGCACGTCGTACAGGAACCTCAATCGGCCAGCGCTTCGACGACATAGTCCACTTCGCCTGCAATTTCGCGCCGCAGGTCATCTGGACACGGCTTGGTGAAGGTTGGCTTCGAATAGCGCTTCACCGTAATGCCGGGTACCGCGGTCGCAAGCTGGCGCTCAAGCTCATCGAGCAAGACATTGCCGCGGGGCTTGCGGATGTCGAGCAGGCCGACCGTACCTATGAGCGCCCCAGTTCTCGGCGTGATCCGACGCGCAACCGGCTTTCGCTCGTCGGTGGGATCAAGAATAGTTGTCATTTTCCGTCCTTCTTTTGCTCGCCTGTCTTTTGATCATATCCGTTTGGGATTTTGTCTCTAGCCTAAATCGATCTTGCGCGACACCGATTGCGAGCCGATTTCGCCGGTTGCCCAGCCATGGAACGCAGAACTAAACTTGCCAGCATCAGATCCCGCGACGACGATATGGATATATTCCGGACCGGCGAATTTCGGTACTTCAGTCCTGAGCTTCCCCGCGCCCATTTTTTCGGCGGTTGCCTTGGGGATGCCTGCGCCGGACATTTCGTCGGCAACCATCTCGCTCAAGGGGCGCCGGGTCACTTCCTGTATCCGGGCGCGTAGTCGATCCTTGGTGTAATCTCCTTCACTCATGAGCGTGTCGATATGCTCCGGGCAGACGACCAGAAGCGCGTCTATTGGCAGGTTTCTCAATTTCGGCAGAAACACGCCTTCCAGTCCCAAACCGATAGACCCGGCGACCTGTTCGGGCTTGCGCGATTCCTGGTCAACGATATGGACGGGGCCGCCCGTCATGGCAAAGACCGTAACGACCGAATCCTCTTTCTTGAAACCGCGCTCAACGTGAAGTGGCGGCCACGGAGAGCGTTCTTCGTTTTCCGCGAAGCACATCGTATATTTCATTGGATTGCCAAGCGTAGAGCGTTCGACGCCACCAGGCTTTCCGCCGCCCACATTGCCTACGATGAGGCGCAAGGCACGGCCGATCGTTGCGTTGGCGCGGTTGCCGGACCCGAGCGCACCGAGGCCCTTATTCATGCCGATCCTGTCACGGATGGGACCATTGACGACGATCACTGGCGCCGCTCCCATCGTGGTGGCGGTGACACCATGAATATTGAATGCATCGGTACAGACGGCCTCCAGTGCGGCGATGATGACGGGCATGAATTCAGGCTTGCACCCCGCCATGACCGCATTGATGGCGATCTTTTCGACGGTCGCTTCACCCATATTGGGAGGGACGGTGGCAACAAGGTCTTGCGCAGTTCGGCGCGTGCCCTCGAGCATTCGCAGGACCCTTTCGGGCGTTGGCGGCACGAGCGGCAGACCATCGGAAAAACCCTGATCAAACATGAACTCAATCACGTCGTCCGCCGGGGCAATATCGATACGCCGCGCCTGTATCGTACTGCCCACTGCGCTTGCGCGAAGCTTGTCGTAAATTTCAGGATAAAGATGTCTGGAGCCGCATCCGGGACGCCATGCCGGCAGGCTTGCCCAGTCGATCTGGGCCTGAGCCACATCGAGGCTCCGGGCCAGGTCTGCGCTGAGGCGTTCCCATTCTTCACGAACGAAACCCTCAAAATGCGACACCACCCTACCATTAGCGTCTATCCAGAACACGGAAGGCACGATCTGAATGTCCCAGTCGAATGAGGTCTTACAGGACGTATCATCGAGGATCTGGAACGAGAGACCATGGCGTTCCTTAAGGGCAGCGTTGTCAGCTCCAGATTGCCCCGGCATCAACACCCGCAACTTGTCACCGTACGCCTTGTGAAGGGCCTCCACGACAGGCGCGGCCGTGTTGCACGTTTCACAGTCTTCCTTGACGAAAACCACGAGGTGCGGGCCGTCGCCCGGAAACGTATGGGTGTCGCCTGACAGAGACTTCAGAGAGAAGCCCGGTTTGGTTTCCGTCATGGTATCTCTCCTTATCGATTCAGGACATATTGACTAGGACAGACGTGTATTGTCTAGGGTGACGCCGGGGCTGGCGGAGGTGGATGGGAATCGAACCCACCACACGTCGTGTCGACGCGTCCATGGTTTTGAAGACCAGGGAAGCCACCAGACTCCAGTCACCTCCATGAACAGCCGACAGTAGCGCCAGACAGCCGTTCGTCAAACCTTGGCCATATGGCGAGTGTCACCAATACGGATTGTAGTGCCTTGTGAATCGAGGTGCTCGAGAATGGGGACGATAAACTTGCGGGTTGTGTTCAGGGTCGCGCGAGCCTCTCCGGTCGTAAAGGCGGTCTGCCCCGGATAGCTGGACCTGAGTGTTCTGGCCGCAGCGGCAATGGCGTCGGAGTGAAACGCGAGAGATTGCCTCAGTGAGACGTTGTTCAGGCGAATGGCCGTTCCTTCGTGAATGAGGAGGGCAAGGAGGTCGGCGTCGTAGGGGCCCGTAATGAATGTATCTGGCGCAGGCGGCGCAAGACCCGATTCCTTTAGTTTTGCGTCCATGCAAGCCATGCGTGCCTGTTGTTGTGCTGTCAGACAATGGAGGGGAGCGTGAGTTGGCAAGGCCACGTTAGTACCGAAAATAACCAGCTTTCCCTCTAAGACGAGCATCGCCTCGACAAACTCGATCAGTGCCTGCGCTGTGTGCGGGACATGCATGTGAGCACGCGGTGCGACTGGCTTGAGCGGGCATGTCGCGTGATAGGATTGAAGTCGCGCAATATACTTTTCTTTAACCTCTTCAACAGTGGGTGACGCTGCGACAAGAGTGTCCGTGACGTCCATAAACAGCGCTCCCAACTCCCCGCGCACGCTTGCAGCAGGACTGCGTGCAAGGCGGCAGATGTCGGCGATACGCGCAATCCCCAGATGCTCGCGGGCGAGAGCTGCCGCGATCCCACGGGTGTCGCCAAGCTGAGCCGCTTTCAGGGTCTCGAGGCGTTGCTTTTTGCTGGCCTTGTTCGAGGCCGCCAAGGGATCGAGTATTATTGCTCCGCCGATAGTCTCAGCTGGTGAAAGGCAGCGGATGATTGCATGCTGGCCGACAAAGGTGGTGACGGCCGCAGGGAAGCGAAGCCGGGCAAAAGCCGATGCACCTGGGCTCAATTGCCCGCCCTCAAAGAGGCGGAGGCTCGCGACAAAATGGGCGGTGCCATACAGGACCCGGACCTGCTGCATGTGCTTGACGGGACGGCTGGCGCGGGGGGAAAGGCTGATTGAAACATCACATTGAATGGACGGGACGAAAGCGTCGGGCGCATGCAAGATATCACCCGGTTTGATTTGATTGGCGGAGATACCTCGCAGGTTCAGCGCGGTACGCTCGCCCGGATTGGCCTGAGACGATTCCTGACCGCGCACGTGTATCCCGCGGATGGTTAGGGATTGCCCTTTGGAGGCAAGGACAAGGGCATCATCTACCTGTATCGATCTGCCATGCAGTGTCCCCGTAACAACCGTGCCACGCCCTTGCGCAACGAAGACGCGGTCGACAGCAAGGAAGGCCGCAAAAACGGGTTCGGATCCGGTTGACCGAAGGCCAAGGTGGCCCAGTGCATCGCCAAGCACGCCTATCCCCTGCCCCGTTGTGGAAGAGCAGAAAATGATTGGCGCGTCGCAAAATCGAGTGCCTGACAACGCGGCGCGCAGCTCGGCTTCGCGGGCAGCGTGTTCAGTTTTGGAAAGCCGGTCTGACTTAGTGACGGCGACAATGCCCTCATGGATGCCCAAGGATTCAGCAATTTGAAGGTGTTCCAGGGTCTGTGCCTGAACGCCCTCTACTGCGGATATAACAAGAAGTGCTGCGCGGGCACCAGACGCGCCGGAGACCATGGCGCGGATGAAGTCTTCATGACCGGGAGCGTCGATGAAGTCGATCATGACATCGCCGCACTGCCGGTAAGCAAAGCCCGGCGTGATGGAGAGCCCGCGCGCCTTTTCCTCCGGCAACCTGTCGGTTTCCATGCCCGTAAGCGCGCGCACGAGTGAGGTTTTCCCGTGATCGACGTGCCCTATCACAATGACCGGACACGTCTTCATCGTGCGCGGACACCGCGAAACGCATGCATGACAATGGGCAGATCTTCATCGTTGAGGGTGCGGGCGTCCATCACGAAGCGGTCACCCCTGATAAGACCTATGATTGGAATTTCGTGGGAGCGCAGGGCAGCAACGAGCGCATCCGCGGTATAAGACGGTGCAGATACAGAGACGGCATAGCTTTCCAGATCTTGCTGGGGGAGAGAACCACCGCCGACATAGGCTGCGCTCTTGGCAACGGTCACGTCTTCCAGACCTGACGCGATGAGCGCGTCGGCGAGCCAGTCGGCTCGCGCGCGAACTTCACCGACGGTTTGTGCGATGGCCCGAAGGACGGGCACGCTTTGGACAGGGTTGTGAGGTTCCCGGTAGAGCCGGAGTGTTGCCTCGAGCGCCGCAAGCGAGAGCTTGTCAATGCGCACAGCCCGGCAGAGCGGGTGAGACTTCAGGGTGCCGATAAGATCGGCGCGTCCGGCAATGATACCTGACTGGGGGCCGCCGAGCAGTTTGTCACCCGAAAACATTACTAGATCGACGCCCGACTTCAGGATTTCAGACACGACAGGTTCATCGCGCAAACCATAGGCGGACAGGTCTATCAGGACACCACTGCCGAGGTCTTCCATGAGGATGGTGTTTGAATTGCGCGCAAGCAGGGCGAGGTCTTCGCGCTTGGGCGCAGACGTAAATCCGACGATGCGGAAATTACTCGTGTGACTTTTCAGGAGGACAGCCGTTTCGCTGTCTATGGCACGCTCATAGTCTGAGGCACGCGTTTTGTTTGTAGAGCCGACTTCCTTGAGGATCGCACCACTTTGTTCGATGACATCGGGTAGGCGAAAAGCACCACCAATTTCAATCAGTTCACCACGTGACGCGATGACTTTCTTGCCCTGCGCAGTTGCCATCAGGCTGAGCAAGACAGCTGCAGCGCAATTGTTCACGACGAGGGCGGCATCAGCACCCGTCAGGTCGCAGATGAGATCTTCGACATGGGCATAGCGAGAGCCTCGCTTTCCGGTATTGAGGTCGAGCTCAATGTTTGAATAGTTTGCCCCAACCGCCTGCATAGCGGCTATCGCTTCAGGCGCGAGGCGGGCACGACCGAGATTGGTATGGATGATAATGCCTGTCGCATTGATAACCGATCGCATATTCGGCTGACGCCTCGCTTCGATCGAACCGACCAGGCTGGTGGCAAAGGTTTTGCTCTCGAAGTCAGGCAGGCTAGTGATGTGGCCCGACCGAACGCCACCACGCAGGGCTTGAAGTGTCGAACGAAGAGCCCGCGTTACCTCCGGGCGCGAATAAGTCTGAAGCAAAACCCCGATGTGCGCTGCTTCAAGGAGCGTTTGCATCTGTGGCAATTGTCTCAATAGATTATACACGTGTTTTGACCCTACTGCCTATTGCAAGTGTAGGTACTGTCATGTGTGGGCGGCCCCGGTTCTGCAAGCACAAAGTTTGAATGAGTGATCATCTGAGGGATGCGGTCATGTGTCCGGCCTGTTTGCTAGACGTGGAACTGCTGGCCTAATGAAGTCCACTTCCCGGTTCCTTTCAGACGATCGGTTTATGAGACCCTGATAGCAAAGCGCAGTATCCCGGTAACGGCCCTGCACTGATCATCATCGCTTGCAATATGCCCGTAGAGCTTTGGATCGACAACGACCTGCTGTCGCAATTCGTGTTTCCTATGCCATAGTCTGTGCCCGATATATTTCGCCGCGCGCTATTATTGCCCAGGCGATCCGAGCCGTCTTGTTGGCAAGGGTGTCAGACGAATGCGAACCCGTCTCCGTTATTCGCGACACAGCAGTTGCTAGACGACGAGAAGGTCGAGCCACTCGCGAAGAGCGGCGTCGCGCTTCTGTTTGAATCGAATTCGGGATTTGATATGCCTTTCGAAGCTGAATAGATTGTATACTGACGAATTAAGCGATACGAACTTCTGCAAACTTCGCTTACGCCGGAACCGGGACATCGCCCGCCTTCTTCGTCGGAATGGCAAGTGTAGTTTTTCGGCGCGGTTATTGAGATGGCGACCGGTTTCCTGGCGGCTCTCATTCCCGATCACCTTCATCGCCGCCCTATAGGACGGACACTTGTCCGTCACGACGACATCCGGATTGCCATACCGCTTCATGGCTTTCTTTAGGAATTTCAGCGCGGCCGCTCTATCACTTTTCTTCGTGACGAAGGATTCCAATACCTCGCCTTCATGATCCACAGCCCGCCAATGATAGTGGCGCTCACCCCGGATGTTGGCGCCGCTGGCCTTCGGCTCACGAAGACCTCGTCCAGGTGCCATCACCTTTGCGGCCTCCTTCGCATCGACTCTTAGCGCCGCTTACGGATCTTATGGGCGAGATAGGTGCCAAACCGGTCAATGCAAAGGCGGGCGCTTTCATGGAAATCGTCGATACCGCGTTCATGGAGAAGGTCTAATACATTGCGTAGTGTGAGCGGGAAGCGGGCATATATCAGCGCGCCAAGCTGGATGATTTCGGTTGACGTTTTGAGCTGGCCGAATGGATTTTTGCTCATCTGCAGAGACTACTCCGCTGAAATCACCGATTCAACTCCGGTTCCGCTGACATCACCGTCGCTTTACGGGAACATGAGTCTCGATCGTTTCCTGATCTGTCTCAGTTTTAGATGTCACGCTTGTCATATCCAGAACTTGGCTCTTGTGCGATAAAGGAGCCGAGTGTCGAGAGCCCAACACCCAGATCATTCGCAACGCGCTTGCGCGGAAGGTCGCTGCTCAGCGCCAGTCGAACTGCCTCGCGCTTGAAACGCAGACAGGCGCTCCAAATCGTCTCCATGCTTGTGTCCCATAATCTGTGTCTTCTTAAATGTAGATAATCGTCCATCAAGGTCGGAATCAAACCGGGACAGGTCCATGATAAGACTGCTGCATTGAAATTTCTAAGCGCCGCGCAAATACCTATCACCGAAATCGCCGAGCGCGCCCGCAAGGCTGCGGTCTGGCTATTTGCCAGGTCAAATCAGGACCGAGGGCGCAGGCGGCCAGAATGGGCCAATCGGCGGGAGTGGCCACCCAGGCATTTTGCAACGATGTATTCCCGACTTTGCAGAAATCAGCACGTCGCTGTTTGCCTGTGATAAAATCTAGCGACTGAATAGGTGTGACAATATAGCGCATCCATTCAGCACAGTGTGCTGCCTTTTGCCGCAGGCGTTCCTCAATACACTGAATTTATTGTATAAAATGATGCTTATTCAGTGACCGCCATCTGCTTAACTGTCATCGATGCGTTCATGGACTATCTTAATTCCGAGCTGGTTTCGCAGTGCAGCAAGCTAACAGTCTAGACATCTAGTACCTTCGAACCACATCATCTTCCACCGGAATGCCCGGGTAGAATCAATGGAGATAATTATGCAAGAGATATTGGGAACTCTTTCCCCGGACCAATATGGATTGGTATATAATGCCTTCTCATTCGGGACTGCAGCTTTCGCTGCAGCAACGCTGTTTTTCTGGATGGGGCGAGGTCAGGTATCGCGCGAATACAAGACGGCCCTGACGATTACGGGCCTTGTGACATTCATCGCTTTCTATCATTACTTTCGCATTTTCCATAGCTTTGATGCTGCGGTAATTCTGCAAGATGGGACAATCGAAGCGACTGGCAAGGAGTTTAATCGAGCCTATCGCTACGTTGACTGGTTACTAACTGTGCCGCTCTTGCTTATCGAGCTTATACTCGTGATGCGTTTGTCGCGTTCGGAAACGGTATCGACAAGCGTAAAGCTTGGCGGGGCTGCGGCATTAATGATTGTGCTGGGTTATCCGGGCGAGGTGTCGGGCGGTATTGATCAGACACGCTTGATCTGGGGCGCACTATCCATGATACCGTTCTTGTACATTGTGTATACGTTGTTTGTTGGCCTCAGCGGAGCCATCAAACGCCAACCTGATGATGTGAAGGGTCTTGTGACACTGGCACGAAACGTGACGCTGGCGTCATGGTTCTTCTATCCAATCGTTTACTTCTTCCCGTTCGCATTCGATATGGAAGGCTCTTCTTCTTTTGTTCTGATCGAAGTGGGTTACACAATCGCGGACATTACAGCAAAGGCCGTGTTCGGCGTACTCATCTACACGATTGCCGTGCGCAAGTCGGAAGCAGAACAGAGTGCTGACCCGGCACTGCAGCCTGCTGAATAACTTTAGAGGCCAGCACCTGTCCGGCAAAGCTCCGGGCAGGTGTCAGCCTGCCCACTAAGTCAATGGTCAGGAAACGCAATTCAGGGCAACCAGAGGAACTACGATGTTGGATAAGAGCATGGAACATATCCTGATTCAGACCGAAGGGTTGATGAAGGAGTTTCTCGGCATCTCCGAAGGACTTGTGGCTGATGCCGCACTTTTTCATCTTGCAAGTGGCGGCAAACGCATTCGGGCCCGCCTTGCCCTTACTGCGGCGGAAGCGCTCGGATTGCCGGGCTCCACAGCTATGAGTTTGGCGGCGGCGAGTGAGCTCATCCACAATGCCTCCCTCGTCCACGACGATATACAGGATCAAACTCCGTGGCGTCGGGGAGTGGCCACTATATGGTCCCGTCACGGCGTGGATACGGCGATTTGCGCCGGCGATCTTATGATATCTGCAGCATATGCAGCGGTGGCGCGAGCCGGATCCTCTCAGGCATCTCAACTCATCCAGAGAATGCATTTGCGCATCTCCCAGGTTATCTGTGGTCAGTATGCAGATCTTGAAGCGCGGGACAAGCCGATTCACGCCTTGCTCGTCTATGAACAGATCGCGCAGGCGAAATCTGCGCCTTTGCTCGCACTGCCTCTGGATCTTGCCCTGATTGCGGCCGGGCGCGCTGGGGCCCTATGCGAGGTCGAGCGGGCTACCGCTACTTTCGCCGTAGCCTACCAGATGGCTGACGATCTGGAGGATGTTGCTGAGGATGCCGCGACCGGCGAGGTTAACATCGTCACCATTCTCGGCGGAGCGAGTGCTGCTTCACCTCAAGCTGCACACGTGCGCGAAATGGCCCGCGAGCGTTACCTTGCGGCGGCCGACCTCGCCGGTCGCCTACCTGAGGGTTGCGGCGCACTCATAGCCATGTACGCGCAGCAGGGCGCCACAAGACTTCTGAACAACGCCGTGCTGGTATGAGCCGGGCCCTCGTTATCGGGGCTGGCTTTGGCGGTATGTCAGCGGCTATACGCCTGCGTGCAAAAGGGTATGATGTTACGCTGGTCGACCGTTGTGCAAGGCTTGGCGGACGCGCACAAGTGTTTGAGCGCGACGGATACCGCCACGATGCGGGGCCGACTGTCATTACCGCACCTTTTCTGTTCGAGGAGCTCTTTGCCGCTCTCGGCAAGCGAATGGCTGACTATGTACGCTTGGTTCCGCTGACCACCTGGTATCGCTTCCATTATCCCGATGGCAGCCAGTTTGACTATGGCGGCACGATCGACGAAACGCTGGCCGAAATCGCGAAGATCAGTCCGCGCGACTGTGACGGTTACCGTAATCTGCTGGCGGAGTCCGAGCGGATTTATCGTGTCGGATTTGAGCAATTGTCCGATCAGCCCTTTCACAAACTGGGCGATATGCTGGCCCTGGTGCCGGCAATGATGCGCCTTGGAAGCCGCCGCACGGTCTGGCAACTCGTTTCACGCCATCTCAGGCATGAAAAGCTGCGCCAGGCCTTCTCGGTCCAGCCATTGCTAGTCGGGGGCAATCCGTTTTCGACCACGAGCATCTATAATCTCATTCATTTCCTAGAACGCGCCCACGGGGTTCATTTTGCCATGGGAGGGACCGGTGCGCTGGTCGACGGATTGGAGCGTCTGATGCGTGAGGCTGGTATCGAGATACGTCTCGATACAACGGTCGCGGCGATCGAGACTGATGGGAGCCGCGCTTGCGGTGCTCGCCTTGAAAGCGGCGAGGTAATAGCGGCCGATATCGTTGTGTCCAACGTTGATCCGGCCTTCTTGTACAATAATATGCTCAGCGACGGCCAGACGAAGCTCAGCGCACGGCTGAAGGCCCGTCATGCGCGAAAGTCTATGGCGCTGTTTGTGCTCTTTTTCGGTACCGAAGGCACCTATGACGATGTTGCCCACCACACAATATGGCTGGGCAAGCGCTACAAGGGCCTCCTAGATGATATATTTCACCGCAAAGTACTTGCCGATGACTTCTCGCTCTATCTTCATCGGCCGACAGCAACCGACACCTCATTCGCGCCAGTTGGTCATGATAGTTTCTATGCCCTTGTTCCTGTTCCTAACCTGGAGGGCGATATCGACTGGACCAAGGCTGGCCCGCGACTGCGCAACCAGGTGGTCAAGGCGCTCGACGAGACAATCCTTCCGGGTCTTAAAGCACGCATACGCTCGGATTTCTTCATGACGCCGGAAGATTTCCTTGCTGATTATCTCAGCCCGGCGGGCGCCGGATTTTCAATTGCCCCAGATTTTTCCCAATCGGCCTGGTTCCGTTTTCACAACAAGGCTGAAGGGCCGGAAAACCTCTTCCTCGTAGGCGCGGGCACCCATCCCGGCGCCGGGCTGCCGGGGGTGCTGTCATCGGCCAAGGTGCTCGACCGGCTGGTGCCTGCTGTGCAAGGGGGGGAGCGCGAGGCGCTAAGTCGCAGGGAGGTGGCATGAGCACGGCTTCGCAACGATTGCAGGCTGCACCCGGTGCGCAGGCCGTCCTCAGAGCACATGGCCGCTCGTTTTATTTCGCCAGCCATTTCCTTGGGCAGCGACACGGCTCGCGTGCAGCCCGACTTTATGCCTTTTGCCGATATGTCGACGATGCGGCAGACGAGGCCGCAAGCAAGGATGCCGCCCAATCGGCTCTCGACGCGCTTGAAGCTCAACTGTATGGCCGATGCGATGCAGGCCTGCGAGCAGGCGATTTTCTGAGCCTCGCTGGGGAGACAGGCATGGACCTGCGCCTGGCCCTTGCTCTGATCCAAGGCGTGCGAAACGATCTCGATCCGGTGGCTTTCCGATCGGAGCGCGATCTCCTGCGCTATGCCTATCATGTTGCAGGCGTGGTCGGGCTAATGATGTGCGCCGTCCTCGATGTTGATGATCCGTCGGCCGCACCCTTCGCCATCGATCTTGGAATCGCGATGCAGCTGACGAATATTGCCCGCGATGTTGGCGAAGATGCAGCAATGGACCGACGGTACCTGCCTTCAGAGTGGGTTGGCGAACTGGCGCCTAATAGGATCCTTAAACCTGATATCGACAGCGCAGAGCGTCTGCGCGCTGGCGTGAAATACCTGCTCGAGCGTGCCGATGCCTACTATGAAAGCGGTGAAGCCGGATTGGCCTACTTGCCGGAGCGCGCGCGTCTGGCAATTCTCGTGGCAGCGCGCGTGTACCGCAATATCGGTCCTGCCGCACGCAGGCTCGGTCATGAGACCTGGCGCGCACGTGCCATGGTCAGTGGCCCCCGAAAGACCCTGATCGCGGCCAGTGCGATACGTGATTTTGCTCTGTCGCGCCGGCTCCATAGGCGCACGGCCAGCCATGACAGTCGATTGCATGCCGGTTTTGAAGGGCTGCCATCAACCAACCCGCCCAGGAAAAAGGCCACATGAGCGGCGATGTCGATCTTCTTGTGCTCGGCGGCGGATGTGCCGGGCTCGCTCTCGGGCGGGAGCTGGCCCACCGGAACATCGGCCTGTCCACACTCATCATTGAGCCGAGGGCACGTTATGAAGAAGACCGCACTTGGTGTTTCTGGCAGCGCAAGGGAGAAACCTGCAACGCGCCCGTTGCGGCACGGTGGGGCCAGTGGCGCCTGTCGGCCGGCACGCGCGCTGTGACACATACCGGCAGCGAATGGCATTATGCCATGGTTCGGTCCGGCGCCTATTACGAACAGGCCATTGCGGCCATAACGGCCTCACCCAAGATACACCTTCAGACAGGTGCCCGGGCTGGGCGTGTCAGCGCAGATGATCGGGGGGCGAGCATTGAAACCGGGACGGGCACAATTCGCGCACGGTGGGTTGTCGACACCCGCCCGCCGGACCGGGCAAGGCTTGCCCGCTCGCCCCTTACTCAGGTCTTCTCCGGGGCAGAGATCGTCTCCGATGAGGATGTGTTCGATCCCGACACAGCGCTGGTGATGGACAGACTGCGCTCCGATTCCGGCCAGATCGCTTTCGATTATATTCTGCCATTATCCTCGCGCCGGGCCTTGATAGAACACACTGTATTTTCGACAAGGCCGCTCGACCCGCAGGCGCTGGATATCGCCTGTGACGCTGAAATCGACCGGCGGGTCGGAAACGCAGCGCGCTTTATTCGCCGCGAGCGCGGATCGCTGCCAATGGGCTTGCCGGAAATGCCCGCGGCACTTGGTTCAATTGTTGCCGCCGGCACACGCGCCGGTGCACTGCGCGCATCCTCAGGTTATGGCTTCTGCCGCATCCAGGCCTGGGCCACGGCCTGCGCTGATGAGCTGGCGGCTGGGCGCGCGCCCATTCCCCAGCACAAGGACCCCGCTTATCGCCTCTTCATGGACAAGGTATTTCTCAACGCGCTGACGCACGATCTTCACGCAGGTCCAGATATATTCATCGCACTTGCTGACGCTCTGCCGCCGGATGGGTTCGCGCGGTTCATGTCCGACGCTGCGAGCCCGCTCGATTGGATGCGCACTGTGCTCGCATTGCCCAGACGCCGCTTTCTCTCAGAGGCGCTGAGCCAGGTCTTTGCGCGCCATGTCCGTCCTGAGCCAGCAGGATGATACCATCGCGACACATCTCTTCAGGTCATGTCGTCTTTATAAGCATCGCGGCACTGGCGCTTGCAGCTTCACCATGGCTGAATACGCTGACCAGTAGTGCGCAGATCGCGATTGCCCTGACAGGGATCGCCCTGGTGGGTCTTCCACATGGCGCCGCGGATGCCTGGCTGGCTTCTAGGCTTGGGCTGGTCAATCGTCCGGCTCAAGCGGTGGTGTTTTTGGGTGGCTACGCACTTCTAGCCGCGCTGGTTATTGCTGTCTGGCTGGTGGTGCCGGTGATCAGTCTCGCGGTGTTCCTTCTCATCTCGGCCTGGCATTTTGGTGGTGACTTCACTGATAGTGCAAAGCCTGTCCTGCGGCTTTCGGCCGGAACTGCCCTGCTTGGCGCCCCGGCCATCTTCTGGCCCGTAGCAGTGGGTGACATCTATGAGGCGCTGTCTGGGCCCGCGTCGGCGGGCCTTGTCGAGATCCAGCGCATCTTGTGCGTTGTGGCCTGGCTGGTCCTGCCGGTCGCAGGCCTGATTTGCGGTTTTGACCGCACTGACTGGCGTGGACGGGTCACGCTTGCTGCCCTCACCCTGCTGGCAGTCGCCCTGGCACCACTACTTTGGTTTGCGGTCTATTTCTGTGCCCTGCATGCCCCTCGCCACCTTCACCGCCTTCTCGCCGACGCGGGTGCCGACGCGCAACGGCGTCTTATCGGCCTTGCGGGGACTATGACCCTCGTAACCCTGATCGCTGCGATTACATTCTATCTCGCCATAATGCCCTCATCGCCTGACATTGACACAGCCCTTATGAACATCATTTTTGTCGGCCTCGCGGCGTTGACCGTGCCGCACATGGCACTCGTCGACGGAGTTTTGACAGGGCTCTCGCACAAAGGAGGTGCTCCATTATGACGCTGCAGGAATTCCCGGTCTCGGATGTCCGCGAACAGGTTATCCGTGTCGACGAATCCGACGGCCCGATCGGTCCGGCTGGAAAGATCGATGTCCATCTGACCGGCACACTGCACCGCGCTTTCTCTGTATTCCTCTTCGATGCGTCCGGACGGACATTGCTTCAGAAACGCGCGGATGGCAAATACCATTCCGGTGGGCTGTGGACGAACAGTTGCTGCGGGCACCCTCGCCCCGGCGAGCCCGTCGGTAGCGCAGCAGAACGCCGTGTCGGTGAGGAACTCAGGCTTGACGTGTCGCTTAAACACGCCTTTTGCGCCCGGTATCGGGCCGAGCTCGATAACGGCCTGATCGAAAACGAGTTCGTACATGTCTTCTTTGGGCGTTGCTGCGACACACCGACGCCGAATGCCGCCGAAGCCAGCGCGGTCAGCTGGTCGACCCTGGAAGAGCTGACCTGCAAAATATCCAAACAACCGCAGCACTTCTCGAAATGGCTGATCCATTATGTGATTACGCATGGCGCAGAAATCAGAAACCACCACTGGAAGCTTATCTCGCAAACGTCTGAGCCAAGACGACCTGCTTGATTTCGGTTAGGCACGCGGCATCCAAAATTGACCCCCATCGAAGTAGGACAAAGACCTTCTATTCTGCATGAGTAGCTTACCCGGGACGGCGGAACTTTCCAAGCGCTTGGAGCCCGCCCGGGTCAGCGAGGGGCATTTATGTCAGTCAAAGTTTATCAACTACCAACTGTCGTTTCCAGTCTCGACAATTTCGCAGCGACGAGTGATCCGGTCGAGTAGGGCTGTAGTCATCTTGGCATCGCCCAACACAATTGACAATTCTGCGAGCGTGTCCATCCGGCGTGGGGTGCTGTCTTGTGTGGACGACCCGTTTCAGCAAGCACAAAGTTTGAGCGATCGATAATCTGAGAGATCCGGTCATGTGTCCGGCCTGTTTGCGCGGTATGTGAGTAAGCGTTGTCTGGAAAGCACGTCTGTTTCAGCTTGACGGCGTGAAGTTCCATGGGAACAGATCATCTATGCGGTTTTCAGGATGCCCGGCAGCGATCGCCTCAAGAATGCCTTTTGGACGATCCAAATGCTGAGTTTGCGCAACTCGCAGCTGAGGGACTTAGAGTCGGAATCATAAAGACCCTCAATAAATCAGCCTCTTGCGATGCGCCTGGTCATGAGCCGGATGTTTGCGATGAAGAGCCATGCGATGGCGCTTTCGAGAGTGTGCTCCCAATCTTTGGCG
>Ga0208768_1000867_pt1 | contig 18043 bp, 13 predicted proteins | sample AntAceMetag02UK1_FD_184760 | JGI IMG/M metagenome (GOLD analysis project Ga0208768, IMG submission 184760) | Saline lake microbial communities from Ace Lake, Antarctica - Antarctic Ace Lake Metagenome 02UK1 (SPAdes) (version 2) | ecosystem: Environmental > Aquatic > Non-marine Saline and...
AAACATCGTCTATTTTTAAAACCAAAAAAGACCTCTAATTTACGTCTGCGCATACGGGCGCTCAAGACTATTTAGCCCAAGAGACCATTACCCTATGTTATTGGCTATTTACACTCGGTTAACGGATAAAAACATACCGCCACATAACGAAATACAAAATTTCATTTAAGGCACAATGTTCATGTAAGCGTCATCGCGTTGTTTGGTTTACACCAAAACATAGGACAATGGAGTCTATTACTTTATGAAAGCTTCAACCAATTTTGTTACGCTGCAATTTGGTATAAAGAAACTGAAAACAGTTTCAAGTTTCGCCACCTAAAAACCAATGTCCCAGTTCAAAATATACCCCTGGTTTACCTATACACCAGTAATCATGAAGGTTCTTAAAATAGTCTTTTCATTTTACCCCTTTTTATTTTTGGCGGCATCTCTTCAAACCCATCAACCGTTTTAAACTTTAATAAAGCCGCAAGTGTAGCATCTGGAAACTTAGAACAAGTCACGTTATACACCTCGGCCATCTCATTAAATTCTTTCATTTCCTGCTTGATCAATTCGTTCAAGTTTTTAACTTTTGAATGTAGTTTACTATAATTTTCAGAAGATTGTATTGCAGGGAATCTAGATATACTTACGTATAGTTCGGACATATTTACCTCTAGAAGGTAAGCGGAACTTTTTATCTTTTCAAGATCACGCAACACCACTGCTTCTTCTATCGTCTCCAATAAATGCCGTATAGCGTTTAGTATAAGGTTGTCGTACATTACATAAATCTCACAAAATCCCACTAGTGCTATAAGCGCATCAAACCGCTGCTTTAATAGCATATCCAATTTCGACCAACTCCTTCTAACATTTCTTCTAAGCACAAACAATCGTAAAAAAATACTTAATACGTATAGCAACAGATAAATAAATCCGACAAGAATATAATGATTTGTATTAACCTCCATTATTTTTATTTATATCAAAATCCAACTACGCAATAACGAGAAAGTTCAAGTCAGAAAATATGCCCTTGGCTTTTACTTTATCTTCCGCAGCAACTATGGCTGAGAGGACTTATTTCATACGCAACGACGACGCTCCAGGTGTAACTTTCCAGTCCAATCAGGGTTAAACACATAGCCCAATGATCATAAACCAATGGTATATAGCCATTTTATTTAGAGCAACATTGTATGTAAAGAACCATCAACGTGTAAAACGCTAATGCTATTTAGGGTAAAGAAATAATAAACATCAACTCATGGTTTAAACTAAAATTATCATTTGCAACCTTAGAGGTATTGAATCTGTAGGAATAGCCTACTCTAGTATAAAAACGACTAAAATGATATATCCCAATACCTGAGAAAACACCATCATCATCATAATTTCCCCCAAAAGAAAAAGCTTTGTTATAATCCAAAAGCAAACTAATGGATTCGGTCAATGACTTCCTTGACACATACCTGAACTCTACCGCCGAATTAAGGAACCATTTCCCGTATAGAAACGTTCTTCCTCCCATTGAAAAATAATAGGGGTTGCGACGTCCTTGTACAACAACACCCTCCTCATTTACCAAACGGTTATCCGCTAAAATCGCCGGCACGGCAAATCCCAAAAAATAGCTACCAGCCTGAAAGTGAAGACCTGCGCCAATGTTCGCATTAAAACGAGATGAATTAAACAACGCCTTATTTACTGCTTCGGTACCAGACGACACGTCTCCATTCTTATTTTTATAAAAGCTACCGCCCGCCCTAAACCCCAAAAACAAACGTACATCTTTATCAAATGAAATAGCGTAATCAACATCGACTCCCAAAGTTGTTGCCCTACCCAATGGAGAGTGACTATTGTTTACCACTAATCCCATTCCGGTATTAACACCAACATTTGTATTAAAAAATATAGATTGATTTAGGGGCACATCCGATTCGCCTTTCCCCACCCCTTCTACGGTAAATCCCAGCGTAGTGGTATTCAAACCATTTTGCCAAGCCGGATTTACCATTCTTGCCCTTTCCAACAGAAAAGAGGTGCGTGACTCCTGTTGACAAAAGCCCATCACCGAAAAGAAAAATAAGAGGTACACCCTGTTTCCTATCCTATATATGCTGCCCAACCTTAATTTGTTATTCAGATAATCACTATTATTCATCTCTTTTTGCTATAAAACCATCTCTGTTATCGCTCATCACACTCCCGTAGGCGTCTATGGTGCGGCTTTAAAAGAAATATCGAAAGACACCATATCATTACTGAAAAATCATCGCACCTTAGCCTACCTAAAATTCAGTACTACATTTTAAGCAACCGAGCTAAACACGTTTACTATTTACTACAAATTGATTCTTATTCGTGTAATACCGCAATAGATAAGTAATAACTGCTCTCAAAACCCTATAACTGTAAACGGTCTAGAAAAATACCATTGCTAAAAAGGGCTTGTACATGCCGTACTTGAATTCTGAAAATAAATTGAAAGAACACACAGCTTACCCAATTGGCACCTATTCACCAAAACCCATAATATGTACTGTAAAGCATTCGACTATTACTTTTGCTCGCAAAGTGTGGTTAACGGACGCTATATTTATGCCTTAACATTAAGGTTCTAACATGAACTTCAATACTAAGGGTGCTATCCGCGATTTTATTTTTCCCGTTTCCAATACAGGTGAAGAATTATATGATAATGAAACGCACTACAAAAAAATAGAAGTAAATTACGTGGTGACCAGTTCTATTTTGGCGTTTGTAACCCGGGCCGATGTGTACCAGGCAGAAAGAAACGCGCTAAAGCTTTTGATCAACACCAAAAAAGATGTTCGCGAACTATTTGGTGACACCAATAGTTTATTAAATTTTTTAAATAAAGATAAGGAGGCCTTTACATACCATAAAAAGCTAAAAAAAACTAGTCTACCGAAACATTTGAAAAAATGTCTATACCTCTTAGATGAGATTAGATTTGAGGGAAAACCCATCAGCACCAAAGAAGAAATAACCGTGCTTTCCCACTATTTACATGTAATAAATGTCTTAGAGCGAGCGGTTGAACCGTGGAACAACAACCTATTCGTACAACAATTTTCAATCTTAGAGACCTATTATTTCCTAAAACAGGCAACCGCTATTGCCAACGAAATTACCGTAACCCACAAAAACGGGAAGTCGGTATTAAGCTATCTGTTAGCAAAAGAATTCTTCTGAGTTTAAGGCACACCTCCGTGTTCATAAACTTAGATCTTTTTTCAATATGGTACGATACCTGGTATATGGCTGCCGTACGCTTCGCTTCTTTTTTAAATGTTTTCGCCCTGCAAAGCTTTTATGGCAGAAACCGGTGCTATCCCTATTTTTACCACTTGTGATACCTTTTTTATATAATGTTTACCCATACGGACATACATCTCTTACCGCAAAAAAAGTACAGGATGCCCCTAATTTGTTTCATTCAAATTATAATGCACAACGGGTTTTATGAACTCTATTTTAACATGAACAAAGCCCATAAATTACTAAAACATCTGTAATTACTGCTCGCCAAAAAGGATTGCCCAACACTAGGCTTGGAAGTAAATTAGAAGACCATATGAAGCAACTACCAAACAAAATTTGGGTAAGTTAGACCTATAGCATAAGCCAAATAGGTACTACAACTCCAAAATTCGAATATGGTTGCGATTCAACCTAATTTTTCCCTCATTCTCCAATTTCTTCAATAAACGAGAAACTACCACCCTAGAAGTATGCAGTTCATATGCTATTTCTTGATGGGTACTATTGATGTTTGAACTATTGGTTACCCTGGCTTTCTCCTTCAAATATTTCAGTAGGCGCTGTTTGATATTTAAAAAAGCGATAGCATCCAAGGCTTCCAAAAGTTCGTTCAACCTATTGTTATAACTTTCCAATACAAAATTTCGCCATTGTTGGTATTTGGCCATCCATTCCTCCATTTTTTGTACGGGAATCATAATGAGCTTGGCATCGGTCTCGGCCATAGCACGAATTTCACTCTGGCTCTGTGTCATGCAACAATTTAAGGTCATCGCACAGGTGTCTCCATGTTGCAAAAAATAGAGCAACAGCTCATCGCCATTATCATCTTCACGTAGCACTTTGATGACACCGGATATCAATAAGGGCATCGATTTGATATACTCTCCAATTTCCATAAGCTTAGCTCCCTCCGGCACTTCCTTCAATATTGCACAGGCATCTATTTCCTTCAAAAGTTCGTCGTCAAAAATATGTTTGTAGTTTATCCTAAGCTCCTCAATCATGTAAAATATTAGTTAAGCTATCGGCCATTTTTTTATTGTTAGAAAACAGGACCCAAATGTATCTTAGTAGTACCGTAATAAACAGCACTGCAAAATCTGTAACAATAACAATCGCTATAGAATTAATAGCAATCTAAAGTCTAAGTCCAGTAGGTTTACGTACATCAACGAATACTGAAACATCCAGATCTAAGCCATAGCGTACACGCGGGCAACTTGTAAAACTAGGTTCTAACTATACCTGAGTTGATGTTAGGGACATTTGTACCATGTTGTATTTACTGCTGTATATTTAACACAATACCCGTTTTATTGCGGTCTATAATTCGATTAAAATACAGTTGTTTATATCTCACATGGTTCAACACATTATTTTTATTACCACTTCATTCGTGTTCAACCCGTTGAAAGCTTTTATATAATCAGGTCCTATCATCAACTTGCCGAAACACCCAAATTAGCCAACCGAAAGCAGCTCAGTCATGCCTAACATCACCGATTAGGTCAAAGCACATTATTTTAATGTAGCAAAAAAATTCATACTTATTTCGTGGCTTTTGGCTAGGTTATTTTAGCTGAACTTTAGCACCAACGTTGACCGCCTTATGTCGGTTTTATTATTTGTGGCTATGGCACACCATAAACAACTACCCCTTTTGTCAGAAAAGGTAGCCCTATGACCGCGGCTACATGCAGATGATAAACATAGCAATCACTACGTTTTTATTTCCCTATCAAAATTAACCTAAAATTACACTCCTAAATCCTGTTTACTGCACTTTTATTTTCCTACGAACCACCATATCGATCTTACAGAACAATTCCTCCTTAGGCAGGGAAAGCTCCACTAGCTCTATATTTGGAATTGCCTCGGTAAGCCACCAAACATCGGCCTCATGAGCACAAATAAGAATATCCACATCTAACCCTATAAAATCGAGAATTTTATACAATCCCCTTCTACCGTACACAAAAATAACCGATAACTTTATGTTGTTTTCTTCGATAAAATCCTGCAATTGGTCTTGCTTAAATTTGGAAAATAAATTTATTTCATACTCTCCTGGCTGCCTATATCGTTCCTTTAAAAATTTATAATGCGCAACAAATTCATCCGATACTAACAGGTTAAAACTCTCTTTGTACTTTTCATCAACTTTTTTAACCTCACCCAATTTTATTCAACTTTAGATTGTTTGTAAATAAAGTAAACCACTAATATCAAAAACAGCGAAGCTGTACTAATCGCCAATTCAGCCACCATAACAGGACATTTATCATATTATTATATTCAAACATAGCGGGAAAATACATGGTGTATCAAGCTAATGTAACCAGAGTTCGTTTAAACGAACATTCGCACCCCTGTACATATAAATGTTTCTCCATACCTTTCAATGAGTTCCTTGCCGAAATAGCGTTGCTAGCTAAGGAATTTTAGAGCATACTGCAAGTAGCTCGCTTGGAACCTTGCTTTTAAAGTATAGCTTCACGCAATGAACGCTTTACCTTAAATTCTTTTATTTTTAAACCTACGTTTTCAAAATAAAACACTTCACTCCGGTAACGCTTAAAACCAAAGCTTTAAGGTTCGTAACCGCGGTAATTTCTAATGGTAAATGCCATTCATTCGGGGTTTTAAAAACCGTACACCATAGCGGTAAGCGGAATGAACAATTTATATGGTTGGGACTAAAAAGCAAGCACAGACCAAACAGGCCGCAGGACTCCTTGGTAATTACGATGTGTTTGTAGTTTTAACCACAGCAAGTACTTATCAAAAACACCCTAGAGGACATAGGAACATTACCTCCCTAACACAGTGCCAACACCTTGCTTACTCCAAAATAAAAAATGCACCTTATTTTAAAACAGCCGGACAGTATCCTTGGAAAACACTTTTTATAACGCCACTACGACATACTTTATACCGAAAAATTACCGAGACATTCTTAACACCTTAAAATATTTTAAAAGTAGTTTGGAGAACGTATCCTTATGGTAATCCCATTCTTGATGTTATTTAGCTTATTCCACAGGCATTACGTTCCGTTTTCAACCTTCGCAATTGCTGTCGTTATTTCATTAATAAAATTCAATATTTCTTGCTGTTCCTCATTGGGAACTATTTTTAAGAGGGAAAAAGAAGTTTTAAGTGCATTATCGTACTCTTTAAGCCCCACTTGTGCATGTATCAGAAATTTTAAGCCAACAGCTAAACCCTCCGCATTTTCCTGAAGTAATTGTGCATACATTTTTAGCTCTTTATAGTCTTGCCTTTTCAAAGCTAACCGCGCATTATCCAAGATAGTATTTTCTTTTTTGTTCGCTTCAAGAGGGTTACTAAGCAGTTTTTCCTTTTTGTCATAGGCCATTGCACTACCCAAAGTTATGGCACTATCATAGGCCTGTAATGCCAAGTCCCTATTTATGGATTCGTAAATTTTTCCAAGTCCTAGATACGCTTTTGATCTGTATACTTCATTTCGCGAACCACGGCTTGTGTTACGCAGATGGCTGTTCTTAAGCACAAATTTATAATCCTTAAGTGCTAGCTCGTAACCCCCGATTTTAGACTCTACATCGGCCCTACTTAAATAATAATCGAGCTTAGCAACATCGCTATATATCGCTTCATTAAAAAAATTCAAGGCCATGTCATAATCAGCTTCCTCGGTTTTAATTTTACCTAATTGATGGAAACTATACCCATTCTTACTATGTTTTACATCATTCAAGAAGAGCGCTTCCGAAGAACTCCAATTATCTACTTGGCTTTTGGATACCAGCGCAAATCTTACAAATAAGCCTAGCACCAGGATTAAACTTACCGTACGGAACCTTTTTAAATAATCCGTTTCGAACAAGCAACAATAGCCAGCAATTGCCAGTCCTACCGATGGGAAGTAATTGTAGCGTTCTCCCAACATACTGGTACCGACGGCAACAACATTTAAATTCAGCCCTATAAAAATAAAAAAAAGGGCCAAGCCAAAGCCAATTCGTTTTTTCACTGTACTACTTTTTGCCCTAAACCACCATATACCCAAAAAGCTTAGAAAAGAAAAAGTGGCCAAAGTTTGCCAATAATAGTCAAAAGGCAGCCTAAAAGTTAATTCTGTGGTATTTGGTCTAGGAAAGGGTCTCAATATATGAAGCGTGTCTGTATACAGCCACTCGAAAGTATAAAAAAAGAGCGTTTTTCCTTTTAGTAAAACATGTTCGTACCATGAATAATAATTGTAAAAATCATCTAGTGTAAGATCTATTTGCCTAGAATCGATACTAGTTAAACCAAAAATGAGGGAAACGAGCAAAAATGGTGTTTTTTCAACAATTTTCCTCAAATCCAACCGTACATCGTACAGGTATTCAATTGCGAATAGGAATGGGGTTAATAAAATTGCAGAAGACTTGCTAAAGCAGGCTAAAAGAAAAAGTACAAATACGGAAACAAACCTATTTAATCTATATTTCCTGCGGTTCTTATAGCACATTTTATTGTAAGAATAAATTGCCCAAAACAGAAAAGCATAGCTAAGTAACGTACTTCTGGTTGATATCCAGGAAACTACTTCTACCTGGTAAGGCTGTAGTGCGAACACCAAAGTAACAAACCAAATTAACCTCACTTTGGTGGGAAACCATTGGTGTAGAATATAAAACAAGAGGATAATGTTGTGCAGAAAAAGAAAAAGGTTGGTTACATGGTTTATGAGTGCATTTGCACCGAACAAATCGTACTCAACGGCAAAACTTAGCGAGGCCAAAGGTTGGTAGGACCCTACATAATAAGTAGAAAACAGCTTCTTAGTAGATTCCCATTCCAGTTTTTGCACATCTGGATTGTTGAGTATCTGTGCATCATCGTCCCAGCCTATTAAAAAGTCCCCATAAATGGCTCTACCATAGACCACAAAAACCAAGACTGCAAAAAACAATAGGGCAAACCATCCATTTTTTTTTTCGAAAAGGCGCGTCATAAAACAAGATTTGCTGTCTTCCTTTCAGTTATTATTAGGATAGCACTCATACTTTTTTGTGTATACGTATGATAATTGTCTGTTAAATTTATTAGAACTTCCTTGTCTATGAAAATACAAATGCACAACTGCCCCTTTAAAAGAATAATCGCCTATTTTTCCGAGCAAAGTAATTTCCAAAGAAAACTGGATACTTTTTTAGGGGATGCCCGTTAAACGTACAGGAATGCTTTTGCCATGGTTTCCTTATCTTCCAGTGGACATTTATAGGAATGCGTTAAAAGTCTTTACCAAAGGTAACGGCTGGGGAATCACCGCACATCTTAGGGTCTATTCCCGATACCTCCCGGTCATCTGCCGTAGTTTCACGGCTACTATCATCTACCAATTTCCCTCACCCTAAGTCAGAGTACCTTGTCTTCCTTTACAATTAAAGCACGTAGGTTTACATAACCAAAGAAGCCTCTTGCTAGCCGCATAGGCAAGTTATGAACATCGGCAACACCGCTGTAGTTTAATACGCCCTTACCAAAATATCGGTGAAGAACTACCAACGACCCCTTTTTTGGGATACGCTTCTTTTCCAGTAGAAGTGCTGTTTGGCAAACACCTTTCAATCCGTAACAACCTCTTAAAGCGCATAAAACGATGATACTTGGCACTAGCCTGGGAGAGGGTTCATACGTTACATGGGCTTAGCAAGCCCAAGCCATGGGTATGTAATATGCTACACTATAATGAAATAGCATCAGTTATTAGCCGTTTGCTTCTGCTTATTACTTCACAGCCGTAAAGTCTAGCTCCAAAGCATACTTTTCCACTCTCAAAATTATACGCGGTTAATTAGGGTAGTTGAGGCGAGACAACGGATGCTTAAAACAAGTAGCAAGCTAAAAAAGGTTCCATCCGTAGTACAAGATTTCTTACCCAGAACTATGAGGCTATGGCAAATCAAAAAACAATACGGCATCGTTTCGGTCAACAGTTAGCCTGTGGATATCTTAACCACTTCCCAACTATACCATTCCTATTTTTTCTTGTCGTTTTCTTAGGCAGTACTGCCGTATCGGGACAGACCAATAAAAGTACGGCCGCCATTAGAAGTAGCTATGACAGAGTCGCTTTGGAAGACCTCATTAGAACTCTCCGATCTGATGCGGTCTTAAAAAACCAAGAAAAAGCGCTATGGATCAAAAAATCAGTTGGCGCAAGATTACCGGCTAACAAAAGCTTCTTAGCACCTACTTTATCCGAATTGGGGCCGGACGGAACACCCCTATATTATGAAACTTTAGATAAAATTCCTTTGGCCATCGCCCAAAACCGCTCCATTGCGCATGAGGCTCAAGACAAGTTGGGAGACGGTACCGATATGCGTATTGGTATTTGGGACCAAGGCGCGCCCTTGCAGAGCCACCAAGAATTCGACAACCGCATCCTACTTGGGGACAGTACCAAAAAAACCGGTTTTCGCCATCCCACCTTGGTTGCCGGCGCCTTAATTTCCTCAGGGGTTAAAAAAAAGGCCAAAGGCTTATTGCCTGCAGCAACAGGCATTGCCCATGATTGGCTAAACGATCGCTTAGAGGCAGCGCAAATGGCTGCTGAAGGACTGCTTTTATCCAATCATTCCTATGGCATAAAACCAAACGACGTACCCGACTGGTACTTTGGAAGTTACATCACTATGAACCGGCAATGGGACGAAATCATGTACCTTGCACCTTATTACATCCCGGTCTTTTCGTCCGGTAATTCCCAACGTAAAAAATTTAACGACTCGCCTCTTTTTGGAACAGCAGAAAATGGATGGGACACGCTGCTGGGCATAAGCCTATCTAAAAATGGAATTACGGTTGGGTCGGCCAGCACAACAACCAATACGCAGGGCCATATTACCGCTGCCGAAGTATCTCCTTACAGCAGTTACGGCCCTACGGACGATGGCCGCATAAAACCCGATTTAGCCTATAATGGCAATGGTATCTATGTTCCCTCCGGGCCTGGCGACAAGGAATATTATACCAGTTCAGGAACCTCCATCGCTTCTGCGAAAGTGAGCGGTTTTCTCTTACTTTTTCAGCAATATCACGAAAAACTATATCATTCCTATGTCAATGCTGCAACGCTAAAGGGCTTGGCATTGCACACCTCATACGATGTAGGGAGCCCTGGGCCCGATTATAAAATGGGGTGGGGTATCCTAAATCCCACTCGAGCGGCCAATGTTATCCACAACAAGGGCTACAACACCCTTCTCTTGGAGCGTACGCTAAAAAGAGGAGAGGTCTTTAGGTTTGAGGTAAACGCAACAGCGCTAGCGCACTTGGAGGCATCGCTCTCCTGGACAGACCCGGCAAACACCACATCGTTGCACATAGGAACAGCCAACAGTCCTTCGCCAATGTTGGTCCATGATCTGGATATCCGCATATTTAAAGACCATATGCCCTATTACCCTTGGGTACTCGACCCAAATAACCCACAAAAAAAGGCTACCAAAGGCGATAACCACCGCGATAATTACGAAAAAGTTACCATTGAAAACCCCTCGGGAATTTACAGTGTAGAAATTAGCCATAAGAATAACTTGCAGACGGAGTCCCAGCACTTTTCCTTAATTATAACCGGAGTACGGTTATCGGATTGCGCACCGCAGGCACCGAGGAACGCCGTTATCACCCATACCACCGAAAACACCACCGGTATAACCTGGGCTCCCTCTGGCCAGGATGCCCTCTACCTCTTTAAGTACCGGGAAAGGTCCAAGGGGCCATGGATTGAAGAAACTCTTGCTTCTCCCAGTATTACCTTACAGGACCTTAGCTATGATGCTGCATATGAATTTAAGATAAGCGCGAATTGCACTGCCAATGTATTTTCCAGCGATAGCGCTTTGTACTCCTTTACGTTTCTTGGGGATAAAACTGCGCTAGTGGCTACGGAACAACATCCCGGAGCCGGACAAACGAACCCCTTCCCAGCACAATTAATTACACAACCGGTAACGGATGCCATAGTCTTGCACCATGCTGTATCAAATCCATCGGCCTATGCCATTTATAATGTATCTGGCCAGTTACTGCAGCAAGGTACGTTTACCGGACTCGAAATAGGACTTCCACCACTGAACAACGGAATATATATCCTTGCGCTACAGCACCAGAACTACCAAAAATCTATTCTATTCTCAAAACAATAGTTCTTAGTAAGCACCAATGCAAAGAGAAATAGATGCACATCTATTGTCCCAGCCGCCAGCCTATGTCTGCCATGCCTATTTTTTAGGGATGGTGTCACCTTCTTCATTACCCGCACCACGTTACGTGCCAGGGTGGCCTTTAGGGACAGCTTCTAATTATTCTAGACAAGCCCACTTAAAAATAAACAACCCTTTCTATATTTTATCCCTGCACCATGGCCTGTAGCCGCAGACCATAATGCGACCCTAACGGAGTGCCACCCGCAGTGGCAGTGCATTATAGCTATACCGCCATTTTGATCTAGCGCCAAAGGCTATCTAGGAGCGACTTACGGCAGCATCAAATAAAAAACAACCGAATTAGCAACCTGCTTCATCCCGTATCAAAATATAGCTGTATTTATAGTAAAGGGTAGTATGCCCTAACCTATAATTGTTGCTTTATAACGAAAAAACCGCGACCGATATAGTATCGATCACGGTCTGTCGGGGGAACACGCAACACTGGCGTATCGCCTTTCGCAACACCTTAAGGCAGCATTTATTTATACTGGTCCAGCCTTATGGCCGTTTGGTACTAAAAAGTAATTTCGATTTGGAACGAAAAGGATACCTTATCTAGACCTGGTATGTACATAAATGACCACCAATTAGCATTGCTTCTTACCTACTTACCCATTCCATCATCTATCATTTTATAAAACTGATCGATTTTCGGTAGTACAACTATCCTGGTTCTTCGGTTTTTAGCCTTCTCGTTGGAAGAAACGGGCACATACTCCGAACGCCCTGCCGCCGTCATTCTCGCTGGGTTCACACCAAAATCGTTTTGCAATAAGCGCACTATGGTCGTAGCTCGTTTTACACTTAGGTCCCAATTATCCAACAAAACACCTCTTGCATAGGGATCGGTATCCGTATGGCCCTCTACCATAAACTCAAAATCCGGCTTATTGTTGACCACTTTCGCTACCTTTCCTATAATTTCTTTTGCCCTAGTACTAACGGCATAGCTACCGCTTCTAAAAAGAAGTTTATCCGAAATGGAGACAAAAACAACACCCTTCTCCACATTTACTTCTATGTCCTCATCGCTTAGGTCGCCCAAAACACCCTTTAGGCTTTGTACTAAAACAAGGTTAACGGAATCCCTTCTGTTTACGGCATCTTGGAGTCTGGTAATTCGTACATCACGTTCTTGTAAACTTTCTAAGGTCTTCTCCAAATTCTCTGCCCCTTTCGTCGTTAGGGTGGTTATATTCCCCATGGTCTCCACCAGGGAACTGTTATTCGCTTTTAGAAAGGCGTTTTCCTGTGATAGTCCCTCTTGTTTATCCAAACAGGTATTGAGCTTTACGGTTGCCGTATTTAATAAATTTTCCAGCTCCTTTGCCTTAGCCTCTATCTCACCAAATTTCTTTTGAGAAACACAGGAAGAAATCAAAAGGCATATACCTAAGGCACTTACAATTGTTTTTTTTATCCCTGTGTGTTTATCCGTTTCCTTCATCTGTATTTAACTTTTAATTACTATCTGTTCCTATAATTGAATACCTTTTCTACTAAAACCAGGGCACATCCCCCATATTTACTTGAAACCACTCACTTTTTGCTACTGCTTGGCGTTTCATAACATTAAAAAACTTCCACCCCTAATAGTTATTCAGGCAGCTGAACACAAGAATTCCCTGAGGTGACCGTACTACCGCTTAATACAACACCAAACCCTACCATCTTCTTACAAGCGTACTTTAGTCTGCAACTATCTTTGTTGTGACCTCATCGGATTCGTGCCAACTATGTTACCGGTGATAAACGGGATTTCTCCTTCCCTAGCCCTAACTTTGGCATGCACAGCGTATATGGATTATCAATTTACCGTCCCGCTGTTATCAACACGCCCAGTTGGTGTCCTATTTACCACTTTTTCCTTGAACTTGTACATAATCCCTACCGCATGTTGCAAATGGTTCGTTCCGGCATCGGACAAAGCCCATTTTCCAGAGGAGTTAAAATCCAAGGCCCATTGCGGAGATAACCACGTCCTAAAACCTACGACGGCATTGGCCGTAAACCTACCCACCTCGTTTGCTTTTGCGTAACCAAAGCCTGCACCCACATAGGGGTCAAACCAGCCTTTGTCACCAAAAATCAAACTTAGGTCATAGGACAAACGTGCATCTATGGCATAATACGGCGTTGCATCCTCAATTATGACATTATCCACATCCTTCCCTTCATCATATTTGTTGTAGGTACCAATAAGCTCCGCACCAATGCCATTATTCCATAACCTACCGATATTCAACCGAGATGGATATGGTACTATATTCCATGCCCCTTCTACATCGAACAAATCCACAGCTCCATTACCGGAATCATCTACTGCATTTATTCCCAATCCAATAACCCACACTCCTTTGGCCGACTTATATTCCGCATCCTTTGGAACGGTATCTACCTGCCCCACAACCCATAATGGAAATAAAGCAAACACAGTAAAAGCAGTAGAAATAATAATTCTCATATCGTGATTTATGTTATATTCAAAACCCTTGTTACCAACATCTTATGGCGAATTAACAAGGCACTTGTAATCATGGCCTTAGGATGCTACGATTCTATAAAACTATGGTCGATAACCAAGTTTATCCCTTAAATATGAGAAATAATTCAGTGTGGCTTGGAGCAAAAGTTACAGTTGGTCGCATGAAGCAATAAGTGTTGCGATTATCTATTTCTACAAATGTACCCTTATTGAAATATACTGTATCCTATTATGGTGAATCAAATTTTATACTTGATGCCTTTTGTCTACTAAATGAGGCTATTGTAAAGCGTGATGACCCTCATACTTACCTTAAGTTCACCAAGTTTAGACAATGAAACGTGCAATAACATACCAATATCCAACCGAAAACAAATTACGGTAGTGGTCTTCCAATAAAACGACCAGCTATTTAAGATAACATGTCATAATTCAATGTTTTGTGGCTAATGCATATTTCATTGGGATTTACCACCAACAACACATCCGTTTTTACCTACCGCTGCCTTCTAGAATAACGCGTGTAGAAAGCGGTTCCATTACGCTACAGTACCTGGTAAAACATTGGAAATCCATCCAACAACACTGCTAACGACGCTTCCCTTTCTTTGCTACTTCAACAGCCACATACCACAGCTTACTTTATTGGTATGGACCGTGTTCGTAACCATCACACCTTCTCCAGCCGTATCTTTCCCGTCACACAAACGGCAAATCCTAAATTGGGCAACAGTAATTTCAGTTGGTTTCTGCCCGTTTCCTTTATTATGGCTTCCTGGTTTTCAAAGGCACCACTCGCTATGTATACGCGGTCTCCTACGGTTAACTCCTCACACCACACTTTGGTAGTGCCCTCCGCATCGTTCCATTCCCGTATAGCATCTATTTCAACTTGTTTTACGATGGCATGCTTACCCAGCCATGACAAAAATCCGATTACTCCGGGCACTTCGAACACCTTATTTTTATTTTTGACATCCGTTTTTATAAACACATAGCAAGAAAATAAGGGAACGGTAATTTTTTTCTTGCGATCGCTCCATTGGCGCATCTCCGTTCTTGTGGGACAATACACATCAAAACCTAGTGCCTTTAAACGCGATGCCGCTTTTATCTCGTTTTTGGGTTTTGTGTAAATTACATACCAATCCATCATAACAACGTCACTTTTAATGGTTAAAATAGCCCCGTAATCCGTTTGGTCACTTTAGAAAGAAACCTCAAATACTTCGGGGATTTTTTGACCTTACCTGCACCGTAACCGTAGCCATACCCATAATTATATCCATATCCATATCCATATCCATAAGTTGACTTTTTACCAACGGCATTCAAAATAAAGGTCATATTTTTTAATTTTTTTTCCTTTTTCAGTCCTCTGGTATATTCTAAAATTGCTTTCTCGGTTACGCCTGCCCTTAAGACGTGTACTGTTAGATCGGCATTATCGGCAATCATTTGTGTATCGGACACCAACAAGGTAGGTGCCGTATCTACCAGTACATAATCGTACTGCTGACCTACGAGGTTCATTAAATGGTGGAAACGTTCATTGGCCAAAAGCATGGCAGGGTTCATAGATGGCGAACCGGAGAGCATTACATCTAAGGTATCTGTATTCTCCTTGGGCTTTATGATGCAGTCCGTCCAGTGCATGGCTTGGTCCGCTAAGTAATCGGACACCCCTTTTTCACTCTTTTTAAGGTCAAAATATTTATGGATTTCCGGGTTTCTTAAATCCCCACCCAACAACAGTACTTTTTTATTTAAATATGCATAACTCAAGGCCAAATTAGTGGCCACAAAGGTTTTCCCCTCGCCTTTCATGGAGGAGGTAACAAAGATGACCTTTGCCTTTTTGGTCTCTTGCCGTCCCAATTTGTAATCTATATTAGAACCGGTGATGCGAAACGCCTCACTTGTAACAGACCTATCCATGGCATCGCTAATCATAGCATTGGGACCCACAAATGGAATTTCCCCTACAATAGGGATTTCCAAATTTAATTTTTCAATATCGTCCCTACCACTTATTTTGGTATCTAGAAGAAAACTTAGATACAGCAATGCAAAAGGAACGGCAAAACCTAAACTCAAAGATCCCAACAAAATAATGTTTCGTTTTGGTGATATAGGAAGTTTATCCGTAATAGCGTAGTCAATGACTTTTAAATTAGGAACGGTAACAGCAAGGTTTATGGCTGCTTCTTCTCGTTTTTGCAACAATAGTAGGTAAAGGCTCTCTTTTAAATTTTGTTCCCGCTCTATACTTCTTAATATTTGTTCTTTTTCGGGGATATCCTTAAAGTCGGAAGTCGCTATCTCTTGTCGGAATTTTGCCCTACCCAAGGCGTCCTTCAATTGGTTGACATAGCTCTTTACTGATATATCTATATTCCTTTTGAGATTTACAATCTCATCCTCCATTAGTTTATACGTGGGATTATTGTCCCCCGCACTCACCCCTACTTTTTCAAATTCCAGCAATAGGCTATTATATTGCCCTACAAGTTGATTGATTACCGAACTGTTTAATCCTAAATTTGAAGGTAACAGGTTGTTTTCTACTTGCTCATTTAGCGCTTCTTCCAAAAGTTCGCCTAGTAGCAGTTGCGTTTCCAAGTTTTTATTATCACTATCTTCCTCAGCTCTTTTTCGCATACTCTCCTGCACGTCCCCTTGAATAAAACTAAGACTGTTACGCTCCTTAAAATTCTTTTTACTTCGCTCAATAGAATCGAGCTCGGCTCTTAAATACGTAAAACGTTCATCTACAAATGCAATAGTCCTTAAAGAAACCTGTTGCCGGTCCAACACCCCATCTTTGGAATAGGTCTCGATCAGCTCATTAATAACCGCCTGTGCGTACAACTTATCGGCAGATTCCATTTTTAACTGTAATACATCGCTATCCTTACCGTCTAAGGTAACATTAACCGCTTTTGAAACCCCCAAGGCAACATCATCTACAGATTTCACCATTACCAAAAATTCCCCTCGATTATTAGCGTCATCGATTAAATTATCCTGCCCTACGATACTAAAACGCTCACCAGAAAAACTGAACAGCTGCTCCTGATGCCCTGTAAGTTGTGAAACAAGTTCAGAATCGCTGCTAATATCAAAACCTTTCTCCGTAAGGGTAACATTAAATTCAATAGGTCTATCCAATCTCTTTAAATCGTTCGCATATTGCACCTTAAAGGGTGGCCTATAGACTGGGGTAGTTTTCATTGCCCCCATTTTCTTGTAGGAAATGTGCAGACCCAAATTACGCACTACCTGCTGGGACAAACGATAGGAATTAAAAGCGGCAACCTCGTTCTCTAAGTTAATAGATGATTTGGACAGCAACCTGGAAACATCCAAGGAAAAGTCTTCAGACTCCTTATTGTCCATGATTCTAACTTTTGCCGTAGTAGCATAAATTAAATTGGTGTACCTCAGATAGAAGTATGCTAAAGTAACAAATAAGCTCACAGAAACTAAAAACCAAGGCCAATAGCCCAGGTATCGCAGCACCACTCTACGTATATCAAGGGACTCTTCTTCACCAATATAATTCTGATTTACTTCACTCATATCAAATGGTTATCGCGTAATTAAAACTATAGAGGTCAATAAAAATGAAACAATACTTAATACCGTTCCTGAATTGCCGATAAAACCTGCAGATTTAACTTTGGCATCGTTAGGGTTTACTATGATAATATCATTTTGCCGGATGGTGTAACTTGGGTCGTTTAGCCAATCGGTGCTCGTAAGGTCTACGGTGTAGACTGTTCTATTTCCGTTTTCTTCCCGTAGCAACATAACATCGTCCCGCCTCGCGTTAATACTCAAATCACCTGCATAGCCAAGAGCCTGGGGCAGCGTAATAAACTGCTCTGTATAGGTATACGTCCCAGGAGATCTCACCTCTCCTAAAATAGTGAACTTGGCATTCAAATAACGAATAGTCACCTTGGGCTTGCTCAAATGATTACCTTCTTCCAACAGTGCTTCTAGATAGGTTTCGGCCTCT
>Ga0208768_1000876_pt1 | contig 17936 bp, 20 predicted proteins | sample AntAceMetag02UK1_FD_184760 | JGI IMG/M metagenome (GOLD analysis project Ga0208768, IMG submission 184760) | Saline lake microbial communities from Ace Lake, Antarctica - Antarctic Ace Lake Metagenome 02UK1 (SPAdes) (version 2) | ecosystem: Environmental > Aquatic > Non-marine Saline and...
GTGTGCGCAGGATAACTGGCGCCGCTTACGCGGCTTCAACTACCTTGCGCAGGTAATTACTGGAGTGAAATTCAAAGATGGAATCGAGATAAAAGCAGTTGACCAGGTCGCCGCCTAACTCAGGTGCGAAACACCACTTTTGACAATAACTCGATCTGTTCCCGCTCTTGGCTCATTGTGAGTTGTCCTCGTCGCTTCCCCAGATATCGTTCACTTTTTTTTGGAGCACGAGCAAGGCCGCTGTTTCGGCTAAGGCTTTATCTTTGCGGTTTAACTCTTTCTTCAAAGCCTTGTTTTGATGCCTGAGACCTTTGGCTTCGGAAGAATTTTTTGCTGGGACACTCGGCGATACAGCTTTAACGAATTCTTCTTTCCATTCCTGAATGTGATGAGTATATAAGCCTTGTTTACGGCACAGCTTATTCGCGCCTTCTTCACTGAGAGCTCCACAGCGGATGACCATGCCCAGCTTCTCTTCGGGACTCCAATCTTGAGGTCTTTTTTCTCTTCCCATACCGTCCACGCTTACTGCACCTTCATTTGAAATGGATTCGAACGCTTGATTCCTGGATTTGACGATCCAATTGTTCAGAGTGGAGTGACCAACACCCAAGGAATCTGCGACTTCTTTTAGACTGGTTGTATTACTGCGACTTAGCGCCTTCTCTACTGCTTGTATTTTGAACGATTGAGTGAATTTAGCTCTCATTTTTTACTTCCTCTAACTGAAAATTAGAGGCGACAACTAGCCTGACACAGGGGGCTGGTGGCCATTGCTTTATTAGTACAGAAGCGCTGAAGTTACTGTTCATAAATTGCTTAGGAGAATGATTTGAGAATTTACTGCTTAATTTTGATGAGTTTAATCAGCAGTGCTTGCCTAGCTCAACAAAGCGCACCAACCTCTTATGAAGGCGTCAGCGCTGCGCCGATTAATTTTTTTGCTGCTGGTAAGACTACGATTCTCGGTCAAGACTATCAGTTGCCTATTGGCAATCAATTGCTCATAACAGAAACTATCGTCATTGAGCCAGGACAGACAACCGACATTCATTCACACAAAGTCCCGTTGTATGCATTTATTCTGTCTGGCGAGCTTGAAGTGGACTACGGCAGTAAGGGCAAGAAGTCCTTTAAAGCCGGTTCAGGCTTTATTGAAGCGCTCAATTGGTGTCATGCTGGTGAATCTGTTGGCAACACGCCTGTTAATATTATTGGCATGTATATTGGGACTCAAGCACAACCAGACTTGATGAAGCCAGTACCTTGCCCCAAATTAAATTAAAGGTGATAAACATATCAGACGTAAATCTGATCTCAAAACGTGGACCATTATTTAGACTCTTGCTCGGCTAAATATTTGCTAAAAATCGGCCTGCAGTTGATGCCGAAAGTTCAATCAGTTCAATCTGATGCGGGGCGTATTCGCGCGGCTGAACTAGAACTTGTGAAAGCAGATAATCTTAGCCGCTTAAAACTAGCGATCGTTTTTCCGGAGTAGACGAGGCCGTTAGCAAACCATTTTGGCCCGACAACTTGTCGATGGTCTCTTCGAGGCATAGTGACATCCTTACCAGAATCTGCAGTCTGCAAGCAGCTCCAGTCCGCAGATTAATTGCAGTCTGTTACTCGAGAATGGCCCCAAATCAAATGCGATCAGTATTAACTACTCTACTGAAACCGTGGTCTGTCCCCGGTTACTGCGATATCAGGGGTTCATATCGTACGCGCCATCCAGCACGGCAACATGCTTTTTCCATATCCGGTTGAAGCGCTCGGGATCTTTCACCGGCTTCCTGATCATGCTGAGGCACAATGCCATCTGCTTGTCAGTAGCCTCGGTTTTCGAATACATCTGCAGGGCAAACTTGGAAAAATCCCTGATCATGAAGTCGAACATCTGGTCCACGATATCATCTTCCATTGCATCGATTTTTGCTTTTTCAATGAGGAGCTGGCCATAAGCCACCAGGGTGAACAGTTCGCCAAGATTGAGCAGAAAGTCGATATCGTCTGCCTGCTCTTTGCTCGGCGCGGCCGTGGCCAGCAACTCCTTGAGAACGCCTATCTGCTCCTTGAAGACTTCAATATTTGGTAAGTCCAGGCTGTTGTAGGCCAGGTCGATATCATGGAACTGGATCTTGCCAAGCCCCCGGGTCGCCCCCTGGTCAAATAGAAAATCATCATTGCGCGGCTCGTCCATTTTCGGAATGTCAGGGAATGATGCCGGATTGAAAAAGTAGTTGGGCATGAATTTTATGATCAGGGCCATGTTGACATGCACCGTGCCCTCCAGCTTGGGCAGTGCACGGATATCCCGCGCGGCCATTTCAAAGTATGTGTCCTTTTCGAAACCCTTGGCCGCTATAACGTCCCACAACAGGTTGATAACCTCCTCACCCTGGGTTGTCACCTTCATTTTCACCATGGGGTTATACAGCAAGTAGCGCCGATCCTCAGGGGAAGCCATACGCATGTAATCAGAAGCTCTAAGCGCAAACATCCTCATGGCCACCAGCCGGGTCCATGCGTCTACGAAAAACTGGCGGATGTGGGTAAAATCGGTGACGCTATGATCGAATAGCGTGCGATTGCTCGCATGCGTAATGGCTTCGTAAAACGCATGGGTGCAAATGCCAATGGATGCCCAGCCGAGATTGTATTTGCCCACGTTGATGGTATTGAGCGAGCAGTCCCAGGCAGCCTGACCGGTGCTGAGTATATCGGCATCGCTAAGCGGGTACTCGTGAAGCGCATATTCTGCAACAAAGTTCTGAGAGTTAACGACATTCTTTACGCATTCATAATTTTTGTGGTCGCTCTGGGCCACAAAAAAAACAAATTCATCGGTTTGCGCGTTTTTGCCAAAGGTTGAAACCAGCGCGGCCTTGTTCGCGTTGCCGATATAGTATTTGCGGCCATTTGCGCGGTATTGGCCATCAGCCAGTGGGGTAATCGCCATCTCTGAGGAGTACAGGTCGGCGCCGTGAGTCTGCTCGCTAAGACCAAAGGCAAAAATAGCGCCCTGTTCCAGTAGTCCGGCGGTTTTCACCTTAACGTCCTCATTGTCTCCCATCCAGATCGGACCCAGGCCGAGAATGGTGACCTGCCAGGTATACCAGTACTGCAATCCGTAAAAACCGAGAATCTCATTGAAAGCACAATTCCTGAAGGTGTCCCAGCGCTTGTTGCCTACGCCGTAAGCTGCAGGGGTGAGCAGAGTCGCAAACACTTGCTCCTGCTTCACGAACTCCAGAAAATCCGCATACCAGACACGCTCGTGATCGTCGTGTTTGAGCCTTTTTTTGCCCTTATTCTCAAAAAAGGCCACGGTTTTTAGCATGATCTCACGAGACTGCTCGTCGAGGTGCTCGAAAGTGTCGTTCTTAGGGTGAAAAATCATGTGGGAAGCTCCATCAGCGTGTGCGTGTGCCTGGCAAACTATGCCAGCCCCCTTAAATACAAGACCCTTTAGACTATAGGTTTCCGTCAATCACTGCAGCAGCCTCGAGAGTATTGCGTCTGCACCTAAATATCCACCTGCACATCCTGTGGGTGACGAATTCATAATGTGTACAAGCAGTATCCCCCCGTGTCCCCCTTTGCAAAAAATCAATCCACTTATCCTGCCGTGAACTTTTTGAATTCTTTCTAAAGGACGACAAACTTTCGAAGCTCGGCTCGGCCCTGGTTCGGAGTTCGGAATTCGGAGTTCGGTTTTAATTTTGCCTTATCTTTCCGGGGTACTCATGAATGAATCGCCTCGGGTTTGTCGGAGGCTAATTTTGTTGCAAGGATTGATTATAACCGGGACGCATTTCTGTTACTCAGACGACAATGGCAATCGTATATAGCAGGCTATTTCACCGGAGCCAATAATGCCGGGAAGCCACATAAGGACGCCGATGTGGGAAAAGTACCCGGCCAATTAGTATGTTTATTCTAATTTTTCTCCGTAGCCTTGCTCTCAATGGATGGAATCCCCATCTACAAACCTTTTAAACAGGAGCTGGATCATGGCCGAACAAACGAAAGCAACAAAGACCAAAGCTGCCCCAAAAGGCAAAACCACAACACGTAAGGCACCTGCCCAGCGCAAAACTGCTGCAAAGAAAAAGCCGAAGTCCATCGTACGTTCAAACGTGCGGTCAATAGAGAACAAAGCTGTTGCGGTAGAGCGCAAAGTACGCAGAACAGCGCGCAAAGCAGAGAAGCAAATTGACTCTCCTGAAAAAGCCACCGAGAAGTTCGCTGGCCGCGCACAGGATGTCGCCCACAACGCAGTACTGGCTACGCTTGGTTTCTACGCCAAAGCGTTCGAACAAGCACAAGAGACGTTTGGCACATTGCAGGATGAGCTTGCAGCGCGTCGCCAGACAACGCTTGTTATGTACGCCGAGCTAGTAAAGCGCGGCGAGAAAGTGGAGTCCAGTGCCAAAAGTGCTTTTGAAGATATCGACCTCTCCAAGCTCACAGATCGTAAAGCTCTGGAAGCAAAACTGGAGGAAGCGCGTGAGCGTTTCGCGGATATGAAAGGTTCAGTAAGGACGAAGATCGCTGCGTAAATCTAAACACAGCCATCGACGACGATAAGCGCCAACAATTAGGGGTTTATCGAGGGGCCACAATGTGGCCCTTTTTTTTCGTCTGGGGTGCTGACAATATTTTCTGGAGACCGATCCGAAACACTCTGCAAATCAACACCCACTCTGCATCGGCATATCCCCACGCGTCAAAAGCTATCAGCAAACTGTAACTTCTGAAACCATCGGAGTTGGGACGCGGCAGAGCTTCTTTGCTAAAATTTGGCAACGCCTGACCAAGGCACTGGCTGCTAGCCGCGACTAATGAGAACAAAAAACCTATGAAACAACTATTGGCACCGAGCCACTACCTGAAGCCATTACTGTTTCTGGCCGTAGGAATGTGGCCCGCTCTTTTGGCGTTCCCAGGATACGCAGACATTACTGGTGAAGTTGTACGCGTGGCCGATGGCGATACCATCACCGTGCTCGATTCGACGAACACACAGCACAAGATTCGACTCACAGGTATTGATGCACCCGAAAGGGGGCAGCCCTTCGGCACGGTATCTCGTGATCACCTGTCATCCCTTCTGGCAGGCAAACAAGTGCAGGTTCTATCAGATCGTCGTGACCGCTATGGCCGTGTGCTGGGCAAAGTCATATTGAATGGTGTGGATGTGAATCTCGCACAGTTAAATGCAGGCATGGCGTGGTGGTATCGCTACTATGCGGAGTCACAGCCGCCGGAGGATCGCACAAGTTATGAATTGGCCGAGGATACTGCGCGAGCAGGAAGTTTCGGCCTCTGGTCTGAGCCCGACGCGATCCCACCTTATGATTGGCGCAAGGGCCAGCGGTGATCGCTTAGCCGCTCAAACTGTCTTGCAAAACTGAGGTCCTCGGCCACAACTCTAGTTGTTCTGTGATAACCATGGTGTGAGCAGCCCGTGCCGAGAAACACTCAGTCAAGTACCAGTATGCACTTGGTGGCGTATTCATTACACGCCTACACCTCACCACTGATAGGCTTTATCGAGCTCGACGGCAAGCGCCGCCAACCGCTTATCCCGCGTCCAGATTTTTGCCGGGCTGCCAAGAAAAGTCGAAGAAAGCAAATGCGCGTCTAAATAGCCTACGCCCCGCCCCATCAATTGGTGCTGCTCAATAAAGAACAGAACCTCCTCGTCCGTCGCGGTCACCGCTTTGGGTAAATCCGCCAGCAGCGATAGCACCTCCGTTCGATTTCTCAAATTCCCACAGGCCAATTCACCAACTACGTAGGGGTGGATCAGTACTTGAGTACTCGCCAGCAGGCGCGCCAGCCTCTTATCGCCAGAACGCAGATGGTCAATCCAGACCGATGTATCTACCAGGATCATCTCTGTTCTGTGCGTCTGCGGGAGACGGGTTTCAGTGTCGGATCTGTTGCACCTAACTTCGACAGCCGACGCGCGCTCTCACGCTCGATAAGAGCCTTCAGACCTTCGCGCACCAAGGCAGCTTTCTCACTGACACCCGTAATCCGCTGGGCCTCGGCTATCAACTGGTCGTCTATATTTACGGTGGTTCTCATGATTTTTACTCCAACGCTGTAATAAGAGCACCTAATCGTACACCATTTGATGCTGATAGCGATGCCTCATTATGCGCTGGATGATGGCTCCTGATTGCATAAATAGGATGTACGACGTTTCTGCGGGAACGCTTTCTGGTTATAAAAAGCACAAAAAATAGAACCGAAAAGCATCTGGTTTGATATGGGACTGTAGACCCCAATTTTCCTGTTTCAGGAGATCTGATCCTGCCCGTAAATAGTGGACACGCCATTAAGCGACTTGTTTTGCCTCAAATGCTTCGGGGCTGATAAAGCCATTGGCACTGTGTCGGCGGGTTCGATTGTAATCCACTTCAATGTACTCGAATGCTGCTTGGCGCATCTCGTCCCTGGTCATGAATCGTTCTTCGTGTATGGCCTCTACCTTGAGTGAATGGAAGAAACTTTCAGCACAGGCGTTATCGTAGCAGTTTCCCTTGGCGCTCATACTGCACAGCAGGTCGTGCTCTTTGATTAACCGCTGGTAGTCGCCGGAACAATACTGACTCCCTGGGTCGGAATGCACGATGACCCCAACGGGCTTGTGGCGACGCCACTGGGCCATCTGTAACGCGTCACAGGCCAGCTGCGCAGTCATGCGCTCCGACATGACCCACCCCACCACAAGCCTCGCATACAGGTCGATAACAACAGCCAGGTAGAGCCAACCCTCCTCAGTCCATAGATACGTGATGTCCCCCACATATTTCTGGTTTGGTGCTGCGGCGGTAAAGTCCTGTTGCAGCAAATTGGGTGCCACTGGCAGATTATGCTTCGAGTTCGTAGTCGCCTTGAACTTCTTCGCGGCCTTGGCCCGCAATCCCTGCCGCTGCAGGCTGCTGGCGAAGTATGTGGCCGCCTTTTTTACGATGGAAAGCTCCTCTGCCTGCTCCGCTAGTTGGCGTTTCAGCCGCGCATTCTCTGCCGCGAGACTTTGCTCAAGATCGCTTTGATCTCGCTTCGCCTTGGCCTTCGACCGCCAGCTGTAGAGTTGCGAGTCATGCAACTCGAGCTGCCCGGGCCGCCTCGCGAATGCCCACTTTCTCCGCCAAAGCCAGCGCCTCCTCCGGGTGTTCGGGAGAGTGCTGGCGCCGGGTGGTCTTCTTCGTTCTTGTCTTTACTGTCATGGTTCACCTCTGTAGCGTAGTTTACTCGCTTAACAGGGTGTCCATCATTGGTGGGCAGGATCAAAACGCGGCGCCCCGCGCAGACGCTCTACTGTTTCGCCTAAATCCACAAAACCTAAATCCACAGAACCTAAACCAGCAGAACCTAAATAAGAAGAGCCACTCCCAGCGCCAACAACACACAGACAAAGAGCGCACCAGGGTTAACTCTCAACAAAGGCTCGGCTGTTACCTGCAAAGAGCGACTCCATCCAACCGCCCTATCCTGCAACGACTTGGTGAACTTCTGTTCGCCGCCTGCTTGCCACGTTAACTTTCCAACCAACGGCTTCAGGTTGATGGCTGTAGGCATAGTGGATGCCACCCGCATTGCTGCGGATTCAATCACCGGATACCGTTGCAGCAGTCCTTTGCCGACCATAAACAACACAGCGCCGGCAGCCATTGGCCAGGCAGCATTCCACAGGGCCTCTGCTGAGTAGGCATAGCGCAGGAACGGCGCAGCTTGCGGCAGCAAGGGCAATGCGATCAATCCTGCCACGACGAGAAAAATATAAGCCGACCAGCTTAGTTTGCCAGTGGCGGCCGCAGAGAGCTTGGCGTCGGCGCTAAGTTTCAGTAGCTGGACAAACCGCAGCATCAACACGGTTGTTGCCATTGCTGAAAGTGACAGCAGTAATATCAGCCAGCCAAATTCTGCAACAGATTGTTTGAGCGCGAATTTTGCGATTGCGCCGCTGGTAAAGGGTGCGCCGGCCAGCGCCAGAGCGGGCAGCAGGAACACCAGCCAGATGAGACCGCGCCAGCGTCTGGCCCTCTGCAGTGCGGGCGCTAGGCCAACGCTCAAAAACAGCGCGCTTTTTGCGAGCCCGTGATGCACCACATACAGCATCAGTGCGGGAAACAGTGCGGGCCACAATTCGGGCGCCATTAACGCCACGCCGACGCCGCCTGAAAGAATACCCATCTGGCTAATTGTGGAATACGCCAGTAGTGCTTTTACATTTTTTTGCATGAGGCCCAGTACCACTGCAAAAAAAGCACCTGCCAGACCCAGTGTCACCAGCACGGTGCCAGGCTGTATCATCTCCTGCTCGCCTAGCGGCAGGAATCGCCACCATCCGAGCACACCGGCCTTCACCATCAACCCACTCAATAGCGCGCTAGCGGGCACGGGCGCAACGGGGTGAGCCAAGGGCAGCCAGAAGTGCAGTGACAATAATCCTGCCTTGATACCAAAGCCGATCAACAACAGCCAACTGACCCAGCTGGCCTGCAACATGCTGCCCTCGGCGTTCAGGCTCATTCCGACCATTGCCGCAAACAACACAACCTCGCCGATGACAACCCACACTAAATAGGAGCGGCCAGCCCGGCGCGCCGCTTCGCTGCCTGAGTGCACCACCAAGCCGTAAGCGGCCAGACTCATAAGTGTGTAGAAGGTGATAAAGCCAAATAAGTCCTGCGCCAGTATCAAACCAAAACTGCCGCACATGCTCAGCAGGTAAAAGAAGCAATAGCGCACTGGATTGGCGTCGTCGCGCAGATAGTCACGCCCATAGAGTCCTGCGACGATCCACAGTGTTGCAGCCAGCAATAAAATCACCTGAGTGGTGTCGTTCAGCGCCATCGTGCTGCCCAGAAATAACCAGGGCAGAACAGTCGCGCCCTGTGTTGATAGCAGCGCCACGCCCAATGCCGGCACTGCTGCCCACGGTGTTAAGACAGCACATCTGGCGCGCACAGGATTCATGAGCAGCGTACACGCCAAAACGAGCGGAGTGATAACCGCAAGCCACAGAAACGGCGCCGTGAAATCGGCTTGCTGGGCCACATCGTAAACTGTCATCCCGTACTCACCTGCTGCGATGAGTTTTGCCCAGCTCAAAGGGCTGAACGAGGCGTTGGCGAAGACACCGACTAAAACGGCCAGTGCTGCTGTAATCGCCGGTGGCAGTAGCAGCATCCAATGCGTCTCGCGCAGCAGTGTATCCGAGGATTCTGGCCAGACCTGTGTCGGTGCCTTAAACCAGGCCCTGTAGATCACCGGCAGAAAATACGCCGCGTTCAAAAAGCTGCTCACGGCCAGCACGCCAAGCACCCAATAGGCGCCTGTTTCGATCGCCCCGATACCGAGATACCACTTGGATACAAAGCCCGCTATCGGGGGCAGGCCAATCATGCCCAGTGCGGCAATCGTAAACGCCGTCATAGTGACCGGCATACGCCGCCCTACCCCGTCCATTTCGCTGATTTTATGGATGTGCAGCGTCTCAGCCAAGTTGCCGGCGCAGAAAAACATGGTGATTTTCATGAGGCCCTGGTGCACCAGATGCACCATGCCGCCAATGGTGGCGATGGGCCCGGCTATCGCGGTACCCAGCGCAATGTAGGACACTTGGCTGATCGTAGAATAGGCCAACCGTCTTTTAAGATCGTTCTGGAACAGCGCTCTTACCGAGCCATACACGATGGTAAACGCAGCGAGAACGGCCAGCACCATAGTGACACCCAGCTCGCGGGCAAACTCTATTCCATATACTTCGTAGACCACACGAATGATGCCAAATGCACCAGCCTTCACAACAGCAACCGCGTGCAGCAGAGCGCTTACGGGTGCTGGGGCGGCCATCGCAATCGGCAGCCAACCATGCAGCGGCACCAGTGCGGCCTTCACACCAAGACCTATGATTAGCATCCAGAAGATAATTACCAGGTGCATGGAGTCCAGCGTTGGCAGACCGGACAGAATACCGGTTGGTGTGAAATCCACCGGGCCGGCAATCGCCATCAGCCAGACAACACCTGCCAGCAGAAGTGCGCCGCCCCCCAATGTGTAGGTGAGATAAATGCGCCCCGCACGTAATGAGGCCTGGTTGCCCTTGTGCACCAACAGTGGATACGTCGTGAGGGTCAGCAGTTCATAGAAGATCAGAAACGTAATAAGGTTCCCCGCCAGCGCAATTCCGATCGTTGCGCCCACACAGAGGTTAAAGAATCCGAAGAACCGGGACCGGTCTTTTGTACCCTTGAGATAGCCAACGGCATAAATCGTAGTCAGTAACCAGAGAAAACCCGACAAACTGACGAACAGAAGAGACAGCGCATCCGCATGCAACTTCAGGTCGACACCCGGCAGCAATGGCAAGCGCGTTTCATAGACATCGCCGCTGGCGACGCCAACCAGCATGATGACGATCAGGCTAAGGCACAGCAGCGTGCCGCCAATATTCACCAGGAGTCTCGCCAGGCGACGATCTTCCTTAATGGCGAAAATAAAAATACCCGGTAGCAGAGCGCTGAGAACGATCAGCAATGGCAGGTTGTTATTGAGGTTAAAAATGTAATCCGTCACGCGCTCACCGCTGCACTGACACTGAGCAATTCCAGCATCCAACCGGCATTAAAACCCATCAAAATAGCCATCACCGCTAGCGCCAGCCCGCACAGCGCCATGGTCAGGGGAACGGGCCGAGCATGCCGCTGCGCAGACAACTCCGCCGCTTGTGACTGGTCAAATACTACGTTTAGAAATCTGAAGATATAAGCGGCCGCCAGCAAGCCGCCAAACAGTATTGCCGCCGCCCACCACCACTGCCCGCTGGAGATGGCACCACCGAGCAGCAGCCATTTGGCAATAAACCCAGCGCTGGGAGGCAGGCCGATCAGACTGGCACCGGCAATGGCGAAGGTGAATACATCCAGCGGCTGTTCGCGCACGATGCCACGTAGACCGTCAATGTCATCATGGCGATAGCTGAACATGATATTACCGGCGGCGATAAACATGGCGGATTTAGCCAGTGCGTGCGCGACGACAAAATACACTATTGCAGCCAGTGCACCGCCGCTCACTTTCCAGGCATCAATACTCGTAGCCGACAGCGGAAAAAGAAGAAACAGATAGCCCACCTGTGCCACTGTTGAATAGGCCACCATCACTTTCAGGCGATGTGCGCGATACGCTGAAATACAACCCCAGAAAATCGCCGCCGTTCCGAGCACGCCCAATAACTGCAGGGCCAGTGTCGTAGTCGCAACCGGCAGAATATCCAGCCAGAAGCGCACCATTAAATAAAATGATGCCTTGACCACCAACCCGGAGAGCACGGCGCTAACCGGAACAGGTGCGGAGGCATGAGCCGGGGGCAACCAGAAATGCAGCGGTAGCAAGGCCGTTTTGAGCAGGAGCCCAACACTGATGAGTGACAGCGCAGCCCAGGTTAGGGGATTCGCCTCGGCCAGCGACGCCAGTTGCGCAAGATCCAAGGTCCCATAGGCACGATACAAAAGCGCTACACCCAGCAGATAGCAGAGTGAGCCCAGCAACCCGACCAGGGCATAGCGCAATGCGGCAACCAACGCTGCGCGGTCACCCGACAGGGCTATGAGCGCCACTGAGGCCAAACCAATGATCTCAAGCGTCACATAGATATTGAAGGCATCGCCTGCCAGAAAAACGCCATTCAAGCCTGTCGCCAACAGCCACCACAGTGGCCAGAAACGCGCGCCCTTGTTCTTGTCGGTAAAATAGAGCGCACTGTAGACACTCAACACCAGATACAGCACAGCCGTTGTCATCAAAAGAATCGCCGCCAGGCCATCGGCGATCAGTTCAATGCCCAGCGGCGCGCTCCACCCCGCAAGGATATACCGCATCTCCACAACCGTGTCCGGTAAACTGAGCGCGATCAGCAAAAGGCCTGCCAACAGTACCTGCGCCAATCCAAACAGTGCGTTCAACGCAAGGCGAGGGTGATGTGATGCCATCAGGAAATTGCAGATAGCCGCCAGCAGCGGCACTGTGACGATGGCGGGAAGCAAATACGGAGCAATAAACTGCAAGGTCATTGCTGCGGGTTCTTGCGCTTTTCGTTATCCAGTTTACTGATACTGATGGCTAGCCAGAGACAGAGACACGTTCCCGCCACTGCGACAACGATACCGGTCAACACCAGAGCATGCGGTATCGGATCAACGGTGTCTGGCCCGTGCAGCGCGGTGGCTAAAAATAGCATGAAGACACCAATGCCCATCATATTAATGGCCACCAGTTTACGCACGATATGCCCGGCTACGATCAGACCAAAGAGTCCAATGGCGAATAGCGCGATGCCGGTGACGCTATAGATCAGCTCCTGGGTCATGCCGGGTGGCCTGTTTTTGCTCCATCCATTGAACGCTCTACTGTTGCGGAAGTCGTCGAGAGACAGGTAAACAGCAGGAGCAAGGTAGCCGCAATAGAGAGTGTCAAAGCGATTTCTATAAACAAAATATAGGACGCGGCATGTGCTCCTGGATATTGCAGCAACGTGCCCGTGATAGCGACACAAGCAATCGCTACCGCGACGAATACCATCAGACCAATAACCAGCGAGCCACGCGCGCGATGCGATTGCCATTGCAGGGAATGATTCTGCGCCAGTACCACGGCAATACAGGCACTGGCTAGCACTGCGCCTGCCTGAAAAGCGCCACCCGGTGCATACGCCCCGCTCCACAGCAGAGACCCAGAGACCAGAACGGCGATGGGGACAAGCCAACGCACCAGGTCTGTGAGCATGGGGTCCTTGTTATGGTCTGTGTTGACAGTGGCTGCTCTCGACCCCGATACCCGTGTTCTGCCCGGCACCATCGCGACTGCAACGATCAGCAGCACTGCGATCTCCAGCAGTGTGTCGTAGCTTCTAAAATTAAGAAGCACTGCCGTGACAGGATTTTCGACGCCACTCCGTGGCAGCGCGCTGGCAATAAGCGCGGCAAGCTCGGGGGGTGCTTTGGGTGACAACACTATTGCGGCGATGAGCGCACCGCAGGTTACTGCAATTAATAGCGCACAGAACCAGAGCGCGCCCACTGACAATCCGCTGCGATTGGAATCGGCCTCTACCAGTTCGAGATTACGAAACATCCTCAAAACCTCTGCGCCCGCCACCTTGCAACTGTCTTACCGCAGACAGCAACATCGCACCTGTCAGGCCGGCCCCAATCGCGACCTCGGCAATCGCCACGTCCCAGGCATTGAGCCTTGCCCAGATGATCGTCACCAGCAACCCAAGGCTGATGAACAGCACAACGCAGGTAAAGATTCTCGCCGCGCTCAAAGAAAGCACTGCGAGCACTAGCGCGCCGATGGCCAGCATCAAATCAAGCGTCAATTCAGGGGCCATGATTCAGGCGCTCCGCTGCAGTTCGCTCTTTATGATTCGGTGCACTGTGATCCGGCGCATTGTGATCCGGTTCGCTGGCAGTGGTCAGCGCATAATTAGCAATGAGATAACTCGATACGGCGCCCGCTTTAATTGCGATGACCCAAATCAGTAACAGCTGCGCGGCACCCACCCAGGACTCCATCTGTGGCAGCAAGCCGATGGCAATGAGACCCAACCCCAGATTGTCAGCCTTTGTCAGCGCATGCAAACGACTGAAAATATCAGGGAAACGCACCATCCCTAGCGTGCCTGTGAAAAAGAAGAAGACGCCCGCCGCTATCATCGTCATAGAGAATAGATCGATAATATTCATTTCTCTCTCTCTGCCAATTTAACAAAGGCAATCAATACAAGTGGCGCTAGCAGCGCCAGTACCAACGCTGCGTTATAGACCGCTGCCTGCTGCTTCAGCGTCGCCAGCAGCATCAAAATAGCAACACCCAGTGTTCCGAACAATTGCGCCGCTAGCATGCGGTCTGCGGCGGTGGGACCGCGGACTATAGGCCAAAGCCCGCACAGTAAAGTGAGTAACAACAGCACGATGATCACGGTGAGATACGCGGTCATTGGCGTTTCACCTGATCATCCGCCGAGTAGACAATGGGCACATTAAGCAGAGCGCCGATTCGCGCCTCGCAACTTGCAACAATGCCGTGGTTGTCCGCCTCCCGATCAAGTGCATGTATCAGTAATTCGTCACCCTCCAGCGCAACGCTCACGGTTCCAGGCAACAGGTTGACCAACTGCAAAAAATACAAGCGTGATTTGCCTTCTGGCAGTTGTAAAGTGAAGCGCAGAAACCCGGGCTTCAGTGCCGCTTTGGGGCCAAGGGCAAAGCGGGCACTTTCCCAGCCGCCGGTGAGCGATTGCCACAGGAAAAACAACGCAAACCTCGGCAGCGCCATTGCCTGAATTCTTGCCTCATTTGCTGCGCCAGGAGCACGCGAAGGCTCTAGACCAGGGCGCGCAGGCTCTATACCGGGAAACAAACGGAGACTACACCAGACAGCGAGGGGTATTGCGAAAACGCCGAGTACCCAGGATTCATTGTCACCGCTTAACAATATCCACCAGAGCGCACTAAACAGGAGCGTCCGGCTGACAACATCGCCTGCCATAGCAGACAGCGCTCCGGCAGGGCCGGCGGCGGGCGACTTTACCGCTGTCATGACACAACTCCTGCTGGGATGAAATAGGGTTTTGGGCGTGGAGCGTCGCCAACAACAATTTTGAGCAATGAAGTCTCAAATAACGGACTCATTACGTATTATGGCAGAGTCCTTGACCATGTAAAGACGATTACGTTTCGAGGTCGGACACTGCTCGGGATGAGACGTTATGCAATGTTTCAAACAAACAATAATAACATTGCGACCTAATGGGTAATGCTATGACAACAAGCAGCAGTGATTCGTAATCAGGAAGATCGGAGGCCGATGTTCAACGCTTGGCCGGCACTTTGCGAGCCGCCTTGCTAGTCGGTTGAACCTTCGTCCGGGTTGGCTTGGCAACGGCCCGTTGCGCCGGCGCCGCAGTTACCATGGAAAGCAGGTTGCCGATGCGGCAGTGCGCTTCCAGCGGGTGTCGCAATGGCACGGTGATATCGATGCGGTAAGTGTTGCGGCGCCCGTCCCGAGTGCGCTCCAGGACACCCGCAAGCTCCAGGTCGGCCACGATTCGCTGCACTGCGCGCTCGGTCACCCCGACGCGGGCCGCTACCTCGCGTAGAGTCAGATCCCCGTTTGCAGCAAGACACACCAGCACGTGCGTGTGGTTACTCAGAAAGGTCCAGCTTGGGGTTTGTTCACTCATCTTCGCATCTCCTATTGACACGACTAGTATTTCACGACTTATAATACACGAAATACTTTTCGCATATAGGAGGTTCCATGTCTACAGCCATTGCACGCACTCTCTCTACTTTGCCGTCCCCTGCCCCACGCACCATCGCGGTAGCCGCCGGCGATGGCATTGGCCCCGAGATCATGGACGCTGTGCTGGCCGTGCTGGCCAGCGCCGATCCGGGCCTGAGCTTCCACTCGGTCACTGTTGGCCTGGAAGCCTATAGCAACGGTGCCCTGTCAGGCTTCGGCCCGGAGGTGATGGAAGCCATCGCCGAGCACGGCGTCATCCTAAAGGGCCCCATCACCACACCCCAGGGCAGTGGCTACAAAAGCGTCAACGTGAGCCTGCGCAAGTCGCTGGGACTTTACGCTAACCTCCGGCCCTGCGTGGCCTATCACCCCTTTGTCCCCACCAGCCATCCGGCCATGGACGTAGTGATCGTACGCGAGAACGAGGAGGACACCTATGCCGGCATCGAGCACCGCCAGAGCGACGAAGTATACCAGTGCCTGAAGCTGATCACCCGCCCTGGCTGCGAGCGAATCGCGCGCTTTGCCTTCGAGTACGCGCGCAGCCACGGACGTCGAAAAGTGACCTGCATGACCAAAGACAACATCATGAAACTCACCGATGGTTTATTCCACGGGGTTTTCGACGAGATTGCCGCCGAATACCCTGACCTCGCCAACGAACATATGATCATCGACATCGGCACTGCCAAGATGGCGGTCAATCCCGAGCGCTTCGACGTGGTGGTGGCGCCCAACCTCTACGGCGACATCCTCTCGGACGTCGCCGCCGAAGTGGCCGGCTCTATCGGTATTGCGCCCTCCTCCAACATTGGGCGCGACTGCGCCATGTTCGAGGCGGTGCACGGATCGGCCCCTGACATCGCGGGCACCGATCAGGCCAACCCTTCGGGCCTGCTGCTCTCGGCGGTGATGATGCTGGTCCATCTGGGCCGCAATGAATCTGCAACACTCATCCACAACGCCTGGCTGCGCACCATCGAGGACGGCGTGCTGACCGCCGACATGGCCGCTGCCGGCGGGCCCCTACCCGCGGGGACGCGAGCCTTCTCACAGGCCGTCATTGAGCGACTGGGCCAGCAACCGCAGAAGCTTGCAGCGATGGACTACCCGGCCACCGAGGCTGTAACGGCACAGGCCAATGCTGTGCCACCGGCGCCGCGAGTCATCGCGAAAAAGGTTCTGGTAGGCGTGGATGTGTTTGTGAACTGGGACGAGGCCAAGCGTGATCCCGAGGCACTGGGCGCGCAACTACAAGCGCAGGCGGCGCCCGACTGGCGACTGGCGCTGATAACCAACCGCGGCGTAAAGGTGTTTCCGAACGGATTCAAACAGACACTGTGCACCGACCATTGGCGCTGCCGCTTTCTGGCATCGACTGATGGCTGCGCAACGCCCCCGGCCATCGCCGAACTACTGCTGCGGTTCGACGCCGCCGGACTCGATGCCGTGAAGACTGAAAACCTTTACACCTTCGACGGGGCGCCGGGCTACTCGCAGGCGCAGGGAGATTAGCCAGGCAAATAAGCAGGCAAAATAGGCTGGCTGCATTTTACTTGTGTTGCGTTGGTGTCACTAAGCGGGCGATGGCCGGTGCAGCGGCAGAGTTTCCGCTGCGATCAAGCGCGTCGTAGTAAGCCGCCAACCAACTACTGAATTCCGCTGCCGGTTGCGGTTTGCTAAACCAGTAACCCTGCGCGCTGTGGCAGCCACGCTCCTGCAAAAAATGCAGTTGTTCTGCGGTCTCCACGCCCTCAGCAACCAGCCGCAATGACAAATCCCTACCCAGGCCAAGTATGGTTTCCGTGAGGGTCACGGCGTGAGCGTCACCGGGAATTTTACTGACAAAAAAAGCATCGACCTTGAGTACATCAACGGGGAACTTTGCCAGATAGCTGAGGGAAGAATACCCGGTACCAAAATCATCGATTGCGATTTTCACACCTTCGGCGCGCAATTGCTGCAACGCAACCATGGCGTGCGGGGTGTCCTGCGTTAGCAGGCGCTCGGTAATTTCGATGGTCAGGTCAGTACGCTGGGCGCAAGCTTTTACATCATCAATCCAACGCGAGAGCTCGCCATTTCGATCGAAGAATATGCGCGGTGAGATATTCACGGCCAGCCCCGGAGGCTGCATGCCAGACGCATACAACGACTCCATGAAGGAGGTGGCCTGTTGCATCACAAAGCGATCTATCTCGGTGATCAACCCGGTCTCCTCCGCCAGAGGAATAAATAGGCCAGGCGATATGTACTCCCCCTCTTCCTGCCAACGCACCAGCGCCTCACACGCCACTCGCCCGGAACCATTGAGTGGAATGACCGGCTGATAGTGCACCTCAAGCCGGCGCTCAGAGACAGCCAGCGCCAGCTTATTGATCAGTCCTCGACGCTCGTCGGAGCGCTGCTGCAGCTCAGGTGTGAAGAACGAAAAGTCGTTGCGCAAGGATTTTTTCACCTCGTACATTGCCTGGTCCGGAAGGTGTCAACCTCAAATGGACAGTCATTTCAAAGATAAACTCTTTTTCACGTAGCCAGCGGCTGACAATGTTGGGAAGTTGACCCGGTCGCAATCATTGCTGCCATCATCGTTCAGTACTACT
>Ga0208768_1000877_pt1 | contig 17935 bp, 12 predicted proteins | sample AntAceMetag02UK1_FD_184760 | JGI IMG/M metagenome (GOLD analysis project Ga0208768, IMG submission 184760) | Saline lake microbial communities from Ace Lake, Antarctica - Antarctic Ace Lake Metagenome 02UK1 (SPAdes) (version 2) | ecosystem: Environmental > Aquatic > Non-marine Saline and...
TACGAACCGTATAGGGTGGAAAACGTAAAGAAGCCCTATTCGGTACCCTTCTATTTCGAAAGGAAGGACGATATGCCTTTTAACCTGGCCGGCATCTATGCCGTTACCCCGGATAAAATGGCAACCTTTGCGATATTGACCAAAAAAGCAACACCCCTGTTCGCCAAGATCCATAACAAAAAGGAGCGTAGGCCGGTTATTTTGAAGGATGACGATATCGATGTGTGGTTGGACAACGACTTGGGTGAAAGTGATGTTCTAAATCTCATCGAAAATGATTTACCCGACGCCGCTATCAACGCCTATCCAATTAGTACCGATCTATACAAAAGGAACGGCGGAGGGGATAGGCCGGATATCGTAGAGAAGGTAGCGTACGCCGATATTGAAATAGATTATTGACCATAGGTCTAGAGAACTTTGGTACGACCATATCATAATGAAAACTTAAAAACAATCCTTAGCGTACGTTTTCGCACCTGTGGGCTTCATACCCCGTTAATAATTTCTGGGAACATATCATAGAACAAGAGAATAGACCGATTATATTTGACAATTACTGTCAAGATAAAATAATCAAGTGATATTCCACAAATGAAAGAAAGCAAGACAACAGGACAAATACTTCGGGAAGAAAGAGAAAAAAAAGGGCTTCTTCTAAGGCAAGTAGCGGCTATGCTTGATATAGATACTGCCATACTTAGTAAAATTGAAAGAGGTGAAAGAAAAGCAAGTAAGGAACAAATAATAAAACTTGCTAAAATTCTCCAATTAGACGAAGAAACACTAATTATTCAATACCTGAGCGAAAAAATACTCTACGAAATAAAAGATGAAAAGCTTGGGAGCAAAGCATTAAAAGTAGCTGAGCAAAAAATGAAATACAATAACAAAAACAATAGCTGAGATTGATGGAAATAAAATTGGAAGAATTAGAATACCAACAAGCAGCCATTAAATCTGTGGTTAATGTTTTTGATGGAAACAACAAAAACACGTTCGACAATGCTTGCTTTGAAGGTATTCGCTCAAATGTTTGTTCACTTTCAAAAGAACAATTAGCGGAAAATATCAAATCTGTCATAATCGAAAACGGAATAGATGGCGATACCGCCAAACTCAGCGATTTACAGGAACTGACCATCGAGATGGAGACTGGGACAGGTAAAACACTTGTTTACATTAAAACCGTTTACGAATTGTTCAAGCACTATGGTTTTACAAAATTCATCATTCTTGTTCCTTCGGTCGCCATTAGACAAGGGGTGTTAAGTACAATTTCAACCTTCGAAAAACAGTTGGAAGAAATTTATGGTTTCACGCCTAAATTTTTTGAATACAACAGCAAAAAACTGAATAAAGTAACGAATTTCATTGAGGAACAGCATCCTCAAATAATGGTGATGACTTTGGCATCATTCAATTCAGAAGACAAAATATTGAACCAAGCAAAACGAGAAGACCTTTTTGCAAACATCCCTTTTATTGAAGCAATCGGGCGAACTAACCCAATCATAATAATGGATGAACCGCAGGAAGGCATGGACACGGAAAATTCTGTCAATCAAATTGCTAAACTCAACCCACTTTTCAAATTAAGATATTCCGCAACTCATAAAGTTCCGGTAAACAAAATCTATCGCTTAACTCCTTATGACAGTTATAAAGACGGATTGGTAAAAAAGATTGAAGTATTGACCGTTACGGAGAAAAATGACGAAGCCACTTTAAAGCTTGAACTTTCTGAAACTAAAAACGGAAAAAATCCAATTCAAGCAAAGATCAAAGCCTGGCATCAAATGGCAAGTGGTAAAATAGAATTCAAGAACACAAAATGGCTAAAGGACGGTGATAATCTTGGAGATGTCACCAATAACCCAAGTTATCTGAAATATAAGATCGAACGCATCAATAAAAGTTTAAGAACAGGAAAATGGTCGGTTTCATTCACAAACGGCACTGAAATTCTTGAAAAACAAACATCTGGAAATATTCAAAGCGTTTGGGCTTTGCAATTGGAATGGCTCATTCTACGCCATTTTACCAAAAAATTAAAATTAAAAGAAAAAGGCATAAAATGCCTTTCACTGATTTTTATTGATAGAGTCTCAAACTATGTGAGCGAAGATCCAACTATCAAGAAACTCTTTATTGAAAAATACAAAGCGCTGTATCCTGAATTTCACGGTAACCAAGAACCAACGGCAGAACATATTGATGCCATTCAAGGATTCTATTTTGCTCAAACAGGAAAAGGGGAGTTTACCGACAATGAAAACTCCATGCGTAAAAACTCGGAAGTGTTTGACGCTATTCTGAGAGATAAAAAGGAATTGCTAACCTATGGCGATTCCGTTGCCAACAGAATTGAATTTATCTTTTCGCATTCTGCTTTGGGCGTTGGTTGGGATAATCCAAACATTTTCAATATTGCTACGCTTAGTAATTCTTACTCGGAAATTAAAAAGAGACAAGAAATAGGCAGAGGTTTACGGATTTGTGTAAACAATGAAGGACATAGAGTTTATGACAAACTCAATGTAGCGGATGATGAGCGGATCAATCAATTGACCGTTATACCAAACGAAACCTACGAAACCTTTGTAACGCAATACCAAGAAGAGATAAAAGAAGTTTATGGAACTTCCAAGGCTGGTGCTGGAATGACTCATACCCACAAGGGCAAGCCACAAAATGAAGTTCATTTCAAACGCAACAAGAATGACGAGCCGAACAAAGCATTTAAACGTTTTTGGAGGGCGCTAGCCAAGAAAACAAACTACACCGTAGGCTTTGACGAAGAAGCTCTGATTGAAAGAAGCAAAGAAGCATTGAACAACATTAACATTGCCGACTACGAAGCAGAGGTGAGTAGTCGTTCCATTGGAACAATAACGGAAGAAGGTATTGAAGATGAATTTGGCGGAAAGGAAAGTTACAAACTGAAAGCTTACTTCTCGGCTCTTGATTTGGTAGAGGAAATAAGCGAAAATACTGGATTGAGTTACACCACACTTTTTAGAATCATTGACGGAATTACTAATCACGCTCATTTTGCCAAAAATCCACCGCAATACATTCATCAGGCATCTGCCCTAATAAAAAACATTGAATTAGAAGAAATGCTTAGAGGTTTGGACTATCATTTGACAGATGAAACCTTTCCTTTTGAATTTGAAGATTACATTAAAAATATTGATGAAAAAGGTTATGTGCCAACGCCATCAAGAGGCGTTTTCGATAAAATGTTGGTAGATAGTGACGTTGAAAAATCCTTTGCCAAAGCCACAGATTTAGATGATGAAGTGGTTTGCTTTCTTAAACTTCCATCCTACTACAAAATACAAACTCCTATTGGTGAATATGAACCCGATTTTGGAATCGTGATGAAGCGTAAAAGCCTCAGAAATGGAAAAGAAAGCGAGTTTTATTTTGTGATTGAGACCAAGGGAACAAACGACATCAATAATAAAAAGGCACTCAAAGAAAGTGAGGTTTATAAAATAAAATGTGCGGTAAAGCATTTTGCCACTCTTGGCGTAGCAGTGCAGTACAAAGCTCCTGTAAAAGACTACCAGTATTTTAAAACGGAAGCCCAAAAAGATATTAACGCATTAATTGAAGAAGCAAAATGAGCAAGGAAAAAGAACCAACAGAAAACCCAATGGAAAAGGTGCAATCACACGATTGGAACAAGGAACGTTTGGAACAGCTAAAACAAATAATGCCCGACCTTTTTACCAATGATGGTGCGCTCAATATCAACGAACTCAAAAAAGTGGTCGACCCTAAAAGCATCAATGAATCCGAACGCTATGAATTTCGCTGGTTTGGCAAAAGCAATGCGAAAAGAGAAGCATTTACACCTACTGATGCTACGCTTGTTTATGACGAAACCCGAAGTGTAAACCCTGCCGAAAGTGAAAACCTGATTATTGAAGGAGAGAATTTAGCGGTATTGAAATTACTAAGCAATAGTTACCGCGGACAAGTAAAGTGCATTTATATTGATCCACCTTACAACACAGGAAATGACTTTGTGTATTCTGATAAATTTAACCAAGACAAAAAGGAATATTGGGAAGATGCTGAAATGACTGAAAATGGTTTTAAAATAGACTCGAACACAGAAACTGATGGTCGTTTTCATAGTAATTGGCTCAATATGATGTACAGCCGTTTACTGATTGCAAGACAATTGCTTAAAGAAGATGGTGTTATTTTCATATCAATAGATGACAACGAAATTCATCATTTAAGAAAATTATGTGATGAAGTTTTTGGAGAAGAAAATTTCTATTCTCAAATCATAGTTAGAGCTAATAGTAGGGGTCAAACATATAATCAAATTGCTAAAACACACGAGTATATTCTCGTTTACACAAAATCTAGTGACGGAGATTTATTAGAACTTGAAAAGAATGGAGATAAATCAGACTTAAACCTTGTAGATGAAATCAGCAATTACAATATCCGGGAATTGAGGAATAGAAATCCAAAGTTTGGTAAACATAATCGTCCAAATCTGTTTTATCCTATTTATGTAAACACGAGTTCAGCTGACAAAGATGGGTTTTACCCAGTATCATTAAAAAAAACTGAAGAATACAATATCAAAGTTGAGCCTTTTAATTCAAAAGGCATAGAATCTTGTTGGCGTTGGGGAACGACAAAATTTATTGAGAATGTAAATGAGGATACTCTTCTTAGTAATGTTATGGGTAAACAAAAAGGTGATGGAAGTTTTGGAATTTATGAGAAATATCGTAAAACAACTTATAAGCCAAAATCAATATGGAATGATAATTCCTTTTTAACTGAAACAGGAACTGTTCAAGTTAAAGAATTGGGATTTGATGGCGAATTTGATTTTCCAAAACCAGTGGAATTAATAAAAAGATGTATTGAATTAAGCGTAGAAAAAAATGACTTGGTTTTAGATTTTTTCGCTGGTTCAGGTACAACAGGACAATCAATATTTGAGTTAAATGCAAATACTGATAAGAACATTAAATTTATTAGTGTTCAATTGCCAGAAAAATGCCCTGAAACAAGTGAAGCTTTTAAAAATGGATTTAAAAAGATAAGCGACATCACAATTGAACGAAACAAGAGAGTAGTTGAAAAAATCATCAAAGGAAAGAAAGAAGCACAACCTGATTTGTTCAGTAAAAAAGAGGACGAACAAACGCAACTACAAGGACTTGGCTTCAAAGTCTTTAAATTGAATAAGTCCAATTTCCCAAGAGTAGAATACGCTCCCGACCCGGAAAAAACGGAAGAAGAAAACATTGAGTTACTCAAAAAATACATTCGAGACAAAGAAGCTCAATTGGTTACGGCTTTCAATAGAGATGAATTGATAACGGAGATTTTAATCAAAAACGGCTTCAAACTCAACTACATGCTAACCAAGCAAGAAGCATTTAAAAAGAATGAAATCCTACTCGCTACTGATGGCGACAAAGAAACTTTAATATGCTTGGATGTGACCATTGAAGATGAAACGGTAGAATACTTCAAAACCCACACCGACCAGAAACTGATTGTTTTGGAACGTGCTTTGGACACCACCAAAAAATGGAATCTGAAACACGCTATGGGCGATAAGTTTAATGCTTTTTAAAAATGAGCAATGAAGTAACCATATATTTCGACAAACCAATGACTTTTGAATCAAGTAGTATTAGTCCGTTGAATGGGGTTGCTGGACTATACTTCGTTTTTAGTCAGACTATCGACATTCAATATCCATTTGGTAAATCAAAACTACTTTATATAGGAATGAGCGAAAGGAAAACGAATAGTATCGGTAGTCGCTTGTTAGGTTGGTTCATTTCAGTAAATTTTAGACTTGGTCATTATTGTCCATTCCCCGATAGGTTCAAAATGAGTAATCTCCTAAAGATTTAAAAACCAAGTAGTATGTTTATACACGTTCATTTAAACGAACCTTTTCTTCTGCACTTTTGCTTTCTGGTAACACCCAAGAGCTTCATTTTTTCTTTTAGCTGGATATTCTAATTAGGCCCAGTGGAAGGGTAGCTGTCACCAGCCGCCATCTGGCGACTAAAGACGTGAATGCCGCCACTATAGCTATGACGTTACACTATTATCAATAGTGTAAACTATTATACACGCCATAAGAACGTTTTCGAGCAATTTCATAGTCTTTAATATTGTAAAAGTTTACAAAATTCATTAATTTGGTTAACTATGTCAGCATCATCGGAATATCCAAACTATGGGAGAAATGCGCATAAACGATGCCGATGGAAATAGGCTTTACTTAAAGCAAAAAGAAGTTGCTGCCTTTTTAAAAGAGGCGAAAGAGGCCAATGTGAAAATTAGAACTTTCGCTGAAACTTTGGCATATACCGGTTGCAGAATATCCGAAGCGTTGGAAATAACCCATAGAGATATTCAGCGAGACGCATTACAGGTTACAATTAATAGTCTAAAAAAAAGAAGGGGAGATATTTATAGGAATATACCTGTGCCAGAACCGTATATGAATACCTTGGTCGTAGCCCATACCATAGTCGAAAAACAAAGGAACGTTTTAAAAGCGAAAACAAAACTTTGGCCATGGACCAGACAACATGGTTATAATGTAATTAAAAAGCTTATGGTACAGACAAATATTGCAGAGGGAAACCACCGCACACCTAAAGGTTTGCGACACGCCTACGGCGTTAACGCAATATCAAAGGACATACCCTTAAACATGCTTCAAAAGTGGATGGGGCATGCCGATATTTCAACACCAGCTATTTATGCAAATGCTATTGGTATGGAAGAGGCACAGATAGCAAATAAAATGTGGGACAATTTAAATTAAGGTATCAAATCCTTTGCCAAAATTAAAGTAATTACCAAATATCAAAATAGAGACTTGTTACCCGCATATAATGTTAGATGTAACTTAAAAAATTGAAAAAAAATAAAGAAATATTCTTATTTGGTGCAGGCGCTTCAATTGATTGGGGTGGACCACCTACTTCTGAACTCACACAATTAATTAGGGAACATTCATTTCCGATTCGAAATTCTGAAACAACGATAACTGAATACATAAATCAAAAGTTATTGGACAATGGTTATTCTCAATCAGATATCAATTTCGAGACCATAATAAATGTTATTGAAGAACTAGCGGTTTACTTTTCCGAGTACAATAGCAAGAAGCAGACTCCATCACTAATTCGATGCTTCATAAGAAATGATGATAGTATCAAAACTATATTAAATTACTCCATAGCCGGTGGACAAAGGAAACATGGTTATAAAATCCAAATTCCAGATGGAATAAACTATGATTTCTCACAATTCTCCTATAACAATGAAAATCCAAACCAGTTCTTTTTACAACATTTACTATCATCAATATTAACCAACATAAATTCTAGAATATCAGATTATTCTTATCATACAGAATCACATTCTGCAATTGATACCGAATCGAATGAAAGTCTACTTTTTAAGAATTGGATGAAAGAAAATACAAAAGAGAATGTTTTAAGACTTTACACTCTGAATTATGACAGAATTTTCAAGATATTGTTAAATGATATTGGTATTGATTGCTTCGAAGGCTTTGATACAACCGGCACAATAGAGGACATGAATGGAATTAGAGCGGATGTCCCTAGAATAACTAATGACTTTGAAAGCAACGTACATTACAACCTTCATGGTTCAATTTTTTGGAAAGTTTTACCATATGACAATGGCCAGTTACCCAATCCTGAAATAGTATTTACGGGCTATCCCGGGTTACCTGATAATGACGAAAAATCTAATGTAGAAATTGAAAAAGGAAAACCTGTTTACCTAACAAATATCATTACTGGGTACCAAAAAGCCCAAAAGTCAATGGTTACTCCTTTCAAGCAACTACATTCTTCATTTGACCGCGATTGCTTGAATAGTAATCGGATTTATATAATAGGTTATTCTTTTGGAGACGAACATCTGAACGAATGTCTAAAGATTGCTTTGAGGTATAACCAAAAACTCAAAGTTGAAATCGTAAGTCCTAATTTCATCAAAGATAAAATGGATGAAAAGTTGATTTTAACTCTATTCCAATATTTAGATATGACTCAGATTAACCCAAAAAAAATATCTGAAAATGAATACAGTTATTTCAATGATAAGGTTTTAGTATATACTCTAAAATTCAATGAATATTTGGAGACAAAAAAAGCGTTCGCCAATAACACAACCTTCTATGAAAAGCTTTAATCCCGGTTCTCTAAAGTTCAAATAAAGGATGAGTTCCTTTTTTAAAATATTACGAATTTGATTAATAAAATTTATATCATTGAAAGTTTAAGGCCTGGTGACGACTTGACCGGTAAAGAATTGTATCAAGATATAATCGAGAGAGATATATCGTTTTATCAAAAGGAAATTTTCCATAATTACAACTTTACGGAATCCAAAAACGATTTTACTTATAAACTAAATGAGATATTAGAAAATACAAGAAGTGACGATGAAATAGTAATTCATATTGAAGCTCACGGAGGAAATGAAGAAATGCAATTTGGTAATTATGAACTTCTAAAATGGACCGAATTAGAAAATTTATTAGTTAAAATAAATTTAGTGTGCAAAAACAAACTACATTTAAATCTCGCTACGTGCTATGGAATGCACGTTGCTGAAAAAATAACCTTGACTAAAACAGCTCCTTATAAGTCATATATTTCAGCATTAAAGGAATTATCACCAAGCGAAATTTTAGATGACAACTCAATCCTTTACAAGTCCATTATTGAATCACAGAATATTTTTACTTCTTTTATGGAGTTTTGGGAACAAAAACCTAAATCACAATTAAGAATAAAAGATATAGAAACTGCAATGAAATGGATTACAGGATCTCATATCTCTTTATTTATTAATCATCCTGGTATATTAAAAAGTTTTATTGACCCATATTTAAATATTGAAATCGATAATTCGGTTTTGAGTAAATTAAAAACTGAAAAGGAAATAGTTGATTATGTATTTAATTTATTTCTCAGTAGGTACTTACCGAAATAGAGCTACATAATAACCAAAGTTCAAATAAAAGATTAATCATATCTTGGACCATTATTCGTTATTTTAAAGGCAAACCAGCGACAAAGCGGACGGTTGTATGGGCATCTATGAATTCAATATTTTAACTGAACATGATAAGTACGACACAGTATTTACCAAGGGTCAATTTGTCGATTCGGTAACCGTTGGGGATATTAGATTCGTGCTCTATGCCCTGTCATATTTGTGGGTCGAAGTGGAATACCATGCCCCGGGCAACAAAATCCAGGGAGTCGCCAGTTTTGTAGAAGGGGGAAAATTGAACCGATATAGCAATCTGCCAAGAGATTTATAATGCACATATGGAAAGAATACCCTCAAGGCGGATTAAATTTTCGATACTAGTTAAACCGCATTGGTATCATATTCTTATGCCCTTAGCCATATCCGAAGATGGTGGATCTATAAAGCGGACCAAGCCTAAATCCAGAAGAATAATTTGTTTTCCCCAACGGTACCATAACTCCAGTTACGTACAGTAGAAGTTTTTTTAAGGTATAATGGGACTACCTCATTAAGTGTGTAAATTATAAAATAGCGGGGACATATCCCCGCTATTTTATAAACTTATGATTTTTTAAAACACTTCAAGACCGGTGACGAGCTCAATGGTTTTTTTTTAGTTTTGTTTTGCCTGAAGAGTCACGCATTTGAAAAGTTTTGGTAGACTCTAAAATGCGTGATTCTGATGGCTTTTCTAAATCACGGCTTTCGGATGCTAGTGAATTAAGTTGATATGATTTTATCAACGGATAGTATCTCCTACTTTTCAAACAAGGCCATGCCGGTTATGGGTATATTAGATACTTGTCTCTTACCTTCTTGAATGCAGTTAAATCTTCTTTCCAAGTTTCTTTAATTTCGTTGAAGGATTTTCCAGCGATGATATGTTCCCTCAAATCCTTTGAACCCGCCAATCTATCGAAGTGTTGATATCGATTAAAGAAATCTTCCTGATTGTCGGTTGAATTATATGCATCGATTAACCAAGAAAAATCAAGGCTATCTAAGCGTTTGTGTGCTGATAAATCAAGTCCGTAACATGTTTCGCCCAAATGTTTTGGGTTCTTGGATCCGAAGTTCGGCTCTGGCACAAAGGTATAATCATAGGAGGTACTAGGAAGAAAGGGCGACCCAAAAACCTGGAACTGTTTTTCAGTACCCCGGCCACTATTGATATTTGTTCCCTCGAACAGACATAAACTGGGATAGAGATTTATGGACTGGTCGTTTGGAATATTGGGAGAGGGTCTCAAAGGCAGGCTATAAGTTGATAAATGAGTGTAATTTTCTAATGGAATTACTGTGAGTTCGGCCTGTGCATCGTTTTTTAGCCATTTTTCCCCGTTTATCATTTTCGCATATTCGCCTATGGTCATGCCATATACGATTGGAACGGGATGTAGGCTTACGAAGCTTTCGTAGCCCTTCTTGGCCAAAGGGCCATCTACATAATGTCCTATTGGATTCGGTCTATCCAAGACAATTACAGGAATACCGTTTTCTGCACACGCTTCCATTGTGTAATGTAGAGTTGAAAGATATGTATAGAATCTTGCCCCAACGTCCTGTATATCGAAAATGACAACATCAATATCCTCCATGTTCTCTGCTGAAGGCTTATAATTTTCTCCGAAAAGTGATATGACGGATAGGCCTGTTTTGGCGTCCTTAGAGTCTATTATCTTTTCACCGGCATCCGCATCCCCCCTGAAACCATGTTCCGGTGCGAAAACTTTGGTAATTTTGATGTTGAGAGCAAGAAGGGAATCCGCTAAATGTACGAAGCCTTGGTTGTTTTTTTCTTTATTGAAAATAACCGATGTGTTATTACCTACTATTGCTACATTTTTATCCTTTAAAAGGTGCAAATATTTGTCAGTGCGGTTTGCTCCGACCACTATTTCCTGTTCCTTCGGTGCTGATTTACTATTGGATGATGTCCCACAACCCAATATTACAATTAACATACACCATATCAAGGTCTTAAAACCTATTTTGAGATTAACTGAGTTTTTCATTTTTTTTCATTTTAAGGTTATCGTTATTAGTTCTATTTATCATCATTTTCAGATTTGTAAGCTTTTAAGATTGTTCTAATCTAAGAAGGTTATATATACGGTTTATGGATATATTAAATACTTGGCTCTTACTTTGTTGAACGCGGCTAAATCTTCTTTCCAGGTTTCCTTGATTTCGTTAAATGTTTTTCCGGCTATAATCTGTTCCCTCAAATCCTTTGAACCCGCCAGCCTATCGAAGCGTTCGGGAGGATTGAAAAAATCCTCCTGTTTGTCTGTTGAATTGTAAGCATCGATTAACCAAGAAAAATCAAGGCTGTCTAAGCGTTTATGTGTTGATAAATCTAGCCCATAACATATTTCACCGAAATGTTTCGGGTTCTTGGATCCGAAGTTCGGCTCTGGCACAAAGGTATAATCATAAGAGGTACTAGGAAGAAAGGGCGACCCAAAAACCTGGAACTGTTTTTCAGTGCCTCGACCGCTATTGATAGTTGTTCCCTCGAACAGGCATAAACTGGGATAAAGATTTATGGACTGGTCGTTTGGAATATTGGGAGAGGGTCTAAAAGGCAGGCTATAAGTTGATAAATGAGTGTAATTTTTTAAAGGAATTACAGTAAGATCAGCCTGTAAATCGTTTTTTAGCCATTTTTCCCCGTTTATCATTTTCGCATATTCGCCCATGGTCATGCCATATACGATTGGAACGGGGTGTACGGCATGTGAGCTTATTGGGCTCTTAAATCCTTTTGCGACCATTGGCCCGTCGACATAATGTCCATTTGGATTTGGTCTGTCCAAGACAATGATTGGTATTCCGTTTTCGGCACAGGCTTCCATGGCATAATGCATGGTAGAAAGGTAGGTGTAGAAACGCGCTCCTACATCTTGTATGTCAAACACCATTACGTCAATATCCTTCATTTGTTCCGGCAAAGGCTTGTAATTTGTTCCGTAAAGGGATATAACCGGCAAGTTGGTTTTGCTGTCCTTGGAATCGGTTATTTTTTCCCCGGCATCCGCATCCCCTCTAAAACCGTGTTCAGGAGCGAAAACCTTAGAAATATTGACACCAAGGGAAAGGAGCGAATCCACAAGGTGCGTATAGCCCTCAGACCCTTGCCCACTTTTAAAAATGACCGAAGTATTGTTGCCTATGACCGACACCCTCTTACCCTTAAGGAGATTTAAGTACCCCTCTATCTGGTTAGCCCCGACCACAATGGTTTCTTCCTGAAGAGGAGTCTCTATTTCAATTTTTTTTGGGGACTGTCCACAGCCTAATATTGAAAGCAGCACAAATGTGCTAAAAAGTGTAAATAGACCCGTTAATTTAACAATGTTCCTCATGTCATTTCGTTTATAGGATTAATGTAATTCTTTTATATAATTATGCTTAAGTATAAATTAAATACTTGTTTTTTCTAATGTATCCGTCATTTGTTGATTTTTTTTAATCAAAATTCAATTTATTTTGGTCAAATATTTTTCTAATGCTTTTGTGCTTTTCCAAAAGCAAGAACGCTGTTTCTTTATCAACCTGAAGCTCTTCTATCAGCATTGTTACTCCACGGTCCATTAACTTCTTATTGGATAATTGCATGTCCACCATCCTATTGCCAAGAACTCGACCGAGCTTTATCATAACGGCGGTCGATATCATATTCAAAACCAATTTCTGGGCTGTTCCCGCCTTCATCCGAGTGCTACCAGTAACAAATTCCGGACCCACTACTAGTTCAATAGGATAATCCGCCTCAATGGAGAGTGGAGAACTTTTATTACATGAAATACTACCGGTAACGATATTGTGCTTTTTTGCCTCCTTTAGCCCGCCCAATACGTAAGGGGTCGTGCCCGAGGCCGCGATTCCCAAAAGAACGTCATCCTCGTTTATTTTATATCGCTGCAAATCGATCCAAGCCTGATCTTGATTGTCTTCCGCATTTTCCACAGCTTTTCTTAAGGCTTTGTCTCCGCCAGCAATCAGGCCTATAATTCTATCCTCGGCAACACCGAAGGTAGGTGGGCATTCAGAGGCATCCAAAACGCCTAGCCTACCACTCGTTCCGGCCCCTATATAAAAAAGCCTGCCGCCTTTTTGCAAACGAGAAACTGTAATATTTACGAACTTATCAATCTGTGGTATTGCTTTTTCAATTACTAGGGGAACATTTTTGTCTTCTTTGTTAATATTGTCCAATAATTCGCGAATGCTCATTTTTTCCAAATTATCATAGTTGGAAGTTTGTTCCGTTGTCGGTTTCCCAGTGTTCATTTGTCTTCTGTTTTTTTTTAATAATTAATAATCCCAATACAGTCAATAGGGCATTTACCGCAATATTTATAAATCCAAAATCAAAATTCCAATTAGTTTCAAAGTATCTACTCAGCATATAGGTAGCAACTGGGGCGGCTAAACAAATCAATGGCACCCATTTGTCATCGATATCAATTTTTGTAAACATACCGAACAAATAAAGACCCAATAACGGCCCATAAGTGTAACCTGCTACTTTAAATATAAGGGAAATAATATCTCCCCTACTGTTTGAAAACACCATTATTATAATAAAAATAATAACGGAAAAACCAATCAGCACAGCGTTTTTGAGCCTTTTTCTTTCCTTTCCAAATTTATTGGATATGTCAAGAAAATCATAAGTAAAGGATGTGGTAAGTGCGGTAAGTGCGGAATCAACACTCGAAAAAGAGGCGGCAATGATACCCAATAAAAAGAAAACTCCAGCAAATAACCCAAGATGATTTAATGCGAGATTGGGGAATAATTCGTCAGTATCCAAAAGTGAACCGTCAGGGCCTGAAGGTAGGGATATGCCATTCTTTTCCGCATAGATATATAACAATACACCTAGTCCCATGAACAAAAACTGAGTTATCGCCAGAATCAAACTATAGGTCAAAGTATTTTTTTGTGCGTCCCACTTGTTCTTACAAGTCAGTGTTTTTTGCATCATATTTTGATCCAGGCCATTCATTGCGATAGCTACAAGAATTCCTGCTATAAACTGTTTATAGAAATTATTACCTGACCGAACATCCCAGTTAAAAACATCAAAATAATTATGCTGTATTACTTCTTGAACCGATTGTCCAATCGAGAGATTTAAAGAGGAAATTATGGTGTAAATCGCTATTATAGCTCCTAATATCAAAAAAATAGTTTGTAGAGTATCGGTCCATACTATAGTTTTTATCCCCGATTTGTTTGTGTACAACCACACCAGAAGTAGTATAATGATTACCGTTAAAAAAAACGGAATATTTAACTTATCGAAAAATGCAAATTGAAGAATTTTAGCAGCCAAAAGTAATCGCAACGCTGCACCAAAAGATTGAGAAATCAAAAAAAACAAAGATCCAGTCTTATATGTTTTGTTTCCAAACCTTTCGTTGAGATAGGAATAAATGGATACCAATCTCAGACGATAATAAACCGGTATCAGCACGAACGTAATAAAAAGGTAACCGACTACATTGCCCAAGATGAATTGGTAGAAATAGAAACTATTATTTCCTACCATTCCGGGCAACGAAACAAAGGTAACACCGGAAAGGACCGCACCAACCATTCCGAATGCCACCAAAAACCATGGAGATTTCCTGTCACCGGTAAAATAGGAATCATCACTGCTTCCCTTGGAGCTGAAATATGAAATTGTCATCAATAAAACAAAATAAATAGTAATGACAGACAGTACTAATATTGGATCCAAACTTTTTTATTTAATTATTATATTCTAGTAGAGTTTAACCGTCTCGTGCTGCTCTCTAAAGTCCTCAATTTTTTCAAACGAATCCAACACTTCAATCGGATCATTATTTACTACCCAATTTCTAAGCTTATCGGAACCATTGATTATATCGATAGGCTCTTTTACATGGTTATATTCGTAAGGCGGTTTGAGCCATTCAAAATCATCTTCCAAATAATGATAGAGCTCCCTCAAAAGGAGTTGTCCAACTCGCCAGGGTTTAAATTTTTTCTTATCGGTAATATGGATTTGAAATCCACCGCATACGATTCCGGAGTGCTTATGAGAGGTTGGTAGAAACACTATTGGGCGAAGAACAAAACCCGTTAAGCCACTTTTCCCCACAACTTTCTTTAAATGGGCATCATAATAGGAGAACGGTTCGATTTTTGGATGGCCAACAATTTCAAGTGGTTGTGATGTTCCCCTCCCTTCACTCAGGTTGGTTCCTTCAAACAGAACGCTAGCTGGAAACGTGAACGCACTCTCGGCTCTTGCTAGATTTGGGGATGGCAGAAGCCAAGGTAGTTCCGTATCCATAAAATTCATTTTACGCTTCCAATTTTCCATTTTTATTATACTTACATCAGTCTTGGCGCTAGCCCAGTATTTTTGGTGCATAAGGGCGACCTCGCCAATGGTCATGCCGTGCCTTACCGGTATCGGATGTCTACCGATGAACGATCGAAAATCAGATTCCAATATGTTGCCCTCTAGGTCAGCTCCATTCAACGGATTCGGCCTGTCCAACACTATCACTTCAATACGTTTACCAACACATTTTTCCAGGAGGAGGGTCAAACTGTAGATATAAGTATACATTCTGCTCCCTACATCTTGAAGATCGACAAACAAGTGGTCTATTCCCGCTAACATTTCATCGGTGGGAATCCGTGTTTCCGAATAAAGAGAATAAATTGGTATTTTGAAATAAGGATGTATTGAATGGTCGGTCTCTATCATATTATCCTGAGCATCCGTAAAGAAACCATGTTGGGGGCCGAATATTTTCACGAATCGGGATCCGAACATTTCCTTGAACCTAAAGGTCGAGTGAACACAGTTAGAATCTACCGATGCATTATGGCACAACAAGCCAACACGTCCTTTGTAAAGATGAGCGCGATCCGATAAAACATCAACACCTGTCAGTACTTTCTTCATATTTTTTCGGGAATAGATAAACCTAGGGCTCAAGAGCCCCGGGTTCAAAAACTAACTCAAACAAAAACTAATAATAATTCCATTTATAATATAATGGGTTTAAGATGAAGGGACTATTTCGACAAGGCATACCTCCCTTGGCAAAAGCTTATATTCTACTTGAATTTCACCACCTTCGTATGAGGACAACAATTTTGTGCCCCCGCTGGTTGTAATAAATACCTTCCCTGAATCCCTAAGCTTATAATCGTTGGAATTGACCGTAAAATTGATCTGTATATCGTTTTCACTTATACTGGTTAACGGTATACCAATACTGCCATCATCGGCTTTCCACGCTCCGGAATATACCAATGGATATTTCTTTTTATACGCGGTTACACTTTTACCCTCTCTTCCCGCATAAATGGATAGTTTGGAAATATCTAATTCCTCTTCGGGAACCTCCATGTTCGGAGGCCTTAAGAATTCTCCGTACAACAGATATTTTAATCCTTTGTACCTAACACGGGCAATAGCCATCAAATAATCAATTTCTTCTTTCCTTTGGTTGTCCAAAAAACTATGGTAGTTAGAAATTGTTGGCTGCAAACCCCAGACATAGGATCTGGCCTGTTCCATTAAGAATTGCTTGTTAAACATGGGGTCCAATGGTTGCTCCTGATTTTCAGGTTCAAATTCCTTAGGCCATAGCTCATCGTAAGGAGGTGTGACGAGCGAGGAATAATTACCGTAGGTAATGGCATATTCGTGATAGACTGCTTGGAAAAATGGAATAACCTCCCATTGGCCAACTCCGGAATATCTTTCCCTACTTACCTGGAGCGTCAAGAAAAGATCAAGGTAGGGCATCCAACTTTCGTTACAATGCTCACCCGCTAAAATCGGTTGCCTGTCAACAGAAATCTTCGAACGGATTTGATCGGTAAGCATAGCAAAATTCTTGAACCAATAATTACCGCCACCTATTTCATGACCATGAGATTTATCATAACACATTCTGGACATACAAGCTTGATCCATATAAACACCATTGGTGCCGTATACATTAACAGCGCTTTCCGATAGTGAGGTATATTTATCTTTCCAGAATTGAGTAGCCATACACATATTCGTTAGGGAATTACCTGTAAAAATATTATACACATGCGACCTCAAATTCCCGTTTATATCCTTAACTGCATGAACCGAAGCATTTTCGGTTTTCCAGCTTTCGGTGGAATCTCCCCATTGGAAAGAATTCATGTAAACTATGGAATGAACACCCTTTTGTTGTGCCAAATCCATGGCCTTTATAAAGGGTTCCCCCCCCTCCCTTGGAGGAAAGTATTCCGGGAAACCTTCATCATATGAGGCTCCATGCCACCAATGCCAAAATACATTGACGGGCAATCCCAATCGTTGCTTTAATTCTGCCGCTGGCAACAATACGTTATCCGATCTACCCCTATTCCAAACCCATAATGCCGTTTCATCCAGCCAATCTGAATTTAGACCGTTCTTAAACCTACTTTTAGCGGCCCATTCTTGTTGGGAGCCCCATTCCCTGTATATTTCGGCAGCGGTAATCCAATCCCCTTTAAAGGAACCGATTACTGCTTCGTAAGATTGAGAATATGAATTGACATTGGCATCAAAAGATGGGTAATTGGACATTTGGTACGTTAAATTGTTAGATTTGTCCAACTCGAAAGAAAAACCTTTCCGGAAGGTGAGCGTATCGTTTGCGGCAAGATACAACCCAACTTTGTCATCATTATATAGTGCCAAACATTGTAACGAAAGGTTATCCGGATAAATCCAATCCATCCTCTTTTCTTCTGTCTCTTTTGCTGAAAGGATTCCCCTTGGGTCCGATATCAATTCTCCCATTATATT
>Ga0208768_1000882_pt1 | contig 17899 bp, 2 predicted proteins | sample AntAceMetag02UK1_FD_184760 | JGI IMG/M metagenome (GOLD analysis project Ga0208768, IMG submission 184760) | Saline lake microbial communities from Ace Lake, Antarctica - Antarctic Ace Lake Metagenome 02UK1 (SPAdes) (version 2) | ecosystem: Environmental > Aquatic > Non-marine Saline and Alkaline...
ATGTTTTAACTCCTGCCATACTTTGATTGCCGCCAAGTCTTGTGCCTTGTACTGTTCCAGCTGTAAGGTTTGACGCATTAAGACTAGTTAGTCCACTACCGTTGCCAGTAAATGTACTTGTACCAATATTAATTGATCCAAAGCCGGTTGTGATGCTACCTGAGTTTAGTGCGCCGGTGCCTGTGATGCTTGCTTGGTGTTGCGTTACGTTAGATACTGTTATTCTTGCATTGGGTATATTTCCACTGGTTAAGTTTGCGGCATCAATGTTTCCGTTGAAACTATCTGCATATACTGCACCAACTACTCCTAAACCACCGCTTACAACAACTGCGCCACTTCCTGTACTAGTAGAAGCTGTTGTGTTGGTAAATGTAGTTAGGCCATTTGCAGCAAGAGTTGTAAATGCACCAGTGCTTGGAGTTACATTACCAATAGGAATATTATTAATCTGACTTACACTAATAGAACCAAACGTAGCAGTCCCAGCTACATCGATATCATCTGCAAAATTAACTGTGCTGGTACTTGCACCAATGTTGATTGTTGCTGCGTCGCCTGCAAAGTTTACAGTTGTAGCATTTGTGTTCAATAAATTAAATACAGCCGCATTTGTAGTTAGGTCGCCGCCGTCGACATTTATGTCGCCGTCAACATCAAGAATGTTTCTTATTCGTGTAGTGCCTGTTGCGGCACCCATCACAAGACTGGTTGCTGCTTGACCAAAGTTGATAGTTGTAGCAGTTGTATTTGCAACATTAATTGTAGTGTCACTGAACGTTAGGTCGCCGCCGTCGACATTTATGTCGCCGTCAACATCGAGATTGTTTCTTACTCGTGTAGTGCCTGTTGTGGCACCCATCACAAGACTGGTTGCTGCTTGACCAAAGTTGATAGTTCTAGCAGTGCTGTTAAACAATGCCATGGTAGTACTTGCTGCATTGATACCAGTTGTAAATGACGGACTAGTGCCAAAAACCAACGCACCACTGCCGGTTTCGTTGCTTATAACTCCAGCAAGTTGGGCACTTGTAGTGGTTGCAAACTGACTCAGTGGATTACCGATGATAGCAAGAGTACCACTAGTTGGCAATGTTACACTTGTTACACCTGTGGTGTTGAGTGTTAGTGCATTGGCTCCAGTGGTTGTAAGGTTGCCGGCAACTGTGATTGTTCTGCCACCGTTGTTTATGCCTGTTCCGCCGTATGTTGAATTTATAACAGAACCTTGCCATACGCCAGTATTGATAGTACCTAACTGTTGCAGGCTTGAATTGACAACGGCAGTGCCCAACGTAGTGCTGTTAAGAACGCTGTTTCCATTAATACGATATGCTTTAGCACTTGCTAGTTCAAAGTTTTCACTTGATGTCCAGCTGTCTGTAGAATTAATCCAATTAAGAGTTTTGTCTGTAGCACCTTTTAGTGTGATACCGCCGCCGTCTGCTGTAGTATCAGTAGGGGATGCAACGCTACCAAGTTCGATGTTTTTATCGTCGACACTGATAGTTGTACTGTTCATGGTTGTTGTGGTACCATTTACAGTTAAGTTACCTTCAACTACTAGATTATTATTGATATTAGTAGTACCACTAGCAGCACCTATTTCTATAGTTGTTGCTGCACCAAAGGCATTAACTGTGGTAGCATTTGTGTTCAACAAATTAAATGTAGCAGTGTTGGTAGTAATATCGCCGCCATCAACATTTAAATCTAAGTCTACGTCTAAGTTGTTATTAACATTTGTTATGCCGGTAGCAGCACCAATTTGTATGTTTGTTGCTGCACCAAAAGCATTAACTGTAGTAGCAGTGCTGTTGAGCAAGGACACTGTAGTTTGACTGGTGCTTAATGTGCTGTGTATTCCAACTTCGCCAGTGAATGTTGCTTTACCACTGGTATTAATTCTTAAACGTTCAGTCGGAGTGTGTTGAATGTCACTGGTAGTTGACACTTGACCAGTTTTAACAACAACGTCGCCGCCTGTGGCATTACCAGTGCCAATACCTGATTGTATAATAAATGTGCCGCCAGCAACGTTGGTACCAATAGCGTTTTCACTTCGTAGTGTAGCTGCTACTGGAGATGCACTTGCTTCTGCACTACCAAATATAACTCTACGATTTTTTATTACCATAGTGTTGTCTCTAGTCAGCAACAACCCCCCTGCTACTGGACTTACTGGATTAGCAGTAACATTTGCATTGGTGCGAACTGTAAATGATGTTGCATTAAATGTTGCACCACTTACTGGCCAACTTCCATCAAGATTAGTAACTTCACTGCCCGAGATGTTGATAGTATCGCCAGCTCTAATTCCTAGAGTATACGGAGTATATGTAAAGGTTAGTGTAGTTCCTGTAATAATAGTACCAGTTGTTTCTGTGCTCAAGTAAATAAATTCATCAGTCACACCGCTAACTGTGGTATTAGCTGGGATACTGCCGCTGCCTGTAATGATCATTCCTGATAGAATACCTGTGGTATCTGCCATTGGAATTTCTTTCTCGCCATTTCCAACGTTATCGTTTGTATTTTGTGTAAGATTTGTAAGATTGATTGCAACATCTTGCGAAACTGTTGCATCGAACCCAGCAACAACATTTGTTAAATTGCGTACAGATGTACTTGAGCCTATTTTGATATTTTCAGCGTCGCCGCCTATTTCTAAACTACTAACATTGTCGTTGTAAACAAAGCCCGAGCCTATACTCGAAGATGTAAGTTTAGCACTACCAACATCAAGTCCTTCGGCGAGATCAAGAGCAGTACCCCATTCCGGAGTAGTGCCATTTGATTTTAAGAAGTTGTTTCTTCTACCAATGTTTAGAGTGTTCAAACTACCAGTTGATTGTGCATAGATTATGTCTCCAACTGCATACGTTGTAAGATTTGTACCACCGCGTGTAACAGGAACTGGAGTTGTTAAGTTAGCAGGGTTTAAGAAATATGCACTGTCAAGAGCATCGAGTGTTCCTGCATCTACCACTCCGTCTTTGATAAAGACTTCACCACTGCCGTTTGAGTTTACATTAAATTGTGTTTGTAAAAACTTAGCAGTACCCAGTGTCGAGAATGCGCCGCCTACATTAAGTTCAACGTTGGCAATACCAATATCAACAGCGCCGTAGAATTCTCCGCTTAAACTACTACCAGTAATAGTAATAGGATTTTCCGGAGTATTGATTTTTGCTATTGTTTGCACTGCAACACTATAACTGCTATCACCTCTTAAGAAAGTATCAGTGCTTGCAACACCACTTGATGCAAGACGTGATGGACTAACAGTACCAGAAATAATATTGCTAGCATCAATGTTTGTAACTGCAAGGCTATTCCAGTTTTGTTTTAATCTGCTGGATGTGTTGACAACTGTACTAACTTGTGCATTGTTTGGAATTACGTCTATATCACCTTGTCCGGCGTCGGTGATGTCTTTGGCGTTTGTTACAAGTCCGTTGATACTGCTCAGTGCATCGCTGCGCAATGAGTGTATTGTAAAGCTGTTTGGTGTAACACTGCCTACGAAGAATCTAGTGCCTGATAGCACTTCGTTGCCATCAACTGAGAAAAATTCAACAGCCGCACTATCTCCAGGATTTGTTTGTTCTAAACGAATTGCATCACCAGTTGTTAGACCGTGTCCAATAACAAGAATACTATTGTCGGTTGTGTTAACATTGTATCTTGTTAAATTATGATTGTTGTTTGCTGGAGTAGTTACAAATTCAGTTTGATTAATCAATGCAAAATCGTCATACAATTCAATAATATCGTCTGTGATATATTTTGCATAATAAACCGAACCGTTGATCATCCCACCTATGGCAACATTTCCTAGTGTACTATATGTAAGAGGATCTCCACTTGAGTAGCCATGTCCGGGAATAGTAATTCTATTATTTCCGTAGTCAACTGTGCCGCCAGAACCTAGCACACCAGCTAAGAAGTTAAACGAACGATCGTTATCAAGTGCAATTGTAAACTTATTGGCTACTGCGGTGTTGTCTTCAATAAAGTCGAGACTCGGTGCGCTTGCAACAAAAAGCTCGCCGCCAAGAATGTTTACATATGCTCGCACTTGAACCGCTGCAATTTCAACTTCGAACCCGCTGCCTGTTCCGCCGACATTGCTTGCACTTACACCAAGTATATCTCCTGGCGCATATCCAATACCTCCGCGACGAAGGTCTACGTCTGTGACTTGTCCTGTTGTAACTGTGATGTCTGCAACTGCACCGGTACCAGTACCGGTGATGCTGGTTAATGGAACAAATTCATAAACCAAAGTAGTATTGATTGGAGTATAACCACTGCCGCCTGTAATGTTTGCATTGTCGACGTTGGTACAAATACCTTCACGGTATTCTGATACCGCACCTTGTGCATTTCCGTCAGCACTTGTAACAATACTTCTCACTGTACCAGTAACACTTGTACTTGCCAATGTTGGATCAGCAGGGTCAACGTTTTTTATAGTAAATGTTGTGCTAGTTGGAACACTCAACACAATGCTATTTTCAGTAAATGTTATATCACTTGCTAATACTTGTACGGTGTTTCCAACAGCTAGGTTGTGATCGACATCAGTTGTGAATGTTGCAATATCACTGTTGCGTTCTGCTGTGGTTAGATTTACACTGGTAAATGTATAAGACTGATCACTTTCTAATAATAAATACTGGCCGGTGTTAGAACTTTTTAAGAAGAAGTTATCAACAATTGCACTGCTTGAACCAAGTGTAGTAGGTGCTTGCCCTGTACTTACTCCAGCTATGCTAATAATATTAGTTGTATCAAAATTAGTACCAGATGAGTCGTCACCAGCAATAAATTCTGCTCCTGTGCTAGCAACTAGTAAATTAAAGCTTGATGAATAGTTGCCTTTGGCATATCCTTCTGCACCGGTTACTGCTTGAGTTATTAAATCTCCGTCATTAGCAGTGATTCCAGTGTCAAAAGTAAGTTCGATTTGTTCGTATTCTTCTGTACCAATATCACCAGCTTTTAAATCCACTGCCGGAATTTCGTCTATTTGATCAAGTTTTGATAGATAGCCTTGCGTGGTTGTACTTGTAAACTGCCGAGTTGCTGGTATAAGGTCACTATTTAATTGTCCATTTGTGTTCAGCTGTACAATTGCGCCAGGTACGGCTGCTGTCGAAACTGCTTTGTCGACGAATCCGCCGAGTCTATTAGCAATAAACGATCTTACCGCTAACTGTGTCGGAAGTCTACTATCTTTTGAACCACCGAGTTCGTTGTCTCCAAGGTTTACGTTAGCAGAAATTTCTTCAATAGCAATATCAGACAGTGTCAAACGCAATGCATCAAGCTCGTCGACTTGTACTTTGTTACGGAAAGTAATGTTACCTGTTCTATTGAACGCTGTAATAAAGTCACCAACCTTAAAGTCGCCTAGTTCGTTTGTTCCAGACGAATAAACACGTCCTGGAAGTTCTGCAAACTGCTCATATTCAGTTCTTGTGTTGCCGCCGTTTTGAGGTAATGCATTGTAATCAGTGCCCGAGCCTGCAAATTCCCAAGTGTGTGACGAACTGTTAACAATACTTGGTCTATGAAACCATATTTGGTTTTCTGGCAAGTCAATCAAATTGGCTAAGCTGCTACTTCCGTCTGTTGCAAGTACTGTAAATGTAGAAGTAGTTAAATCAGTTCTTGCTGATGCTTCATTGACTGCAATATTTGTATTTTGTATAGTTGCATGATCATTGGTAATTATACTGGTTTCATCAAGTTGTATACGAAGGGTACTCGAGCCGACCGCAACTTCTTCAATTGACACAACTAATTTACGTTCTACTGGTATCCAACTGTAAACTATTGCACTGTTGTTGTTTGCACCTGTGGTTGCTGTAATTGAACGACCTGGAACAAAAACGTGATCTTCGGTACCAGATTCAAGGATAAGAGTCTGGTAAACACTGTGAGTTGATAATATTTCTTCTGAATAAAATTCAATAACGTCACCTAGGAAGGTGTGCAATCCAGTGCTGCTATCGATAATGTTAACAGGAAACGCCAACGAATCATCAAATGTAAGAGTAAATTCGTCATCGTTTATTACTGCAATATAATAATTCTGCTCTTCGTCAAGTCCTTTGATTAATGGGTTACCATTTGTTTGATAAACAACTTTTTTTCCATTTACATATCCGTGACCTACAATTGTAAATATATTCGTTATTGGATTTACTTGTATTGCTGCATCAAATTCTTGCTCAGTTGGCACAGGTTTAAACAAATTTGAAAGATCACCTTCGCTGCTAACTTCCAGCGGTGCTGGCAAGTCAGTTGGATCGTTGATAATTGTTTTTATGATATCAAATTTTTCATCAACAAATGCTCTTACATTACTATCAAGAGAAGCAATAACTGCTGCTGCATAAACACTTGCTTGCTCAATCGCTGCAATAGTTTGTTCTTCCTGTCCACTGATAGTAATTTTAGAACTGTCTTGCAAATTTTTACTATAGTATGCAAGGCCAATATTGCGAGAAAATCTATTTCCTGTATCCCAAGTATCTTGTGCAACTGCATCAACTATTAGCTGTGTGTCTCTATAAAACTTTGCAGAGTCGTAGACAAAGTTTTCCCATATACTTCCTGGGGCTGCTCCTGCAATTTCTGCATCAATCCAATCCACTGTATCTTGTGCAATACTGTTTTTGTTTGATAGTAATAGTTCGTAGGCTATTTTGTATGCCTGGTCTCTAAAACGTATTACATATTCTTCAACAGGCTGTTCACGATTGATACCAACAATACTGATTGTTTGCTTGCTTTCAAATTCACCTGTTGCGGTTACAATGGCACGGTCGAAAATGAATGATTTAGGAGAGTATCCTGAGCTACGCAAAGCATACAAACCAAAGTTAGTAGCACTGTTGGTAATTGAGCAATATCCGCCCGACTGTGTATAAACTCCGTTGAGTAGGAAAATTTCAAAGCACGAAACGATTTGAGCATAAGCATCATTGAGTAGTCTCCATCCAGTACCGCCAAAGCTTAAAATAGTAAATGCGTTGGCAACCATTGACTTACCTTGTTCAGGTGTTGCGCCAATCACTGGATTTTCAGCTTCAATTTTATTGCCGGGTACGTTAGGAGATTGTACTTTGGCACCGTCAATTTTAGCACCGTTCATGCCTAAGAAGCTGATCAACGAACAGTTTTGTATATACGGAGATGTAAAAATAGTCGGACGAGTATTTGGAAGATTGGTATATCCTACACGACTAGTGGCATTATCAAAAGGATCGTCAAATGAAACGGCATAGTCAGCAGTGATCAACGGAACTTGGTTTTCGTCTACTCCATCACGGAATGTAAATTCGCCAAAATAACAAGCATTACGAACACGTAAGATATCAAGATTTGCATTTGCTGGGCGAAGAATACAGCCGCGCAAACCATCGCCTTTGATAACAACATTATCAGGAACAATAATTGGATTCTGCTCTGTATAATCACCAACTGCAACTTTGATGTTGATGCGAGTATTGTTTACAGTACCATCTGGATTGTATACCATTCCAGATGCAAGTTGACATGCACGCTTAATAGACTTTACTGGAGCACTTTTTCCATCATTTATATCGTTGCCCTGTTCGGCACTAACATAGATAACATTTCCACCAAACAGGTCTGCATCTGTAAATTCTAATTGCCCGAAGCCGTTTGTTTTCAACAGCTGACCTACAGTACCATCAACAAACGGCAAGTTCATTGTATAACTAGCTGGTAAGTTATCAGGAGATTTTATTGTGATTCCATCTTGGCCAGATGCAGTAAGTTCTCTAAATGTGATTCCCTTGGCATTTTCCATATCAAGATTATCTTTGACGTTAAGACCGGCTTGTGTAATCGTTAACTGTTCTATACCGTTGATATCAACCGAAACAGATGCTTGAGAGCTATCCCCTAAATCATCAACAACAACTTGGGTGTCACCTTCAAAAATCCGCTTGGTAACATCCTGTACAGTATTATCATCGCGCAACATGTACACTTTGCCGTCTGCTGTGTTGATTGCTAATTCGCCCGATTCAAGTTGTGAAACTATAGGCTGTTTACCAGCCACACTACTGCGTTTGTGCTTAATTCTCGTTGCCATTAAGGCTACCTCCAATATTGGTACGGGTCAGATCTATATAGATGCCCAGAAGTAAAACGATAAAAATCGCTACTCATTTATTTATCATAGATATTAAATGGTTACTTTATTCAGTAAAAGGGCCGGTGGCCCTTTTACTAATCTTAAAATGATCCGCCGTCTATAGTATCTGTCCAAACAGGCGTTGCATCAATATCGCTGGTTACAGTAAGTATTTGGAAACTATTGCTAGTGTCACTTGTACCAGCAGCATCAGTAACCTGCACCGGGCTTGCGGTATTACCATAAAGTATACCATTGACAGTAAATTCACTGACACCAGTACCGCCATATTGAACTTCAAGGTCAACGTTTGTTAGAGCAAGCGTACCATCGATTGTTACGTTTTCGTTGACTTGTACATTTTGATCTATTGTTGTTAAACCACCAGCAGCACCTATGTTCAGTACAGTTGCAGCGCCTGCAAAATTAATTGTAGTAGCAGTATCGTCTAACAGATTAAATGCTGTCTGTGTTGTAAGCAATTGATTGTTGTTTATAGTTACGTCTGTTGAGAACGTACTAGTGTCTTCTCCTAGACGTAATTTTTCAACAATACTTCCGCTGATCATGGTGCTGAACGCCATGTCAAAGTCTTCTTGGCCGCCTGTTAAGTCGAGTGAAACTACATCAACAATGCCGCCGATTTCAAAGTTATCGTTTGTAGTTTCTAACTCAAACTTGATACCAGTACCACTTCCTGCTACAGGTGTGCCGCTTATGCTATGATGTGCAAATGTCATAGGATATACAATATCATCTACTGCACTATCAGGCGCATTGGTTAATAATTTTACCCCGTCTGGTGCAAGTATAGTATTTGCTCTAATATCAATAACGTCAGTTGATAAGTTTGTTAGTTGCAATACACCATTGTTATTACCAGTTACAAATCCTTGTACACTTAAATTCTTAGCAATACCAACTCCGCCAGCAACTGTTAAGGCGCCAGTTGTAGAATTTGTACTTTGTGTTGTATTAAGAACTGAAACTTGATTAGTATTTTCTACAATAAAATCAGTGTTGCTGATAATAGCTCTGCGTGTGCCTGCTGTAAAAAATTCAAGTTCGTCGTTGTTGGTGCCCGGAGCAGTTTCTGGACGTATAAATGTGTTTTGATCAACATCTTTTACGCCGCCTAATGATCCCCATGCAATTCCGTCATAACCTTCGAATACACTAGTATCTGTGTTGAATCTTACTTGACCTGTTGCTGCTGTTGGACGCTGATTTGTAGTACCAACTGGTAGTTGTATAGTTTTAACACTATCAAAAATAATTTGTTCGTTGTTGAACGTAACTGTGCCTGTTGCTGCGCCGATGTTGATAGTTGTTGCTGCACCAGCAAAATTAACAGTTGTTGCATCAGTGTTGATTAAATTAAATGTAGTTGCTGTTGTAGTCAAGTCTGCGCCGTTGACTGCTAAGTCTCCGGTTATTACAGTATTACGTCCTACAGTTAAATCTATACCGATGTTTGCATTTAGTTCAATTCCAACGCCGCCGTTTACAACCAATGCTCCGGTGTCTTTGTTTGTACTTTCAGTAGTGTTATTAATTAACACACGAGGAACTGTTCCAAACTCGGCTACCTCGAGTCCATTAGTTGTAGTAACTGTTAGATATGTACTTGTACCTTCACTGATACTGAATGCATCAATTGTGTTGTCTGGAATAGTGAAAGTTGTATCACCTATTACAGTAAACGTATCGTTGTTGACATCGTCGCCGAACACAATACTTCCGCCTACGGTAAACCCACCAGCAACGTATAAGTTACCCCCAATACCAACTCCGCCAGCAACTGTTAGAGCACCTGTGCTAAAATCATTACTTTGTGTTGTATTAAGAACTGAAACTTGATTAGTATTTTCTACAATAAAATCAGTGTTGCTGATAATAGCTCTGCGTGTGCCTGCTGTAAAAAATTCAAGTTCGTCGTTGTTGGTGCCCGGAGCAGTTTCTGGACGTATAAATGTGTTTTGATCAACATCTTTTACGCCGCCTAATGATCCCCATGCAATTCCGTCATAACCTTCGAATACACTAGTATCTGTGTTGAATCTTACTTGACCTGTTGCTGCTGTTGGACGCTGATTTGTAGTACCAACTGGTAGTTGTATAGTTTTAACACTATCAAAAATAATTTGTTCGTTGTTGAACGTAACTGTGCCTGTTGCTGCGCCGATGTTGATAGTTGTTGCTGCACCAGCAAAATTAACAGTTGTTGCATCAGTGTTGATTAAATTAAATGTAGTTGCTGTTGTAGTCAAGTCTGCGCCGTTGACTGCTAAGTCTCCGGTTATTACAGTATTACGTCCTACAGTTAAATCTATACCGATGTTTGCATTTAGTTCAATTCCAACGCCGCCGTTTACAACCAATGCTCCGGTGTCTTTGTTTGTACTTTCAGTAGTGTTATTAATTAACACACGAGGAACTGTTCCAAACTCGGCTACCTCGAGTCCATTAGTTGTAGTAACTGTTAGATATGTACTTGTACCTTCACTGATACTGAATGCATCAATTGTGTTGTCTGGAATAGTGAAAGTTGTATCACCTATTACAGTAAACGTATCGTTGTTGACATCGTCGCCGAACACAATACTTCCGCCTACGGTAAACCCACCAGCAACGTATAAGTTACCCCCAATACCAACTCCGCCAGCAACTGTTAGAGCACCTGTGCTAAAATCATTACTTTGTGTTGTATTGTTAATCAATACTCTTGGAGTGTCAAACGCCGCTGTTTCGTTACCATCTGATGTTGTAATTTTAAAATAACTATTAGTTCCTTCTAAAACTTCAAAGGCTTCTACTGTATTGTCCCAAACATTAACAACTGTATTTGCGTTAAGTGTTACAGTATCAACTACACTGTCAAATGTTCCAACAGTAAGATTACCTGTAATAGTTGTGTTGCCTTCGATTAATGCATCATTATACGCTCTTAAATTGCCTCTAACATTAAGATTCTTCTCAATGCCGACACCACCTTCAACAACTAACTGTCCGTTGTCTGGGCTAGTTGATTGTGTAACACCTTCGACATATACCTGCGTGATAGTATCGTCTATTCTTAAACGTTCAGTACTTAGATTCATGCGTTCTAGACCGTCAGTGTAGAACATCAATTCGTTTTCGTTTGCACCCGGAGCAGATTCAGGTCTAATAAATGTGTTTCCGTCTACGTCGCGAACGCTTCCAAGCCCGTTCCATGCAATACCGTCATATCCTTCGAATATGCCTAGTGTGGTGTTGAAGCGTACTTCGCCTTGGGTTGCATCGCCTCTTTCGCCAATATTACCAGTTGGTAATTTCAAGTTGTACACACTTGTAAATTTAACATAGTCGTTGTTTACAATAAAGTTACCAGGTACAATGCCCGAACTACCTAAATTAATTTGAGTTGCTGCTCCAAATGCATCAACAGAGGCAGCAGCATTATTAAACAAGCTAAGAGATCCGCTGCTTGTACTAATAATTGTACCTTCGAAATACAAGTCGCCACCGATGCTAACATTTTTAGCTATACCAACGCCGCCGTCTACAACAAGAGCACCTGTATTGAGTGTTCCTGATTCAGCGTTTGTGACATTTTGTATTTCTACTTTTGGTTGTCCACCAAAAGTAATTTTTTCAAAAGTTTCTCTAGTATCAACACTAATGTAGTCTTCAGTGCCCCGAGTTACACTAAATGCCTGTTCGACCTCATCAGGAATAGTTACATTAACGTCGCCTATAATAGTAACATCGCCAAAGATATCAGCTGAACCGTCGATTACAACATCATTGTTGATTGTTGTAGTACCAATTGTGGCGCCAATATTAATTTCTGTAGCGCCGCCGGCAAAATTAATTATATTTGCATTATCGTCAATAAGATTAAATGTTGAACTAATGGTTGTTAAATTTCCGCCGTCGACTGTGATATTTTCATCAAACGTTACGTCACCTTGAACTGTGCCGCCAGTTAGCTTGTTTAGGTATCTATTTTCTACATAGCTAACAACTGCAAACTGAGTCGGCACTGTGTTTACATCTGCTGATCCAATCGAAGATATCAAGTTAGTACTGTTGCTGACTTCTTTTAATTCTACACCAACCGGAATGCCATCTCGTTGGAATGGACCGATACTGCTAAGACCGCTTAGATTGATTTCGTTTGCATTTAGTGTGATAGCACCTGTTAATGCATTAACATTAAAGAAATTACCAACTTTGAAGTTACCGATTTGATCAACTGTTCCGCCAGCAAATACCTTACCCGAATTTGTTTCAACAAACTCTTGTGCTGAAATTGGACTGCCGCCAAAGAACGGAAGTGCATTATATGTGATACCTGCGCCAACATATTCAAACGCATGACCCGAAGTACTCACAGTTGATACATTTTGCATACTTCCTAATGTACCTTCTTCTACAGCCAACAGTCCTGGAAACAACGTAAGTTCTGCTACTCCGCCGAATTGTAGATTTAGAAGTCTGATGGTTTCGTTTTCAATTGCATCAAGATCTGCGAGTATTAATTCTCTACGAGCATTTAAGTCAGCATCTCCTAATGTTGAATAAGAATGATCTATTTCCGTTGGCAAGAAATTAGTACTACCTAGTCTAATAACTTCGGCAATTTTTTCTACCATGGTAAAAATATAAGATGCGGCGGCGGTACTACCTGCTGTTCCGCCGATGACTTGCGGTGTAGTATTTCCTTCACTTGGTGTAATTGCAATATCTTGTGCAATGTCACTTAATATTTGTGCCAAGTGTTTGTAAGTGAATTCAGTAATTGATTCTTGTCCAACAATTACTGCATTACTATAATATGCTTCTGCTGCTCGACGGGTTTGTTTATTGCCACCATACATCATATCGTATACTGCGGCATCGATGATGTAACTAGTGTCACGCTGACACTTTGCAACGTTGTATGTAAACGAAATAATATTGTTTGTAATATAATCAATTACTTGTTGTTGTAAAGTAGCATCTAAACTAATAAGATTGTTTGCTGCTTCTGTGGTTGAAGAAGGTAACCAACTGTAGTCTGGATCACTGTTTGATGGAGTGCCTAATAGATTCCCGTTGGTAATAGCATCAATAACAATATCATATAATCCTTCTGATATTGAACTTTGCGTTGTTGTTCCAAAATCAGGATCAAGTACTTGTATTTCGTTGTTGCCTGTAGTCGGGGTAACTGCTGTTCCTTCGATTACAGCAGATGATACTGCTTTTAAGTGCTCTAGAGAATCAATAGTCTCGGCTTCTTGTCCAACAATTTGACTTACCCCGTCATCAAAATAAGACCTAGCACTAACAAGTATGCTGCGATTTCCGCCGTACAACATGTCGTGTGTTACAGTATCGATCAGATAACCTGTATTTCTACGACATTTCTCTTCATCGTACACCAGCGTAGGATAAGTTAAATTTGTGTAAGCAATCGTTTCTTCTATTAAGAAAGTTCTATTGTCTTGCAATTGTCTAGCACTGTCAATCAATTCCTGGCTTGCTATGTTAGGTGATGGATATGTTGTACCTTCACTTGGAAGAGTACCGTATTCGATAATAGTGGTTAGAGTTTCGAATCTATCAGTAACACGACTTACCAATGTTGGATTTGATGAAACTGCATTTTCGACCAATGTACCCAAATATCTAAGTGCCATAATAGTTGCAGGAAGCTGATATGCATCTACTATACTAGCAGTAGCTCTTCTGTACGCCAATCCTGCAACAATTGTATTATGATTTGTATTTAGACGAATATCTCTTGCAACTGCATCTATAATCAGCCCAACGTCTCGTTTACATTTTTCTCTGTCATATGTAAAATCTGGATAATTGTCAAGAATCCAATCAGTAGTATCAGATGCAAAATTGTTTCTTTGAGCAAATATTGAACTGGATGCATCAGCAATTGGTCCGAATACCCAACTAGTTGATGGATAAGAAATCACAGGTAATGTGTCAGCAGTGTTTTCTTCGATTACATCAATGGTATATTGAATAAGTGTATTCAGCTTGTCAGCTTCAACTCCAGATGCATTATTACTTGACTTGTCTTGTGTTAATAAGTTTCCAGCAGTAACAGATACTGTTTGACCTTGGACAACTGAATTTACCAACGTCTGAAGTCTTTCATAGCTTGCTACAGTTGCATTTTTTTGATTTTCACTCAGTTGACTCACTGTTCTTACAAAATATGATCGTGCGGCAGTTATGCTTGCATCAGTACTACCATAAAGAACATCATATATCAATGCATCGATAATGTAGCCAGTATCTCTGCGGAATTTATCTTCGTCGTATAACAACGTTGGATTACTAAAATTAAAAAATGCCACCACGTCTTCGATAATAAAGTCTTTGTTGGCTACTAACTGATCTTTGGCATTTGCTCTAGTTATGATAACGCCAGTTGGTTCGTTCCAGCTGATTGGGTCTGCATTAATAATTCCGTTTGTAACAATATCAATAATTTCGTCAATGTTTGCTTCAGCACGAGTGACTGCTATTGAATTTGCTGATACAGAAGACAGGCTGGTGATTCTAGTTTTTAAATATTCTAGAGCTGCTAGTTTTTGTATTGTCTGATTTTCAGCTACACTATCTTGTAATACAATGCCATTAACAATTGCATTGTAGTTTGTTCCTAATGCAACATCATACGCATTACCAATGGTAATATTTGTAATTTCTGTTTCAAATTCAGATTGATTGTACGATAAGTTAGTGAATTGTTCTGAAATATAAGCTGTAATTTCGTCAACAATAAATTCTCTATTGGCAATAATATTATCTTTAGATACGATAACTCCACTGTCAATTGTAGTTAAATCAGTTAATAATAAATCTGGGGCAGCGGTACTATCGCCTTGCTCGATGATATTAATTGCTGTTGCAAAACCTTCAATAATTGCATATCTAGCATCTTCGTTGAGTAGATCACTGTCTGGAATTCTTGAAAGCATTTCGTCTCTAGCAGCCTCAAGTCCAAAAACAGTTGGTGCTAATTGTTGTAGTAAAACCTTTTGTGATGTTGCACGCAAATAACTTCTACCAGCAGCAAGTGCCTGATAATTGGTTTCCATAACCATATCGCCAACAATTGCGTCAACCATTCGGCGAACATCTCTACGGCATACTGATTCGTTGTAAATAAAAGGTTGCACACTCACGTCTGTTGCTGTAACATAATACTTGTTATCATCGCCTTCGAACGCAATAATCGATCCAACTTGTGGCTGATCTCTTAAACTGTTAACTGTGATTACTTTATTAAGTTGTAGATTAGCTGTAGCAGTTGCTTGTACATCAAAGCCACCGCCGATGAATGTAATATTTGGTCGAAAGTTGTATCCGCTGCCTGGGTTATCGATACTAATAGCAGCAACTTTACCTGTAGCAGCATCAATAGATGCTGTTGCTACGGCCTGAATACCGCCCGGTGTGGTAGGAGGATCAATAGTTACAATTGGTGCGCTACTATAACCCGAACCTGTGTTGTTAACTGTGACACTGGCTACTGTCGAATAGTAATTTTGATCTGGTCTAGCAGTGGTGTAGATTTTGTCAAACAATCCGTCTGCAATAATAGCAAATGTTCCAAAGTCACTAACTGAGTTAGAGATCGAGAGATAACCACCGTTGGTTGCTAAAAATCCAATTCTAGTGAAAACCGAGAAACAGCTAACAATCTGTGTGTAGCCGAAGTTGGTGATGTGAAAGCCGATACCGCCTTGTGCAATCTGTGTAAATGCGTCGGCAACCATTGAAAAAACCAACGAACGTTGATCATACTGGTTACCGTCAACTAGCATCCCGTTGCCGCCGCCGGATTCGTTAATACGCTTTTCCAACGGAACATCTGGATTATTAATAATAGGACGAGCTTCTGGTGTTGCTCCTTCAATTTGTACAGTTTCAAAAGGAATAAATTCAGTACCATCATTAAGCCACGGACCGTTGATGTTCGAACAGTTTTGTACATAAGGAGAAGTAGTAACTAATGCACCGGGTTTGATTTGCACACACCAGCCCGGATCGCTCATTCCACGAAAAGTAATTTGAAAAATATAACAAGCGTTGTCCACAAAGAACATATCGCCGCCTTTGTTTAATGGCCATACTTGCGTATTGCGCAAGCTATCACCGCGAACTGTTTGACGTTCTTTGAGAGTGATTGGGTTATTTTCGTAATAGTCCCCGGGAGCAAGCTGAATAGTTGCTCCTGCTGGTGCTGCTTCAACTGCTGATTTTATAGTACGTTTTGCTCTATCAGAACTGCCTGCCAGTCCGTCATTGCTGTCGTTGCCGTCTAAAGAAACATAATAAATTAGTTGATTGGTTGCTCCAGTGGAACTTCCTGTTACTCTTAAATCGCCATTAATTGTGACTGTGCCGCTAGCTGGAGTTAATTGAATATTTCCATCGCCTGTAATAACTAACTGACGATCTCCGATTTTTCTATCGTGTAATACTTGTTGTTTTATGTACTTCATTATACTTCCAAATAGCTAATAGTTGCGCTTAACAAATCAGAGTCAGGGCTATTCAAAACAACACTGTCCCCTCCTTCTAAAATTAATCTTTCTACATTAAATGTAAATGTTTCTTGTGCAGGCATTGCGATAGAGTTTAGAACTAAATTAGCATTACTTTTTACGCCTCCGGATCCTTTAATTACATGCATATTAAAACTTGAATCATTTACAATGTTGGTAGTGCCAGCATAATTGCAAACGAGTAATGTAGTAACGGCATACTTTTTAGTTGCAGGAACACTTAATACAGTTGTGTCTGTGTCTAATATTAATACGTTGTTAATTGCCATTTACTTACTTCCTTAAAATATGATACTGTACAACAGTGCTTTATTTCTACTAATTAATTCGTCGTTGGTACCATTTTCGTTTATGAAAAATAGTCCAGTGCCGCCGTCTGCTTCGGCTTTACTGTAAACCTTAACTCCGTCAATTGGAGCAATTGGATCTAAACTTTTTGCAAAGTTAAAAGGAAATACTGTATACACACTTCCTGTTCCATTAGCAGATAATGTTAGGTTACTGTTGATGTTCAATGAAGCAATACTAGCATCCTCAATTTTTATTTCTTCTATATTAGTTTGAGTACTAAAAAATTGTGCAACTGTATTGCCATTGATATTGATATCAAAACGGCTAGTAGGAGAGCCGCCCTCTGTGTCGTATACCTGTACGCTTGTATTACCGTCAGGTGTTGGTGCTTTTATTGCATCTTGCCAGTTGTACAAATGATAATCTCTAACATAATCAATAACTGATTTTATATTAGGAATTACGTCATCGTCAAAAGGCAACGACAATCTATTGCTAGTTGAAGGATTTGGCTGTATAGCATTACCGACATAAGGAAACACTTGCTTTTCATAATCAAGTGTACCAGTAACATTTACTACTCCTACTTCCTGACCCGGAAGTAGATTTAAATCATTGCCTTCTCCTGAATTTATACTTGATGTATAAATTCCAATTGGGTTATTGCTGTTGTCACGAAATGCAAATGCACCATTAAACGCTTGCACAACTCCGTTTACATACGCATCTAGCGACTCGTCGTATAAAAAGTTTGCATTAGAAAGAACACCCCTGTCGACAATGATCCCAGCTGTACCAAGTGTTACTCCTGGTCCAGTTTCTCCACTGTTGACGGTGATGGTGTTGTCTGCAATTTCAAGCT
>Ga0208768_1000883_pt1 | contig 17885 bp, 15 predicted proteins | sample AntAceMetag02UK1_FD_184760 | JGI IMG/M metagenome (GOLD analysis project Ga0208768, IMG submission 184760) | Saline lake microbial communities from Ace Lake, Antarctica - Antarctic Ace Lake Metagenome 02UK1 (SPAdes) (version 2) | ecosystem: Environmental > Aquatic > Non-marine Saline and...
TTTATAACGTTAATACCGCTGCACAGTTAGTCCCGTCTTTGAGTGGAAAGAGCGCAAATAGTGGTGAGTAAATCATGCTTCTTAGTCAAGTGTGCTGTTTACCGAATGCCTTCTCCTTAAAAAAACGCCTAATTTCAAATCATCAACCTCACTTTCCTTTCAATCACCTCATTCACCGGATAGGTTGTCGCTAATTTTCGTTCTAAATCCTTTTTCCAAACAGAGGCGAAGTTCCGCACGAAAGCCGCATTCACCTCTGGCACTTCCGGAATTCGCCCTAAAATAGTGCAGCCCGTATAGCTTTCAATGATGCGCTCAGTCTCTTCGTTTTCAGGTCCGTTCAAAATGACACCTGCAATTGGAATTCCCCGTTGGCTGAGGATTTCGTAACTCATCAAGGTGTGATTGATGGAGCCTAAATAATTTCTGCTAACCAAAATGGTGGGGACGTTCCATACGGATAAGAGGTCAATGTAGGTCTGTTTATCATTCAGAGGAACGTGCAAACCTCCGGCTCCTTCAATGATCAGTGTTTTGTTGTGCTTTGGGAATTGAATGGAGCCCGGTTCTATTTCAATGCCGTCAATGCGGGCCGCCGCATGCGGACTCATTGGTGAGGTTAGTCTATAGGCTTCAGGATGAACAGTCAGGTTTGACGGAATTAGATTTCGCACATAATCACTGTCTGTATAATCTAATGATCCGGCTTGAGCAGGCTTCCAGTAGTCTGCGCTAAGTGCGCTGCACAATAGGGCAGAGGCTACCGTTTTTCCCACATCTGTGCCTATTCCAGTGACGAAGTATTCCATCTAATTTAATTTTGAAAGTAGAATCAAGATACAACTTGTTGTTTCACGAAATGCATCACCAATTGGTCAATTTGGCTGTTATTATTGAAAGCATGCAAACAGATGCGGATGCCTTCTTTTCCTTGTTGTACCGTTGGCTGACGAATAGCAACCACGTCGAATCCGTCTTCTCGAAGCATTTCTGCTGTTGAGAGGGTCTGTTCTAGCGAGGTTCCACTCCACCATTGAATGGGCCCGGTCAAACCTTGTGTAAATCCTGTTTTTGCAGCGATTCGTTCACTGAAGTAAGCAATGTTGGAATCCAATTTTGCCCTTGCCTCTGCTGATTCACTGAATTTCTCATGGGCTGATCTTACACCCGCAATGAACAAAGGCGAAGGGGCAGTGCTGTAGATCAGTGGTTTGCAGAAGTTCCACAATGCAGATTTTAAGGTTGTATTCCCAACAATGCATGCGCCTTGGCTTCCTAGTGCTTTTCCAAAGGTATGGATGCGCACATCTACCTGGTCAACCACCTTGAGCTGCCCGGTTCGTCCGAGTAACCCTTTACCTATGGTTCCCGCGCTGTGGGCTTCGTCAACAATGAATAGAAAGTCGAACTTAGCCTTCAGTTCGCTCATCTCCTCAAGGGGCGAAATTGTGCCGTTCATAGAGAATAACCCCTCGGTAACCACCGCCACGGGAGTCTGAATGCGTGCCAGTTTGGCCGCTAAATCTGTCGGGTCATTGTGCTTGAAAGACCACGTTTGAACCCGAGCGCCCTGCAATGCACTTCTGATACTGGCATGAATGTGCTCATCATAAAGTACGTTGATCCCTTGGCTTGTGAGCATTTCAAAAAGACCGTAATTCGCTTCAAAGCCAGCATTGAATAAGGTCGCTGTTTCACCCTGGTAAATTGAAGCCAATTGCTTTTCTGTGGCAGCTAATTCCGAACTATATCCTGCAATCAGTCTAGATGAACCAGCACCTTGCGGCGCATTGAAGTGCGCATTTTCATTCGCTAAGCCTAAGTAATCATTGCTAGAGAAATCAATGTTTGAAGTTCTAAGTTTTGCTTCGCGAAGCAAATTGGAATCTTCACGCTGCTTCAATGCTGCCGCTAATTTGTCGAATGCTTGATTCATGGCCGACAAAGATACTGGATAGATTAGTTCGAGCCCGGAAGTTCTTTTACAAGTCCTTCTGGTGTCACAAGAATGTACTTGTGCTTCGTTTCAATCTTCACAACGGGCTCAGGTTTTTTCTCCTCTTCTTTCTTCTTTGGCGGACGTTCAACCAGTATTTTTATTTGCAAATTATAGGTGTACTGGACTGCAGGCTCTACTATTTCCGGATTGAAAATAAAATCGAAACTGCCGTAAGGAAGCTTGTTGTAATAAAGCGTTGGGCTTTGTCTTTCATCCAGGACCTCTTCTGGTCCGCGCTTTTGCTTCTTGGTAGCTTTGATGCTTGTTTTCGTCACTGGTTGATAGGTCACATAGCGCTCAAGTGGAAAATACACGCCTTGCTTATCTGAGAATTGGCGCCACATATCGTCAATAAGGATTCCCGCTTCTTCGTATTGATCGATGCGTTTTTTGAACACCTTCATCGCTTGTTTGCGCAGAGAATCATACATCGCTTCGTGGTCTTTCACATAGTAATCTACTTTGATCAGGTCGTAAATTTCATTGATGGCGGCGGCGGTCACAATGCGGTCAAGCGTTGCTGCATCTCTAAAGTGCACATGAATGTTCTTTTGGATTTCGAATCCGGCTGGGATCTCTGTGTAGTTGGTGGTGAAGAATTTCTTGGTCACTTCCACCTCATATACAGGCACAAGACTGAGCATATCAGGCACCACATCTTCTTTTTTCAAACCATATTTCTCCAATCGCTTGATGAACTTGCCAATGCGCTGCTCCATTAAAGAGTCTGCCTGAGCCGCAGTAGCTCCTACTTGAACTGCATGAAAAATGGCGAGGTAAGAATCTGCTTGCACATTAAAGAGACCGTTGATTGAAACATACAAATGATCTTGGTTGGGGGTGCTTGCTTGTCCTCCTGTTTCTTTTTGCATGTTTTGAGCAGACCATCTGCTGGTTTCATTGTAGAGGATATTGCCTGCACTTTGCGCATTTAGCTGCGCCGAAACAAAAAGGAGTAGGGTGAAAGTTAGTAAACGTGTCATAGCTTTTTCGTGATTTTGAAGAGCTGTACACGTTGGTTTCGAAAAGGTTCAAATCTTCGTCTTTTCTGAACACTGTCTCCTGTTTTATTCAGGCTAAAGCCTAGCCCCTACCCTGAGCAAAGCTAACGAGCCTAAAAACCAAGTCAAAACAACATCTCAAGTCAATTGCCCTCAACTTTGTAGTTGATGCTTCTGGATTTGTAAACGGATGATCTAATCTGAATTGGAGTGGGAATGTTTTGTAGGCCAATTGGTAGGCTTAATTCCGGGTGAAACCACCATCTGACCAATCGATATTGACGCACAACCATCCGACGATTTATAAACCACTTTCTTCTCATATCTGATCAAGTAGCCGTGAGCTCAGCTCATAGAAAACGGATGACATCCTTTTGAAATAGGAGTGGACGTGTGAGGGACAAGGAATCGGTCTTGAATTAGCAGGAGGGGCGGGGCGTTGATGATAACAATCTTCGTCTTTTCTGAACACTGTCTCCTGTTTTATTCAGGCTAAAGCCTAGCCCCTACCCTGAGCAAAGCTAACGAGCCCAAAAACCAAGTCAAAACAACATCTCAAGTCAATTGCCCTCAACTTTGTAGTTGATGCCTCTGAATTTGTAAACGGATGATCTAATCTGAATTGGAGTGGGAATGTTTTGTAGGCCAATTGGCATTGACTAACCATCGTCCACCGAATCTAGGGAAATTACTCTTTCTCGTTGATCTTCACTCGAATCTCAACCTCATCGATTCCTTTTTTGACATTGGCATACAGCCGAATTTTTCGGTACTGCCAACCTGATTTTTCAGTGGTGTCGAAATCTACTGTGATCTCTCCTGTGCCACCCGGAGAAATGGGCGCTTTGGGAAAGGTGACCTTGGTGCAGGAGCATTCAACTTGGTACTTGGTGATGATCAATGGAGCATCACCGGTATTTGTAAATGTAAATGTGTGACTCAGGGGAGTGCCCTCAGTTACGGTATCGAATTTATGAACCTTTCGGTCAAAAGAAAGCTCTGCTAGCTGTCCGAAAACAGTAGCAGAGCTTAAAAATGTGCAAATTATAATGAGGGTGCTTTTCAGCATTTCCTTACTTGTTTACTGGTGCTCCAGAAGCAGACTGCTTAACAGGTGCGCCTCCAGCTGTAGAAGCCTCAACAGTTCCTTTGATACGGATCACTTTCGTTGGCTCATTTGAAGCGTTAGAAGTAATTGTAACAGACTTGTTGATTGGTCCAACACGCTTAGTGTCATACTTCACAGAAATCTTTGAAGTTGCTCCTGGATTGATAGGTGCCTTTTCACACTTAGGTACAGTACATCCGCAAGATCCTTTACAACGTGTAATAGTCAAAGCTGAAGTTCCGTCATTTGTTACTGTGAATTCACATGCTCCGTCACCACCTTGTTGGATCGTTCCGTAATCATGTACTTCTTTGTCCAATGAAATAGTTGGCCCTGAAGTCAATTCTGATTGAGCCTGAGCTCCGAATACCATCGCTACAGCGAGGAGAAGTGTGATAAATACTTGTTTCATAATAGTGGGTTTTCTCGATTGATTACCTCAAATGTAACGACATTGTTTTTTTTAAGTTCTGACTTTAACAAACCTTTAACAGGGTGATTGTTCGTTTACGAGGGTGCAATTCAACCGCCAACTTTGTGGCTGATCCTGCTGGGACAAGGGTGTGGTGCCTTATTCGTAAGGAGCAAATGGAGTAAGGGTCATTCATTAGAATTCTCAGCAGTATTCCCTAACATGGCAACTTTCTTAACAGAGTTTTTAGAGGTTTTGTAATTGTTCACACTCTTTAACCTCCCTCTACATCCTCTTTCCCTATTTCTTCGCCAACGAAACATACCTTTGTGCGCGCTGTTACCAAGACATAATCTAATCTGAATTAAGAACATGAATAACTTCGATTTTCAAAATCCTACCAAAATCATCTTTGGAGCCAATCAAATTGAAAGGCTTTCTACAGAACTTCCGAAAGACGCAAAAATACTGTTGCTCTTTGGTGGGGGAAGTATAAAGAAGAATGGAATCTATGAGCAGGTGATGTCTGCCTTGGAAGGTTTCGAGGTCGAAGAGTTTGGAGGGATCCCTGCAAACCCAGAATATTCAGTTTTGCTCAAAGCGCTTGAGGTCATCAAAACGAAAGACATTACTTTTTTGCTTGCTGTTGGTGGTGGCTCTGTCATAGATGGGACGAAATTCCTCGCTTCTGCCGCGTTGTATGAAGGCGAAGATCCATGGGATATCCTTGCGAAAGGAATCCGAACAAACGAAGGGATGCCTTTTGGAACTGTCCTTACGCTGCCAGCCACCGGTTCCGAAATGAACTCTGGGGCGGTTATTACAAGAGCAGATCGAAAAGAGAAGCTTCCAATGGGCGGACCAGGTTTGTTCCCAATGTTCTCAATTCTTGATCCGAGTGTTGTAGCTTCTATTCCTCAAAGACAAATTGCGAACGGATTGGCAGATGCGTTTACGCATGTGCTTGAGCAATACATGACCTATCCCGTTGGAGCCATGCTGCAAGATCGCTTCTCAGAAAGCATTTTCCAATCGCTCATTGAAGTGGCTCCGGCCATTAGGAAGGATCCTTCAGACTACAAAGCGGCTTCCAATTTTATGTGGTGTTGCACCATGGCACTGAACGGACTGATTCAGAAAGGAGTGCCTACTGATTGGGTAATCCACATGATCGGACATGAATTAACAGCGCTTTTCGGAATAGATCACGCCCGTACGTTGGCCATTATTACTGAAAGCCACTACCTCCAAAGTTTCGAAGGCAAGAAACAGAAGCTGGCGCAATACGCGGAACGCGTTTGGGGAGTGACCGAAGGCACCGTTGAAGAAAAAGCGAAAGCTGGGATTCAGAAAACCACTGAATTCTATCAGTCTTTGGGCATCGATACGAAGTTATCTGATTACACCAAAGAGTATGAGGGCACAGCTCAAGAGATTGCCAAGCGTTTTGAGGAACGTGGTATCAAAGGAGCTGGAGAGCGGGGTAAAGTAACACCGCAGGATGTAGAAAAAATTATTGAAAATGCGTACTAACCAACAACACATGAAAATCAAACTCATTTCACTGTCCTTCTTTTTAACCCTATTTGCGGCATGTTCCAGTACTGCAGAGAAGCAAGAAGAAGTTTCGGTTCAAGAAGAAGATCAGAAGATCAGCCAAGAAGAAGTTGTTGCCGCTAAGAAGGTGCTCTTTGTGCTAACAAGCCATTCAGAGATGGGAGATACGGGTGAAAAGACCGGTTTTTGGGCTGAAGAATTCGCCGCACCTTACTATTATTTGCTAGGCCAAGGAGTAGAAATTACCCTTGCTTCGCCCAAAGGCGGAAATCCACCAATTGATCCGAGCAGTATAAAGGAAGGTGCCCAAACTGAAGCTACTAAAAGACTGTTCGAAGATGAGCAGACGCTTGAGAAATTGGCCACTACCTCCATGCTGGGTTCTGTGAATGCAGAGGAATATGACGCCATCTTTTATCCTGGCGGACACGGTCCAATGTGGGATTTGGCTGAAGACGCGAACTCCATTGCGCTCATTGAATCGTTCTACAGTAGCAATAAGCCTGTAGCCGCAGTTTGTCATGCTCCAGCCATTTTTAAGAATACAAAAGATGCAGATGGAAATCCGTTAGTACAGAACAAGAAGGTGACTGGGTTTTCAAACACTGAAGAAGAGGCAGTTGGTTTGACTGATGTGGTTCCCTTTTTAGTGGAAGACATGCTGATTGCGCAAAATGGTATCTACTCGAAAGGCGATAACTGGTCTGAACACGTTGTCCAAGACGGAAACCTTATAACAGGCCAAAACCCGGCTTCATCAGAAAAAGTAGCTGAACTTTTATTGAAGGAACTTCTGCAGTAAGTAGATTTCGATCTAAAATATTGAAAAGCGGTTTGATTGAGTTCAAATCGCTTTTTTTCTGCTAACTCATCAACTTTCCCGACCTTTGCAGCTTATTTATTATTCTGCTTCGGCGAAAACCCTTTACAATGGATATTCCTAGTCAATACGACCCTTCGCAAACCGAAGACAAATGGTACGAATTCTGGCTGAAGAACGAATTCTTCAAATCTGTGCCAGATGAACGTGAGCCGTATACCGTTGTGATTCCACCTCCAAACGTAACCGGAGTGCTTCACATGGGACACATGCTCAACAACACCATTCAAGATGTCTTGGTCAGAAGAGCTCGTATGAAAGGTTATAACGCATGCTGGGTGCCGGGTACAGATCATGCTTCCATTGCAACGGAGGCGAAAGTAGTGCGCAAGCTGCGCGAAGAAGGCATCAAGAAAAGTGACCTTTCGCGTGACGCATTTATGGAGCATGCTTGGGATTGGACCCACAAACACGGGGGAATCATTCTTGATCAATTAAAGAAATTGGGTGCAAGTTGTGATTGGGATCGCACGCGCTTTACCATGGATGAAAAATACTATGATAGCGTAGTTGACACGTTCATTGACCTTTACAACAAAGGAAAAATATACCGTGGTTTACGAATGATCAACTGGGATCCTTCGGCCAAAACAGCCCTTTCTGATGAGGAGGTAATCCACAAAGAAGTGAATGGAAAGCTCTACCATGTGCGCTACCAAGTAGCAGGCACAGATGAGTGGCTTACCATTGCTACTACACGTCCTGAAACCATCTTAGGTGATACGGCTATTTGCATCCACCCAGATGACAAGCGCTATACGAGCCTCCATGGCAAAAAAGCAATTGTTCCTTTCGTGAACCGCGAAGTTCCAATCATTTTGGATGACTACGTAGACATGGAATTCGGTACAGGGTGCCTGAAGGTAACGCCTGCCCATGATACCAATGATTACGATCTTGGGGCGAAGCACAACCTTGAAACCATCGACATCATGAACAATGATGGAACGATGAATGAACATGCTGGAGATTACAATGGCATGGATCGTTTTGATGTGCGTAAGAAGATTTCTGCCGACTTAAAAGAAGCAGGTTTCTTGGTGAAGGAAGAAGACTACCAAAATAAGGTGGGCTATTCTGAACGCACTGACGCTGTCATTGAACCGCGTTTGTCTTTGCAGTGGTTTGTAGACATGAAAGACCTGTCTAAGCCGGCACTTGACAACGTAATGAATGACAACATTCGTTTCTTCCCACCTAAATTTAAGAACAGCTACCGCAACTGGATGGACAACATCAAAGATTGGTGTATTAGTCGTCAACTTTGGTGGGGACACCGCATTCCAGCTTGGTTTTTTGGTGAAGGAGAAGATGAGTTTGTTGTAGCAAAGACACTAGAAGAAGCACTAACTGCTGCACAAGAAAAGTCTGGAAATGCCAATCTTCAGACTTCAGATCTCAAGCAGGAAGAGGATGTAATGGATACTTGGTTCTCTTCTTGGTTGTGGCCTATTTCTGTGTTTGACGGATTCTATTCTGACGAAGAAGTAGATTACTATTATCCGACCAATGACCTTGTAACGGCGCCTGAAATTATGTTCTTCTGGGTGGCGCGTATGATCATTGCCGGATACGAATACCGTGGTGAGCTTCCTTTTAAAAATGTTTACTACACAGGAATCGTTCGCGATCAGCAAGGAAGAAAAATGAGTAAGTCGCTCGGGAATTCACCAGATCCAATTGATTTGATGAAAATTTACGGAGCAGATGGTGTGCGTGTAGGGATGCTCCTTACTTCGCCTGCCGGAAACGACCTTCCGTTTGATGAGAAACTGTGTGAACAAGGACGAAATTTCTCAAACAAGATTTGGAATGCCTTTCGCCTCGTAAACGGATGGGAAGTTGAAGACCGCGCTCAACCTGCGGTTGCTGCTAAGGCCATTGAATGGATGCAAGCGAAGCTCGCTTGCACCACCCAGGAAATCAATGAGCAATACGACCAATTCAGAATTTCTGACGCTTTGATGGCAACCTACCGCCTCATTTGGGATGATTTCTGCTCATGGTATCTAGAGATGGTGAAGCCTGTTTACGGTCAACCTATTGACACCAAGACCAAGGCCTCAGTTGTAGATACGTTCGAAACTGTTTTGCGCCTATTGCATCCTTTCATGCCATTCATCTCAGAAGAGATTTGGCACTTCTTGGGTGAACGTAAAGATCCGAAGGAGGCTTTAGTTGTGGCTTCATGGCCAGAAGTTGGGGCGAAGAACGATGCTTTGCTTAAAGACTTCGAGGTGATTCAAGACGTTGTTACAAACGTTCGCAGCATTCGCAAGGAAAAGCAAATTGCGATGAAGATTGCCATTGAATTGTCCATCAAAGACAATGAAGGCATCAACAAAGATTTCATGCCCGTAATTTCGCACCTCTGCAACGTTCCTGAAGTTCAATTTGTGAACGAAAAAGTAGAAGACTCATTCTCTTTCCTTGTAGGAACAAATGAGTTTTTCATTCCTTTCGGAGATACAGTTGACCTGGAAGCAGAGAAGGAAAAATTAGCGAAGGAGTTGGACTACTTTAAAGGCTTCCTTATTTCGGTACAAAAGAAATTGTCAAACGAAAAGTTTGTTTCGGGAGCACCTGTGCAAGTGGTAGACAACGAGCGGAAGAAACAAGCAGATGCTGAATCCAAGATTAAAACGATTGGAGAGAAGTTGGCGTCAATGAATTGATTTAGCGGCCCACAGCAGGGTCGGCCCACCAGCCGACCAAAAACGATAAATGGCACAACGGGTCAGAACGATTCAAGGTTGATGGATTAGAATCCCCTTCGGACGCTTGGCAGCGTCCCTGCAACGCCGTGGGCAGAGGGCATACGATTCAGTCTACCACCTCAAAGTCTCTACCAGCCTTGGTTTTATCGCATGACCCGAACAATTTCGCAATGCAACTCCGTCATTGGAATGCACTGTTTGAGCCGAGGTTCTGCACACGTGGATTCATATTCTACCTTTGAAAACCGAGGTGAGTTTGCATGGAAATAGGAGTGAATTGCAGAAATTGAAGGAAATATGGTAGCCACGGTTTTGGCTCCACCTTTTGAAGAAAAAAGGTGGAAAGAAAGAAAAATAAAACTCTCCAATTAAGAACAACAATGAACCATATCGCCCCTGCTTTGTTCTTAATTTATGTTTGGATTATTCAAAAAAGACCCCGTCGCAAAACTACAAGCTGAGTACAAGCGACTCATGGAGGAATCATTTAAAATGAGCACCTCCAATCGTACCAAGTCAGATGAACTTGCCGCAAAAGCAGATGCCATTGCGCAACAAATTGATGAACTTAAAAGTAAATGAAAACGATTGCAGTTATAGGAGATAGCCGGGGAATCGGTGAGGCCCTTCGAAATCAACTGTTGGCTGAAGGCCATCATGTTATTGGTGTTTCAAGAACAGGCTCAAGTGCCGCTGGGAACTACACTTCGGTTAGCAAAGATGTTGTAGAAGAAGCCATTGATTTAGGTGAGTATACAGAACAGCTTGACGGCTTGGTATACTGTCCGGGAAGCATCACCCTCAAACCTTTTCAGTCTTTGAAAGAGGAACAGGTGATGGCAGACCTCAAAGTGAATTTCGTTGGAGCGTTCATGAACGTGCAGCGAAATCTGAAATACTTGAAGAAAGGAAATGACCCTTCCATCGTGCTCTTTTCAACGGTAGCTGTAGACCATGGAATGCCTTTCCACAGTTCAATTGCCTCAGCAAAAGCGGCCGTGCAAGGGTTAGGAAAGTCGTTGGCTGCTGAATTAGCACCGAAAATTCGGGTGAATGTGATTGCTCCAAGTTTAACAGATACGTCATTGGCTGAAGGCCTGTTGAACAATGAAAAGAAACGCGAAGCAGCAGATGCACGCCACCCGATGAAAAGGATTGGTACTGCTGATGAATTGGCAAGTGCGGCTGCTTTCTTGCTCTCAGAGAAGGCAAGCTGGGTAACAGGACAGGTATTCGGTATAGATGGTGGAATGTCTACCCTGAAAGTATGATGATGAAACACATTCTTAGGTCAGATATTGATAAAATGGAGAAGCGCTTTCGCGCGAATTTCATCAATTCACTGAGCGGGTTTAAAAGTGCAAACTTGGTAGGGACGAAAAGTGCAGATGGACAGTCAAACGTGTCTATTGTGAGCTCTGTCATTCACCTGGGATCCAATCCGCCACTTTTAGGCATGGTCATGCGTCCGCCCAGTGTTCCACGACATTCATATGAAAACATTTTGGAAACCAAGGTGTTCACGCTCAACCACGTGGGGAAAGATTTCTTCAATGAGGCCCACCAAACGAGTGCGCGTTACGAAAAGGAAGAGTCAGAATTCAGGGCAACAGGATTGGCAGAAGAATACCTAAATGGCTCGGAAGTGCCATCTGTTGGCGAAGCTTCTATTAAAATGGGAATGCGTTTGGTAGAAGACGTTCACATCACACACAATGATACAAGGTTCATCATTGCAGAAATTGAATGGGTTCAATTGGAAGAGAAATTAGTAAAAGAAGATGGTTTTGTAGATCTTTTTGAAGCAGAAGGGGTTTGTATTTCTGGACTAGATAGTTACCATAGTCCTACTTCTTTGGGGCGATTAGAATATGCAAAAGCAGATCAACCTCTTAGATTCAAGCAAACGAAGTAATAAAGCAAATGAAGCCTTCAATCAATGTTGTGTGGTTCAAACGCGACCTGCGATTGCGGGATCATGCACCTCTTAAGGCTGCGCTTGAAACGGGGTTGCCCATTGTTTTTCTTTATGCTTATGAGCCTTCTTTAATGAAGATGCCGAAGTATGCTAATAGGCATTGGAACTTCATAGCACAGAGCATTCACGGTCTCAACACGGAGCTAGAGGGAAAGCAAACTGCGGTATTCGTCCACCACGGAGAAATGGAAGAAGCCTTTCAATTGCTCCAAGAAAAATTCGTCCTAAAGGAGGTTTTCTCTTATGAGGAAACAGGCATTTCTGTCACCTTCGCAAGGGATGTGATGATGGAAATTTGGTTTCAACAACAGGGAATTAGTTGGAAGGAGTTTCAATGCAATGGAGTGATTCGGAAATTGCCTTCGCGCAAAGATTGGATGAAGGCTTGGTATTGGTTCATGTCTCAACCGTTTGACCATCCTGATTGGAGCAACTTTGTTCCTGCTTTGACTGCCCAAGAAGTGGCGAAGATTTCTACCAAGCCAAAGCTTCTGCCCGAGCCTGAAATGCAGATTGGCGGGGAATATTACGCACATGAACTCTTGACTAGTTTTCTGGGGCACCGCATTCGAAATTATGCCAAATCCATTTCTAAACCAGAGGCCAGTAGAACGGGGTGCAGCAGACTGAGTCCGCACTTCGCTTATGGGAATCTCTCTGTTCGTCAGGCTTTCCAAGCGTGCCGAGTAGCTCAAAAACAATCATCCTACAAAAAACAATTTGAAGCGTTCGGTTCGCGCTTGCGCTGGCATTGCCATTTCATTCAAAAGTTTGAATCAGAAGAGCGCATGGAGTTCCAGAATGTGAATAGGGGATACGATTCGCTTGCGTGCAATACAGATCAAACGCAGCTTACGGCATGGAAAGAAGGGCAAACGGGCTTTCCGCTTATTGATGCTTGCATGCGTTGTTTGACAAAAACGGGATACATTAATTTCCGAATGCGCGCGATGCTTGTTTCTTTCCTCACACACCATCTTTGGTTTCATTGGAAAGATGGTGCCATTCACCTCGCATCGATCTTTTTGGATTTCGAACCCGGGATTCATTATCCACAGCTTCAAATGCAAGCAGGGGTAACAGGAATTAACACAGTTCGAATTTACAATCCGATCAAACAGTCCCAAGAACAGGACCCAGAAGGGGTTTTTATTCGAAAATGGGTGCCTGAGTTGATAACAATTCCAAATGAATACATACATGAGCCATGGAAAATGCCGCCAATTGAAGCAATACTCTTAAATTTCGACTTTGGAAAGACCTATCCGTCTCCAATCATCGATGTTGAGTCTGCCGCAAAACAAGCGAGAGATCGAATTTGGAAACATCGAAGTGAGCCAAGTGTTAAGGAAGAAGGGAAACGAATTGTCAAGGAGCATACCAATCCAGGGCCTAGATTTATGTAATATGTTGCACTACGAACTTCATCAACAAGCAGACGCCAAAGAATGGCTCGTGTTCATTCACGGGGCCGGCGGAGCCATTGAGACGTGGAACTATCAGATTCAGGCGTTCGCTCCACATTTTAATCTTTTACTATTGGACTTGAGGGACCATGGGAAGAGCAAGAACATTGCTCCACACTATGAGAGCTATGATTTTGATGTGGTGACAAGAGATGTGCTTGAAGTGATAGATAATATGGGAATTAAAAGAGCCCATTTTATGTCGCTCTCACTAGGAAGTGTGATCCTTCAGCGGATTTCCATTGAGCGTCCTGAACTAGTTGACCGCATGGTGATGGCCGGAGGAATTTTCAAAGCATCGTTGAAAATGCACTTCTTTGTGCATTCTGCGAAGGTGTTGAATTATGTACTGCCTTACCGCTCATTGTACTCCATCTTTAGTTGGATTGTATTGCCACGCAAGAACCACAGCTTTTCCCGTCGGGTTTTCAAACGCCAGTTCGCTAAGTTAAGTCGCGATGAATATTTGAAGTGGGTTGGGCTTTACAAGCACTTCTTTCGTTGCTTACGCGAATACTTTTACAAGCCAGTTGAGAAACTGAGTTTGGTTGTGATGGGAGAGGAAGATCACGTATTCCTTGGTGCTGCTCAGAAGTTTGCGAAGGTGCACAAGAACGTCAATCTCACCATTCTAGACAAGTGCGGACACATCTGCAACATCGAAAACCATTTGGGTTTCAATAAGCGGGCGTTGGAGTTTTTGAAGGGGTAATGAACTCACTTTGTAATAGTTTTCAACCATGAATCTAATGGTTTAATCCTGTTTGTAGTCACATTCTGATGTCGCACAGGACTGTTGTTCTATTTGTTGAATTTTAGGGCTAAGTTTACCAACCTAAAAGAATAGACGGGAGTAAAAATTATATAAAAAAGAAGATTTAACAGTGTAGTTATGGATTGGACAGTCAGAACAACACGGGTATTTGAATTGCTGCTATCCATTTTCGTTTTTTCGTTTCTTTTGACAATTTTTCTCGCTGGGGCTTGCACTGTGCCTTGTTCTGATGATTTGTATTTTTATCATTTATTCCTTGAGAAAGATTTTGTGGGATCCATGTTTGGATTTTCTTCGAACAAGCGTTTTTCAGCACACACCTTTTCGAATATTCTTTTCCTTTTGTCTGGAGATTTCAAGGTGTTACTTTATACCTATCCAACCTTTTTACTCATTTCGTTTTCAGCATCTTTGCTGACAATTTGGTATTTCTTGCGGCACTTCTTCTCTGATGTTATTCGAACCACAGTCCCTGCGTATCGGCTGTTTTTACTGAGTTCATTAATCTTTGTTGCCCTTTATCTGAATACCACCAATCCAATAGAAGTCTGGTACTGGCTTAGCGCGCATACTTCATATTTTATTTCCATCACGTTTTTGTTTCTTGGGTCAACATTGCTTCTGAAGTCTCTATCTAGAATTTCGAGATACTTGGCCATTTTGTCTTTCTTTATTCTTGGTGGTCTTGCTGAAAACATTGTGTTGACAGCAGCTATATTGTTGATGCTTATAATAGTCGGAAGTTATTTCCTTCCTTCTCTCAGAGTTTACCGTCGTGCATTATTCCAGTGTTTAGTTGCGTTATTAGTGTTGCCTCTTGCTCAACTCATTGATGGAGGATGGCTTATCAAGCTGGAATCAACACAAAGATTACCACTTGACTGGTCATTTTCTAAAAAAGTCACATTGGCTGGTTCAGTTAAACTTATCTGGTTAACATTCACCATACTGTTGTTTGGATCTGAAGTGTCGAAATCCATTCAGTTAACACCTATTATCCAACGCAAAATAATCGTTGTAACGCTCAGTGTATTGCTAATTGCAATCTGTTTCGTCTACATTCCTTTGATATGTGTTTTTGGAGGAGACTTTCCTTCGAGGTCAGTATTCGGTTTCGATCTCTTTTTCACAGGGTGTCTGTTGACCCTATCATTATTGGTCGTGCAAAGACTAAGTTGGATTACACGCCCCATCACATCCATCACTTTGGTGTCTGCAGCGGTAGTTCTTACTATTGCATTCTCTTTACGCAGAATTCCTGACGCTGTGAATTATAGAGCTGAATATAGTCTGCTCATAGATGAAATTCGGTCTTCGAAAATTGATTCTACCGAGAATTGCATACTTCTTGTAGATAAGCTTTCCGATCCAGGGATTATAGCTGGTCAAAATCCATCAGAATATGGTTCGTTAGACACCAACATCACAAGTCTTTATTTAGCGCCACTTAATGGGAAACGCTGTTTGATATTTACGCGTGCACATTAAATGTTCCACTGTAAATGTGGCTGAAAAGTCTGTTATTTAACCCTTTGATAGATGCGTTTCATGCGGGGCTAGCTTGCGCCTTGCTGTTTCAAGGTGCATAAAAACCTGTGCTTGACTATTTCACATTAACGGCATTACCGTTTAGAGATTTTATTTTTGGAGATGGACCTTTGGCGAGAACATCTGCTCCAAAGAACCGCGGCTCTTATGTGCTTCATTAAAGCCTAATTGCTGTGCATATTCCTTGCGTTCTGTTTCGGATGTTTTCTATTATAAGCATTGGCAGAACATACTATTTTGCACTTTTTGGAGTAGCGTTAGCTTTTTGTTCTATTCATAAATAGGCTTGAAATAAGTCCAATTCCGGTTATTTCACCTACAATATTTCAGATTTCTCTTCCAAGTGTGATTTTAAGAAAAAGTGAAGAGCAAGAACATTGCTCCACACTATGAGAGCTATGATTTTGATGTGGTGACAAGAGATGTGCTTGAAGTGATAGATAATATGGGAATTAAAAGAGCCCATTTTATGTCGCTCTCACTAGGAAGTGTGATCCTTCAGCGGATTTCCATTGAGCGTCCTGAACTAGTTGACCGCATGGTGATGGCCGGAGGAATTTTCAAAGCATCGTTGAAAATGCACTTCTTTGTGCATTCTGCGAAGGTGTTGAATTATGTACTGCCTTACCGCTCATTGTACTCCATCTTTAGTTGGATTGTATTGCCACGCAAGAACCACAGCTTTTCCCGTCGGGTTTTCAAACGCCAGTTCGCTAAGTTAAGTCGCGATGAATATTTGAAGTGGGTTGGGCTTTACAAGCACTTCTTTCGTTGCTTACGCGAATACTTTTACAAGCCAGTTGAGAAACTGAGTTTGGTTGTGATGGGAGAGGAAGATCACGTATTCCTTGGTGCTGCTCAGAAGTTTGCGAAGGTGCACAAGAACGTCAACCTCACCATTCTAGACAAGTGCGGACACATCTGCAACATCGAAAACCATTTGGGTTTCAATAAGCGGGCGTTGGAGTTTTTGAAGGGTTGATCTGTGAAAGAATCAACGATGTAAGCTTCTATGGAGAGTGACGTTTTGGGTGGTGCTAAAATTCAATTTAAGCTTTCATGCAGCTCATGTTATGGCTTCTTCAGCAAACCCCGCTGCTCATGAACCTTCGAAATCATCTCAACGGCATTTTCATTTTGCGGGTCAAGTGCCAACGATTGTGTATAGTTCAGGATGGCCTTGTCCCATTCCTTGTTTTCAAAGTAGGCCTCCCCTAAACTATCAAACAAATCGGCATTATTTGGCATGAGGGTCAAGCCATATTTGAAGACTTTAATGGCGCCTTTAGGATTCTTAATTTCTGTCAACCATTCGTAGCCCAATTCGTTAATGATACCGTCAAAACCCTGATCCATAAATTCTTGTGCTGTTACTTCGCTGTCGCCTATTAACTCTTCGATTAACAAGGTTGGATGTTCTGGGTTATTGTACTTTTTATAATGGATGTAGCCTTCAGCCGATTCCGGAAACATCTCCGCAATCATCGTTCGGTGATCGCCCTTTTGCAATTCAGATTTTAAATCGAATTCAATGTAATTTCCATAGTCGTGAAATAAATGAACGCGAATGGTTAAGGTGCTTAAATCATAAATGGTGGTGTATTGAGTTGGTGCTATTCTCCCTGATTGTGCGTAATTCCCCATCGCTTCAGCACAATAGTCCAATGAGCCTGTTTGATCAGTGTTCTCTACAAAGGTTTGTCCCTTTTGGAAGTAAGGCAATGCGACATCCTCCAATGAATTGATTTGCGAGTAATAGAAATTTGAGAACGCTTTCTCTTCTTCATCTCCCAAAAACATGCTGTCTCCTTCTATGATTAAATAGCTACCTGATCGGTCTACAAAAACAAGCTGTCCATTTTCCAAAATGGTTAAATCAATAGTGCTTAAGTAAGCTCTGACCTCTTCTACATGCGTCATGGTTTGCATAACAATCTCCAGCGCCTCACCAATGGGTATGTCCAGTTTTCCTGCTACGTTATTCACTTCCAAATAAGGCTCCCAAAACCCGTCAAACATTAAGCCTTCTTCATTAATGGCTCCTTGGGCGAAGTTGTTTAAGAACCCCATGTACATTGCTCCAAAGGTGTTTTCTGTTCCTGCTTCGAACCAAAATTGACCATTCGGACTCGTCCAGTCTTCATTATTCCCTACAATGGTCTTTCCGTCCTTGGTCAATTTGTACATCGTGCAGGCCATCCCTGATGAGGAAAACAACAAGGCTGCAGAACAAAAAATAAGGATTAGGTACTTCATGAATTCGTCCTTTATGATTTCTAGTATGACGGTTTAAAACAACCATTTGTTACATTGTAGACTGCGCTGCCAACGGTCACCGTATCTTGGTTGGTAGCTGCGTTAATCTCTTTCAATTCGTTATTTTTTCAAATCGCCTAAACGTTTTGTTTGTGATTAGTTGTGTAGTCGATTTCGTTATTCAATAA
>Ga0208768_1000884_pt1 | contig 17875 bp, 19 predicted proteins | sample AntAceMetag02UK1_FD_184760 | JGI IMG/M metagenome (GOLD analysis project Ga0208768, IMG submission 184760) | Saline lake microbial communities from Ace Lake, Antarctica - Antarctic Ace Lake Metagenome 02UK1 (SPAdes) (version 2) | ecosystem: Environmental > Aquatic > Non-marine Saline and...
GTATACTTTTTTTTACATTTGCGGTATGTCTAAAGATAAAATACAGGTAGACCAAATAGTACTAAAAAATATTAGGGTAGAGACTAAACAGACTTTAGCCAATATCGCTTCTAACAAAGGTACTACCGTCGTAGCTTTACTACGCCTGAAAATTAACGAGGTAATACGCGAAGCTACCGAAGCAGAAAAAACCGCGCCTAAAAAGTACTAATCTTCGCTACCCTCTTTTTTGGGCTTCTTAGTAGTGGTATTAGGTTCTGTAGCAGGCGCTACGGGTGGTAGGGGTTCGGGTGTTGTTAATCCCAATTCGTCTGCCTGCGCTAACTCTTCTGCGAACCGTAAAAAGTTTTCGTCTGCTTCGCCTGTCCCTAAACTTTCTGTGGCTTTTTCTACCGTAGTTAACGGTACGTCTTTACCTAAAGAGCCTAATTTTTCGCGCTCTGCTTTTGCTTCTTTAAGCGGGTCTATATGCGGTACGGGCGCGCCTATCCAGCGCGACAAATTAAAAGCCGCTACAGACATTTCGTTACGCTTAATAAGAGCGTTTAAATAGCCTTTAGCTATTACTTTACCGCTAAGAACCTGCACCCATAACCAAAATTCGTAAACGGGCGCGTTAAACTGCTTACTGAATTTTTCACGTAAAACCCTTAACGAGTTTTCCCAATCTTTTAAAGCTGCACGGGACGCGCTAAAATTGTCGTCGTAGAGCATACGGGCTACGTTAGGCGGTATACCTAAAGCAGCACAAATTATATCGAAATTACTATCGTAAAAGTCTTTAAAGTTAATTTCTACCTTACTTTCTAACGACTTCAATTCTGACCCCTGCGCCATGTTAAACGTTTGCTTATCGGTACTAACCGCTACGGTACGCGCCAACTTATCGCCGTTAATGTCTACGGGTAGCCCATTTACCCCGCCGTCTACGTCGTTAGCCGTAGCGAGGCGTTTAAGTAGTGGGCTTTCGCCTGTGCTTTCGATATTGTGTACAATTTGGTACACAATTTTAGCGCGCTCTTCTGCGCTACCTACCGTAGCTTCTTTGTATCTTTCGAGCTTTTTAAGCGTCTCCAAAACGACCGAAACTAAAGGCATACCCCTTACGCTATCTACGCGGTAACGAGACCCGTAGACCATAAAAGCTAAACGCTGCTGCGTTTTTTTTCCTGTGGCTTCTACTCGTTCTGTTTTAAACAGGTTACCCGCAGCCGTTTTTACGTGGTACGCTATATGCTTACCGTTCTTATCTATTTCGACCCCGTTAACAATACGATTACCCGTAGCTACGTCTAAGCTTTCATTACGACCTAAAGGCGTTACTACGTGTTCGCCGTCGATAACCTGTACTTTAACCTGCCCTTTTACGAGCCGCATAATAACGAGCATATCGCCCCCTAATAACGCGCCCTTTAAAACTTCTTTTTCGTCTTCGGTTAGGGCGTGGTTTCCTGCCATAGTAGAAAAACGCGCGCCCGACCAAACTTTAAAGCGAGCTTCTACAGCTACAGCGAAGGCGTTACGCCCCTCTTTAGTAAACTCGTTTACGTCTTCGGTTTCTAATACGGTTAAATTCGGCGAAGCCTGTAGCTTTAGCCCCGTACCTACTACCCACGTTACGTAACGGTCTATTACCGTCTTAGTAATTTCGCTTTCTATATAGCTCTGCCACGACCTTATACGTAAAGCTGCGTAGTTCGGTCTGTAGTCGATAATCTGCCCTAACTCGCCGCTATTTTTTTCGCCGTTGTATGATACCGACCACGCGTTACCCGTGCTAATTAACTGCCCGCTATTTATACGCGCCTGTACTGCGTCGTACGGGTCTTTAACGCCTACTACCTCGCCGTCGGCGAAGGTTCGGTTAACTAAGCTAACGAAGCCCTGTCGTAAGTCTCTTACTACGCCCATCTATCTAAAGTTTTTTTCGTCTACTAATCGGACTACCCGACCCGTAAGCCTATTTATTAGTCTTTGCTCGAATGCGTCTAAGGCTTCTAAGCCCTTCGTTATCGCCCCTACGCTTCGGTATATGGTCTTGATTTTGGTCTGCCCGTCGTCTAACCAATATTCGTCTATGTTATCGGTAACGGCTGCTTTAAGTAGCGTAGTTTCTAACTGCGCGCTTATCGCTCGTATACGGGTTAAACGAGCTTTTAAGGACGTCGCGCCCTCTATGTAGTCAAACTCTGAATTATACGTAACTGTAGACATTTTACGAAAGTACTAAAGTATTTTTACTTCGTCCACTTTTGCGGGTGTAATATCTGCTGCCGACGGGCTACCCTGCGAAACCGTAACCGCCGAAGTGGTCGTACCGCTTGGGGCTTGGGGTACTAAATGGTCGTGTAAATTGTAGTCGTTTACGAGGGCGTTAAAATCTGCTTTAAGCTCGTTAAATGCGTCTTCTAATTTCGAGTACCTAACGGCGTTATCTGCGTCGCCGCCTATTTCGTACGTGCCGTCGTTTTTTATCCACGTATAAAATACTTCTGCGCCGTCTGCGTCTGTGGCGTACGTCCTAAATTCGCCTGCTGCGGCTTTTCTGCCTGTTTGCACGTAACCAATTATGGCAGACTGCCCGTTAGAAGACGTAGTAGTATACAGGGCTACAGTCTTTTTTACAGGGTTACTATCGAGACCAAACGGCGAAGCTTCGTAATTTTCCTTAACGTCCGACTTACCGAAGCGCAGAAACTTAACGAGCCTTCGCCCCTCTTTTAGCGTCGAAGATATTACTTCTACTACGTTCATTAGCTAAATAGGTTTTTAGGTAATTTATACGTATAGACTTCGGGTAAAACACATTCTAAAGTAGCTAACTGCGCCTTTTCATTTCCGCTTAAAGTAACCGCCTCTACAAAGAAGTTAGTTTTTTCGTATAAGAATAAATTAGGGTCTTTAATACTTATAACTGTATTAGGAAAAATAACCTTATCGTTAACTAACCAACTGTCTAATTTAATTGTTAACTTAATCGCCCTTAATTCGGCGGCTAATTTAGCTTTCGTAGCTAATTCCGTGTCGTTATCTGTCCCGTCCGACTGTACGGCTACAGCAGGTCTAAAAGACTTTATTAGCGGGTTATCTAATTCGGCTTCGCCTGCGTTACCGCCCGTAATATCGGCTTCTTTAATTACAGCTACCGTACTGTGCATTTTTTGCCCGTCTACCTGTAGGGTCTTTTCGAGCGCGCCCGACAAATCGGCTATAGGTTTATTGTTGGCTTTTGCTTCTGTTAGGAAAAGCGCGCCTTTTTTCGTATGCGAAACTATTACAGCCTTCGTCGTAGCTAATTGTACTAAGTAGTCTTTTATAGAGCCTGTCGTTTTTGCGTCGCTCGTATCTATTACCTCGTTAGCTTTTGAGGCTATCGCGCTGTCTACCACTAAGGCTATATCGAACGGCTCTAAAAGCTTTTCGGCTATCTGTTTTAGGGTTAACCCGTCAAACTGTAAAGGGTACGAAGATAGCGGTACTGTACAGTCTTCTAAGACGCCTGTAAGCGAGTAGCCACTAATAGAAGACAAGGTAGGTTTAGCGTTAGATTGAAAGCCCGAATTTATCTTACGACCCGTTACCAAAAGTTCGCCGTTATGCTCTATTTCTATTTTGCTATATGCGAGGGGTTTAAATAGTCTTCTGTGTGCGGGGTCGTCCGAATTAAAGTCGGCTACGAAACTAAAATTAGAAGCTATAGCATTGTACCGCATAGTAAGCCCCACCCCGTTAAAGAAGCCGAATTTTTCGTTATTTATTTTTAGTATCATACGTAGTAAACGATAGCCGTACCTTTTCTAATTAAGAGGTATTCGTTAAGGCTTAAATTATTGGTTTGTATAAACCGAATTAAATTCGTATCTGCCGCGTCCATACCGTAAAACCTGTGCGTTAAGTTTATCGCGTTACTATCGGCTTCTAAAATTACCGTCCGTTCCTGCTGTGAATTTAGGGCGATATTAAGCAGGTTAGATACCGTTAAATTTACGACCTCTTCTATAGCCTGCATAGCTGCCATATCGGGTATATAGCTTGTTATACTACCCCCGTTTTCCGTCTGTAGTAAGTCCATATTAGCTACGTAGCTTTCGTAGAAGCTCGTTATAATTTCGATAGACTGCAAAGCCTCTAAAACGCTCGCGTAACTGTGCTGCTGTACTACCTCGTTACCATCTTCGTCTATTACTGTTTCGACTACTGAATTAGTAGCAGCAGTCGTTACTATAGTGCCCGCCTGTAGCGCGTACTGTCCCTTCGCTTCTACACTCATAGAAGCGGGGGTTAGTTGGTTACCTAATCTACTAAACTGCGCGCCTAAAGCTGTGTAACGGTCGGAAATATTCGCTATAAAATCATTTGGAAAACTCGTTAAAAACTGTATGCTTTGCGATACCCCGCGTACAGCAGTGCTAATACCTAAAGCGGGCGACCCTAAAGCGGCCTGCGCGGTAGATATAGTAGAATTTACTTTAGACATAGCGTTAGCATACGCTGCCCCTGCCTGTCCCGCGTACTGTTTGCCCTGCTCATACGCGCCCTGCGCGTTACCTAAAAGCTGCGTTAGCCCGCTTACTGTCGGGGTTTTCGCCGTGTAAGCTGCTGCCGAAGCTTCGTCGGCTACTGTCTTAGCTTCTACGATAGCGTCTACGGGCGATACGGTCGCCGTAGGTCTACCCGCGTCTATAGTTTCCAATAAGACCCCCGTAACCTTTGTTATACCGTGCTTCGTATTGTCAAATTTTAAAGCTGCGGGCTGTACTCTTAATTCGCCGTATAAGGGGTGCGTTAATGTCCACGGTCGCGGGTCGTCTGCCGAAGCCTCGAAAGCTTCTATAGTGTCTAAGTGGTCTTCGCCTTGAAAGTAAAATTCTACAGGGTATTTACGACCCTGCGGGGCTTTCCTTTTAACTAAAGTACCGTCGATACCGTCAAAGTTAAATTCTGCTATATTGTACTCTTTAGACTTCTGCGGGTTAAGGTAGTTAGGCGTATAGCTTTTGCCGTCGCCGCATTTAATCGTAAGTCCTGTTTTTACTTTTTCTACCCAACTCATTTTAAGCTTTGCTTTAATCGTTTTTCGGCGTAAAATAAGAAAGTACTACCTAATTTTTTATAGGCTTCTGTAGCGGCTTTCTGCGCTGTATGTTTTCCTTTTACGTTAATTCTACCGCCCTTATTTATGTAGAAAATATCGGTACGCGTAAATCGTTTTGCGCCGTTCCTGTTAAGGCTATCTACTCGCCAAATTAAACCGCCACGACCGTTTCGCCAATCTTCTACATAACCGCCGACCCCTGCTAATACAGAAGCCTTAATAGCTCGCTGCGCCCAACTTACGCCGCTTTGGTCGGACGTTTTTATAATCTTCGCGCCGCTATGCTTAACTTTTTGCAGTCTGTTTTTAGCTCTTACTTTTCTACCTCTACTACCGCCTACCCTCGCTTTGTCTGTGGGTATGTACGTGCGACCGCCTATACTGCCGCCCGTTTCCTGCTTTTCTAAATTGTCTATAGCGTCCTTACCCTTCGCGCCTTGCATCATACCTACCGTAGCCTGTAGCTTAGATAGTTGGTTACCCTTCGCAAAATCTACGCGGCTAAACCTCTTAAAAAATCTGCTGTCGCGCTCTTCAAAGCTCTGTTTAGCCTGCTGCGGTAACGTTCTTTTTTTAACGTCTAAAGCTGTGTCGTTAAGCGTTCGTCTTACGACGTTAGGCATAGCAGTAGAGCTTAACCCTTCGAGCCTGTTAGTAAACTTAACGAGGTCTGTAGAATTTATGTTAAGCTCTACAGGCATTTCTACTACCTGTAAACTCTAATTTCTACCTGCGCTGTCCACCCGTCAATAGCCGTGCCCGAAAAGTTATTAGTAAACATAATTAAGTTGTCGTTATCGAAGCGCGTTAAAAGTACTTTCGCCGTACCTACAGAGGTAGTACCAATAGCTACGAATACCGCGCCCAAAGGAAACGCCCCTACGAGCGCGCCCGAATAAGCCCCTACCCCTTGACGCGACCAAACTATAGCCCCGCTTAACTCGTTCCTGTATAAATCAAGTTCTACAGGCGCGTTAACGCCCGACTGCTGTAGATGTACGGTATAAACGTCGTAAGGTTTTCCCGCCTTATACAAAGCTTCTAAAACCTGCCACCCGTTTACCTCATTATCGCGCAGACCGTTAGGGGTTAAGCCCGCGTCGCGCATAAGTTTACGAAAAAACTGCTGTACGTCGCCGTTAGTAACAACGTTTACAGGCGTGCCCGAAGGCGCGTTTTTAATATCGCCGCTAGGGTACTCTAAAGTCGGCGGGGTTATCTGTGGAAAATTCTCTATACCAATCATTTTAAACGTAATTTATGAAGATAAAAGCTACTGTATTTGTCGGTTTTAGTTTTAGTATTAACTGCCTAAATTCGGCTTCCCTATTAGCGTCTACGTTAGCGAAGCCGCCGTACGTTTGACCACCAATAAAAAAGGCGTTTCTAAAGTTAGTGCCATAATTAAAAGTCGCGTCTAAGTTAGCGTTTATATGATTAGCTACGACGTTAGTATAAGAAATACCTCCGTACTCGCCCTGTCCGTATTCTAACTGCCCGTACTGCGCGTTACTTACAATGTCCTGCGAGGCGTCGCCGTACTCTACCTGTCCGTATTCGAAGTCGCCGTACTGCCCGACCGTCCCGCCCGCTAAAATGTAGTCCTGCGGCGTTACGCCCGCTAAATTTTCGTGTACGTATACGTCGAAATTAGCGAGCCTTAAACTTCGTTCTATGTATCGCCAATGCTGCCGCGCTTTTATGTCGCTTGGGTGGTTCATCTTACGAACTATAGCAGCCTTACGGTCTACTAAGCTAACCGTAGGGTTTACTATTAGCCCTAAACGTATTTCCCATAAAGTAGCGTCCTGCGTATCGAAGTCGGGGTTATCGGGTAGAATAGAGCTAAGTATAGCCCTGCCGTCTTCGAAGGCTTTACTTTCGGTAATAGCTAACGCCATGTTAACGCGGTCTAAAGTCCCGTTATTAGGCATTTTAAAAGCTCTACCCTTTGGGTATAACTGCTTCGTTAAAGCTCTTATTTCGTCTTCGAAAATCATTAGACGAAAGCTATAGCGTTAATCTTCGGTATGTCGCCTAATAAAAACTGCTGTAAAATCGTAGGCGTGGCGTTAACGTCTAACGCGACGCTCGTAAAATTCGCGCCTGCTACTGCGTCCTGTATAGTGAATATAACGCCGTTTGCCGTAATAGTGTCGTTAGCGTCTGCTAATACGTCTGCGCCTGCTACGAAGGGTCTAATACGGTCTACGTAGGTAGTAAGGGCAGAAGTTATTACCGCCTCTTCTGCGGGCGTGCCTGTAAACCCTGTAATAGTAATATCTACAGGGTTAGGTATGATAGGTAAAACGTTCGGTATAACCTGTACGGGTCTGCGCCCTCGTTCATCTAACGGGCGGCTCGTATCGGGGTCTAATTCTATTACCGCTTCTACGGCTGCTATAATCGTAGCAGTAGGTATACCGCTACCTACGGGCACGCTGTCGGCGTCGGTAGCTTCTACGTATAAGTCTACTTCGTTAGTAAACCCTGTAGTAGCGTACGCGTAAGACTGTCTAACGCCCTGCGCGTCGCCTGCCCATAACCTATAGTCTGACGGCGAGCCGCCCTGCGGTTCTAACCTGTAAGCCTCTATTACCTTCGCCCTGTACTCTTCTATAGTTTCTGCCGCCTGCGGGTCTGTAGTAACCGATGTTACCGTCCCGACGCTATCCAATAGAGCTACGGGCGAAGTAACGGTTAAGGTATCTGCTATAGCTAAGCTCGCGTCTAAGCCTGCTTCTAAAGCCCGTAGCGTTATGCTCTGCGTAGTAGCAGTTAAGGTTACTGCGACGTCTAAAACGAATAGCTTAGACGGGTTTAAAGAAGTGTCGTTAGACTTAAAAGTAGCCTGCGCGGGTATTGTCGCGCCTACACTACCCGTAACGTCTACTGCGTACTCGCCTGCTGTGGCGGCGAACGGGTTACGGTTAAGTTTAACCCTGCCGAACCGTTCCAAAGTACCGCCTAACGCTTCGGGGTCTGCGGTATCTGCAAATATGTTCTTTTGTAAGAAGCCGATAGCTAAATAGAATAGCTTTAGCTTAGCTGCCTGTACTGCGGCTAACGCTACGATAAATACGCGACCCACGGGCGAAGTTTGTACGCCTAATTCGGCTTCTAAGTCGTTTAGAATAGCCGTATATAACTGCTGTGTAGTGGGTATCGTAACCATTTTTTATGCGTCTTTTTTTTCAGCTTCTACTGCTTCTATCGCTTCGGCTACCGCTTCGGCTACTATTTCTGCTACCTTCGCTGTAGCAGCTTCGTTTATCGCGTCTACTATAGCTGTTTTTTCGGTTTTCCTTTTCCTGCACTGCCGATACTCGTAAGCTGATTTATACGCTATACTTAAAAGCAAAGAAAGCACGGTTAATACGAGTATAAAAGGCGGGGCGTAGGCGTCTATTTTTTCTGCCATGTTAAAACCATAATAGCCAACGCTAAGCGATACCCCAACGGTATCGAGTATTATAAGAAGCTTACCCGTAGGGGTCTGCTCTATTTGTATCTGCTGCATAAGTTCGTTAAATTCATTTATCATTTCAGCCCTACCTTTCCTGTTTCCTGTTTCCTGTTAGTTTTTTTAACGATATTTTCGGCTCTAATCTATCGACATAATAACCGATAATCAAAGATACGACTATTAAAACTTCGCTTACCTGCATAGTCGAAGTGTCGGGTACGTATTCTTTAAATATAGATAAATTAAGAATTATAGGCGTAATTACATTAAGCAGGCGTACCGCCGTGTATGTAATAAAGAAGCCCGCTACCATGCTAAAAGTATTTTCGGTTAACCAATACTTCGGGCTAAAATCTGCTTCGTTATTCACGGCGTTAATAAATCTTCTGTACTTTTTAGCGAGGTTACCAAAAAGAGCTAAGAGCATAGAGGCGACCAAAACGACCGCGCCGTTATCGCCTACGAAAATGTCGTAAAAACTTAGACCCGCGAAGGCTGTACTTTGCGCTGTAATTGTGTCCATTTTCTTTTTTAGTTTGCTCGTTCCTCTACTATTACTATACTGTTTTCGAGTAGTGTAACATTATTAGACCTCTGCGCTTGCAGCTTCGGCCAGTTCTCATCATAAAATTCGGCTATCGTATCTAACATCAAATTCAATTTATGCCTTACATACCGTCAATTAGTGGCTTATTCTTACTTCATATTCGCCAGAAACATCAACGTAGTAAAATTTGCCCACTCCAATACCTGTTACGGCTGCGGCATTATCTGCGTAGGCTGGTATGGTAGAGGCATTCACGGTATTAATGTTTGACCACGTAGCCACACCATCAGCATCGCTTGTAAGAACCTTATTCAATCCTTCAGAACCATTCGTTAATTTTAAGTCATTAGCTATTTCTACAGTGTTTTTATCTGCTATAAAAAACGTATTGTCGTCTTCATCGCTTATTCTAAAATTAGCAGAGATTCCTTCACCTAAAGTAAGTTCGAGTCCCTCAGAATTAAATATAAGTTCATTTTGAGGATCACCATTTAATAAGTTGCCAGCTGTTTTTACGCTTAACTCTTCGTTACGAATATCCATACTGACTCCAAACCAACCGCTTGAGCGGTGCATTGAACCCATATATATGGACTCTGCTGCTCCTAGTCCGACAAAGTCACGCTTGCCAACCATTACGTATAGAAGCGTATCAAGATTAGTTCCTTGTTTGTACTCTAGCCTTGCTGTTTTTTCTTTTACGTCTATGGCACCTCCAAGCGAATAATCAACTGTTTTGTTGGTTATTGATAGGGTGTCGTTACTAATTAAAGCAGTCCCTAAAACATCAAGCGTTGCCGATGGCGTGTCCGTTCCGATGCCTACGCTATCTGTAACGGTGACCGGGTTGATGTGTCCGTTGGTTCGCTCAAAGAAACTATCACCATCTGCTCCTGTTGCTCCTGTTGCTCCTGTAGCACCATCTGCTCCTGTTGCTCCTGTAGCACCATCTGCTCCTGTTGCTCCTGTTGCTCCTGTAGCACCATCTGCTCCTGTTGCTCCTGTTGCTCCTGTAGCACCACCACTACCAACGTCTGCCCACGTAATACCGTCGAAATAAACGAGTACGTTATTAAGCGTATCGTACGCAAAAGTGCCCGTTAATACGCTCGTAAGCGTGTCTAAATTTGCGTGGTCTGTACGATGTGTTACTTGTCTGCCTTCGGCGATAACGTTACCTGTTTCGTCGTAGCGTATATGCCCATACTTAACCTGCGCAAAAGCAGACCCGCATACTAAAAAAATTGATAGAAAGCAAATTAGTTTTTTCATTGTAGTAAAATGTTTACGGTTACGTTAATGTTGGTTTTAGCCGAATTTAAAGTTAGTGTTTGCTCGCCCAAAAGTACGCCTTTTTGTACAGTTAGCTTAGATGTAATTTCGTAGCCGTTTGCGTCGAATACGTTAAAGGTTCGAATAACGCCCGAATAGGTAGCCGAAGGTATTACTATAACCTTATCGGTATTAGCTACGAGGGTCGCGGTAGTTGTGAAGCTCTGCCCGAATTGGTCGAAGAGGGCATCTATAATATTATCGAAGAGGGTTCGGGTAGCTACGCCCGTTGTAAGCCGTCTGCCTGTAATATCTATTTTAGCCTGTACGTCTGCTTTTAGTTGGTCGCGTGTCATTTCTACGAATTAAAGTCGTTATTAAAGTCGTTATTAAAGTCGCCTAAGTCTGCTAAATCTAACGCCGATAAAGTAGCTGTTACGCCGTCCCAAAGGTAAATATAAATCTGGTCTTCTAATTGGTCGGGCTTTCTTATTCGTATGCGAATTTCTAAGCGGTCGGGCGCAGTTATTCGGGTCTCTACTTTTACCTCTGCAAAGGCTTTCATAAATTCCAAATCTTTAATTATAGCCTGCTCTACAGAAAGCCTACCGCTACTGTTTAAGGCTACTTCGTTTAACCTGCGTTCTGTAAGGCTATTAAATTGTCTGTCGGGCGTGTCTGCGAGTAATAACGAGTTACCCCACCAATCTAAAGCCTGTTCGCCTGCGTTACGCGTGCCTGTGCTTTGCGCGGGGTTACCGCCAAACATAGCTAAGTACGGCATATTGTCCCACCCCGCTACCGTCCTAATATCGCGACCCACTACGAGCGCGTCGCCCCCGTTGCCTGTTTCTATTATTTCTACGTCTGCTATCATTTTAGCCTACCGTATTAGTTACCGTAACGGGTACAATATTGTTATCTGATTCGACTGTCGCCCTGCTCGTATCGCCCGTAATACCTATGTTAACATTCTGCGTATTAGTCGTTTCTAAAGTCTTTACTAAGTTTTCCTGCCTCGCCTGTGCGGGGTCTATCTTTTCGTCCGTAGTGGTCGGCTTCTGTTCCATACTATCTACTGCTGCGCTCATAAAAGCCAAACGCTGCGAAGTATCGGTAGTAACGCCCATACCCGTTCTAAATTTTTCTATACTCGCTGCGCCTGCGGCTGCCATTTCGCCCCACTCGCCGCCTATGTTAGAAGCTATTTCTAATATCTGCTGTAGAGGCATTAAGATAGCGTCTAAGAGCGTCTTACCAATAGCCCAAAGCCCCGCGCCGATACCGTCGTTAGAAAAGGCTGCGCCTATCATATCCCAATTACGGCGAAACGATTGTACCATAGAAATAATTAAGCCTATCGGGCCAAGAAAAACAGACAACGCCGCCCCCCACTTATCCCAATAAACGACCATAACCGCTACGAGGGCTATAAGTATCACTATAGCCCCGATAATTAGCCCGATAGGGTTAGCTAACATAATCGCGTTTAAGGCTGCCATATTGCCCGTAGCGATAGCTACGCCTATATTAAAGGCTATTTGCGCAGCGTCGTAAAGCCATAGCGCGGCGGTCATAGCTTTAGTGGTTAGCATATAAGCTTTCTGCGCTACGTTACTCGCAGAAGTCAAAACGACCGACTTAGTAAATAGCGCGTTATAAACGCCTACCGCCACGTTATACCCCCACGTAAGCCCCGTAACTACGAGTATAATAGCTTTAAACGTCAACAAAGCAGCGACTAAGAAGCCGATAATTTTAACGGCTGTAGTAACTCGCTCTGCCCATAGTCTTACCTTTTTTTGGTGGTCGTCTAACTTTACGGTTAAGTCTACCGTACCGCTCGCCAAACTAAAGACTTCGGTAATAACTTCGGTAATGTTTTTAAGTACGTTAGAATAAGCCCCCGTACCGTCTTCTAAGCTCAAAATAAAGCCTTCGTACGCGCTGCCTAAAATAGTAAGCCGACCGCCTAAAGTGTTTAGCTGCGTAGCTGCTGTGCCTGCTGCTGTGCCCTTCCAATTTTCGTTAAGGTCTGTAGTTAAGCTATCTATTTCGCTAAGCTTTTCTGCGAGTACCGTACCTGCTACTGCGGGTCGTTTTCCCAATTCGTCGAAGGACGTAGTAAGCTTGTTAGAACTCGCTTTAATTTTCTCTAAAATTTGCGTATAGTTTAAGCCCTGCCCCGCGCTTTCTATAAAGATATTTTTAAGCGCGTTAGAACTCATAGAAGCATCTATACCTGCGTCGGAAAGCTTACCTAATAAAGAAAGCAATTCGCCGAAGCCGATACCCGCAGCGTTAGCCGCGCCGCCTACTATCGGTATAGCTGTAGAAAGCTTTTCGAAGTTTAGCGCGCTCTTCTGCGTCGCTAAAGTCATTTGGTCTAATATTTGGTCGGCGTCTATCGCGCTAAAATCTGTAAACGTATTAACGACCGCGCCCGCTAACTCTGCCGTTTCCGATAGTCCCGCGTTCATAGCTACAGACCCGTTAATAGTCGCGCCTGTCATTTCTGTAATTTGGTCGGGCACGAAGCCTAACCGCGCGAAAGCTTCCTGTAATTGTACTACTTCTGTAGCTGTTTTAGCTGTCGTCGCGCCTAATCGCTGCGCGTCCTTATTTAGCATAGCTAATTTTTCGGTCGTAGCAGCTTTGCCCATTACCGAAGCGAGGTTAGCGTTAGCCTGTTCGAAGTCCATAAAGACCCCGACGACCCGCCTAAAGCCCTGCACAATAGCCGCGCCGCCGACCATAACGCCCAAACTACCTAAAGCGGCAGTAAGTTTACGTACGGGGCTTGTAACGCTTCTGAAAGCTCGATTAGCGCGGGCTGTCTGTGCTTCTGCTTTCTGCGCGAAAGAGGCTACGCCGTTGCTCATTTTCCGCATAGGGGCAGAAAACTTATCTACCGCAGAAAAGATAGTTGCTATTTTGAGGGCTGCCGACATTGTTTTTTACTTCTTTTCGCAGCACTCTTTAACGTCGTCATACCAAAACTTTAAGCCGTAGTAGTCGTCGTCGTCTGCGTATAGCGTGTCTATGTATTCGGGTTTCCAATGGTGTTCCCGAATTACGGTTACTATCCAACTTTCTAAATTTTCTGCACTTACAGGAAAAAAAGGGCTACGTTTTGGCTAATTGAATAGTCCGACGTATCTAACTTGCCTACAAGGCTTGCGGGCTTACCGCAAAGCGCAGAGACTAAAGCGATAATACGCCCGTCTACGTCGTTTGCTTTTACGCCCTTCATTTTGCTGTGCGTGTCTTGTACAGTTAAACGAGGCTTATAAGTAAGCGAGGTTAAGGCTGTTTCGCCGCCTGTAGGTACGTCTAAAGTATGCGTTAAGCTATGGTCTTCGTTTACCACTAACTGCCCTTCACTAACCGCTTCTACGAGCGCGTCGATAGTTTCTTTATTCGCTTCGCGCTTACTCTCCCGAACTCGTTTAAAGTCTAACCATTTTTCGACCTCTACGCGTGCCGTTTCTAAGTCTACTACTTTTTCCATTTTCTTAAAGTTTTGCTAATTCGCCGCCGCCCATTACTGTAAGCGAAATTGTCGCTTCTTTTCCGTCGCCCTTAATGTCGCCCGTAACAGTTCCTACGCCCGAATAGATAACGCCGTTAATATGCGTAATGTCCCACGTAGTATCGTCCAAACTTTCAGCGATAGCCGAAAGCTTTTCTATGTCTTCGCGGGTATTCATATCCCACGCTGCTGTAACTTCCATAGACCACGGTACGCGGGTTTTTACCGTTATCGGTTGTCCTGCCCCGTCTACGTTAAGCTCGTTTCTAAAGCCGCCCGTATCGAAGGTCGAAGTTTCGCCCGACTTTACGTAAATCGTACCGCTACCTACAGTACCGTTACTGTAGCTAATTTCTTGAATATCGCCACCTATTGCGCCCATTTTCTTTTATGAATTACCAAAGTTAAAACCCGCTTCGGCAGTCGTCGAAGCTATGCGTACCGTACCCGTTCTTTTATATCTAAAAAACGTTTCTAATCTGTCGGGGTTAGTACCCGAAATACCTACTTGTAAGCTTTCTGTAAAAAAAGCAGCGTCGGCGATAAGACCACGACTTACGAGGTCTAAAGCGTATGCCTTTAATAGAGACTTCCAACGCTTCGGTTTAATAACCTTAGAAGCGTTAATTACGTCGTTATCGTTTGCTATTACGTGGTCTACTACGTTAAGCTGCTCTAAAATGTAGTAACCAAATCGTACATTCCAATCTAAGACCAAATTACGGCAGTATCTAAACTGCGGCGGTAACTCGCCGATAGGCGCGTAAGTCGTTATAAAGTCCTGTACTACGTATTCGCCCGAAACGAGGTCTACGGTACTGCTGCCCGCCTTCATAATTCTATCGCGCTGTAAATATTCGGACATCATGCCAATGCTCGAAGGCGTAGGCATATCGGGGTAAGCTTCGCCCATAACATCTAACTGCGGCGTGTCCTGCTCTTTTCGTGCGAAAAGGGTAGACATATTAGCCGCAGCTTCGAAATTGTAACCTAAACTTTTAGGTGCAGGCGCGATAGCTATAGTGACTTCGTTTTTTTCCGAAGCTAGTATGCCGCTCGACGGGTCTTCATCCGTAGAGCCTGTAATAGCTATAAACGGCTTAAATATAATACCCGCGTAACGTCCTGTCGGCGTGGTCGGGTTAGGTCTACCGTTAAAAGCGTTTAAAGCAGCTATTACGTTAGCTTCTATACCGTAACCGTTAACTACGACGGTCGTCCACTCGCTGCCGAATTGGTCTAAAGCAGGCTGTACAGAAGGCACGCCCGAACCGTTAGAAACTGCGAGTACGGCGTACGTAATACCTAAGTCTGTGTTATTGGTTAAAACCTCTACGTTAGTTTGCTCTGCTGTTGCGCCTGCCCACTTGGTAATAAACTCGCAGCTATAAGGCGAAGCTAAAGCGATAACGGGCGAACCCAAAACGTTATTAACGGCGTCCTGCATTTTAAGCGCGATAGTCGCGGCGTCGTCGCCTACGTTAATGTTAATGTCGTAAAATTCGCCGTCGATACCCTGCCGGCCCGCGATTTTAAGTGTATGCGTACCGTTCGCTGTGGCTACGCCTACAGCAGTTACCGAAATTTGTTCGGGCGTCGCTCCTACGGGTTCTGCTTGCGGGTAACATACGGTAGGTATACCGCCGATACCGCTACCGCTTTGCGGTCTCAAAATTCGCATAATATGGTACATAGGCGACCCGTAACCGTAAAGCTCGCCCGCTTCCTGCGCAGTCGTTACTACTTTACCCGTAAGGTCTAAAGTCGGTTGGTTCGCCGTGTTCGCCTCTGCTACAATAGCTACGCGCATAGGTAGGTTAGGGGTCGTATTTGAAAAGTCGCCTTTTGTGAGTTTGTAACCGACAATGCGCGAAAGTAATTCTAAGCCTACTGCGTCTGAAATCATTTAAGATAAATTTACGTGTAAAAGGTGTTTTACCTGTATTATTTGGTAAGCAAAATAAAGCTTTCGATTTGTCTTTAAAAAAAAAAGTATACTTTTTTTCTTACGTTTGCATAATGCAATTTTCTGTAGTAATACCCGATAGAGGCGACCGCCCTAAACTTTTAGCTAACTGCCTGCGTATGATGAAATCGCAGACCGTACAGCCCGAAGAAATAGTAGTAGTAGACTTCGCCCCGACCGACGGCGAAAAGGACATAACCAAACGATACCGAAAAGGCTACGACCGACTGCGCGGCAAAGGCTTAGATCTTATAGCTTTTATCGAAAACGACGACTACTATAGCCCCGACTATTTCGAGACCGTTCTAAATGAATACGCGAAGGGCGAGGCTTACGATATTTTCGGCTTAGATAGAACTACCTACTACCATATAGGGGTAAAGAAGTGGTTTTATATGCACCACTATACGAGGTCTTCGGCTATGTCTACTTTTATTAAGCCCGATTTACCTATTATGTGGGGCTTAGACCACGACCCCTATACAGACCTTTATTTATGGTCGCAGTTAGAAAATAGCAAAACGTTTAGACCTAATAAGCTTATCTGTATAGGTATTAAGCACGCTGTAGGGTTGTGCGGCGGGGCTAATCATTTCGACCAAATGCACCGATATATAAACGACGACTTTTCGTTAGATTTACTGCGCGAAAATATGGACGCAGAAAGCTTTAAATTTTACACTACACTATAAATGCAAAAATACAAAGTAACCGCCTTAAATGTCGCGGGGTTAGGTAACAGAGCTTATTTTTTGGGCGATACCATTACGGCGGCGCAGTTAGGCGGCGAAGTAAAAGCAGGGCTATTAGAAAAAGGGGGCTACGTGGTTAAGGACGGCGAAATTTTTATAGAGGCGCGCCCGCGCGTATACGTAAATAATTCTAAACCCCAAAATATTACGGCTAATCATAAGGCGATAGTTTTAGACCTCGCCCCTACCGTATTCGCGCCAATAGCGGCAGGCCTAAAAGAAGAGGTAGAGGCCGACGAAAAGTATAACGGCTGCGTTTTCGTTTGCGGTTATGTAGTTACAGATTTTTTTAGTATAAAACGGCAGTACCCTAACTCTAAAATAGTCGTCTACCAATTAGAGCAGCTATGCGACGCGGGTACTATGTGGAATACGCCGAGTACGTGGCAATGGTTAAACGAGGCCGACGAAATTTTAGAGTACTCTATAGAAAATTTAGAGTACTTGAAAAGGTCGGGTATTGACGACCGAAAAATAACTTACAGGCCTATTAGGTTTTCTAAGGAATTTTTAGTAGAGGACTACGACGCGCTCTTTTACGGGTATATTAACCAACGGCGGGCAGACCTCTTAAAACTCGCTTCTGAAAGCTTCGACCTTTGTATTATCGGGACGGCGCGGGCGGGCGTAAACGTGGACGGCTTAACAATAACCCCGCCAAAGTTTAACGCTGACCTTTGGGGCTACATAAAGCGCAGTAAAGTAGTGTTAAATATTCACTTCTACAAAATACAGGAACAGGTACGCATAGCAGAGCTTTTAGCTAACGGCGTTACCGTGCTTTCTGAAAGTAGCCCGACCAACTATTACGAAGGCCTATTAACTGAATTTACCGACGGCGCAGATATGGTTAAGAAGCTTAAAGCTATGGTCGCTAAGAAGCCCGCTTACAAGGTCGCCGACTTCGTTAACCATACATACCCGAAGCCTCGCGAATTTAACCCCGACGGGCTTAATGTTTTAACGTTAGATACTACTTCTAAAAGGTTCGAAGACTTCGAAAGCAAAACGGGTAAAAACCTATCGACGCCTTACGGGGTCTATATAGGTATAGACGACCGTACGCCCGAACGTTGGCGAGGCTGTGGTGTAGGCGTTAAAAACCTGCTTAACAGAGCTTTCGAAACGCAGGACTATACGATATTCTGCGAAGACGACGCCGACTTTACCGAAGCCGATTTACAGACCCTAATTAGTTCGGTAGAAGAGCTTAACCGCGCGGGTATCGCGTGGGACATAATCGTA
>Ga0208768_1000893_pt1 | contig 17728 bp, 23 predicted proteins | sample AntAceMetag02UK1_FD_184760 | JGI IMG/M metagenome (GOLD analysis project Ga0208768, IMG submission 184760) | Saline lake microbial communities from Ace Lake, Antarctica - Antarctic Ace Lake Metagenome 02UK1 (SPAdes) (version 2) | ecosystem: Environmental > Aquatic > Non-marine Saline and...
ATCCGTTGATGCGGTCCAGGTCACTCGCATCTGTGACTGTGCCACGTATCCTGATGTGCTGGAGATGCCGGAACTGGTCACCGTCACTGACGCGGGTGCTGACACCAACAGGGGATCTGGAAGGTTTATGGTCGGCTTGGAGGCCGCCGCGGCCTGACCATCCAACACGTAGTCATTGCTGTTGTGTTCCGAGGCCGTGAAACCCAGGGTGCCACTTGGACTCAGGTTCATGCTCTCGACCCTGAAGTATCCATCGAAATTCAAATTACGGTTCTGTATGTTGACCAAGTCACCCACGCTCACGTCCGTTACGGCCGTGGTGGTCGAGAACTGGATCGCCATCTTGTTCCTGCTGGTCTTGACCAAGGTCTCGGCCATGTTCAGTGCCCTCTCCCTGTTGGTGCAGTGGGGCAGTGTTATCTGTTTGTCCAATGGTATGCCATTGTCCTCTGTCAGGTAGGTGGAATACACGCTACCGTCACTGGGAGGCCAGAAAACGTCATTGGGTTGGTAGTCAGCGTCTGGATCCGTGTAGGTCACACGCAGTTGGTTCACTTTCCTCTGTTTGCTCTCACCCGCTATCCTCAGTCCACCGATCAGGTTGTCCTCGTTGATGATCATGGTGACTGGTGGTGGGTTGGGTGCTGAATCAACGTCCGCCAAGTTGCCACCGTGGTGCAGTTTGACGAAATACTTGCCTGATTGGTATGGCATTATGCCATTGAAGCTGGCCAGGATGGTCTTGACGTTGTTGAGCAGGCTCTCTGATGTTTCTATGTAACCATCGAACACACTGAACTTGCCAGTGGTGCTTGACGTGTAGGGCACGGTCTGTTCACACTGTTGTGCCGCCAGTTTGATGCTGTCCCAATCGAAGTAGTCATTCGCCAGGCCCTTGCCATAGGTTGTATTCCTCAGGTAGTCCAACAACACGTTGACCGGGTTGTTGTTGTATTCCTCAGTCTCATTGGCGTAGGTGGTGGCATGTGTGGCCGCACCATCTATGGGTAATTCCGTAGAAAATTGGAAAGAACCATTGGCCAGACCGGTCTGTGGTCCATTGCCCGTGATCACATTCATCAACTGGATCTGATATGTGCCTGTGGGCACGGCAAACACGTGATCCACGACGGCCGTCGCTGGTGTGCTGTCAGTGGTCGTAACTCTGCTGGTTGCGGTGCTTGACACCGTCGCCCCACCATTTGAATTATACAGGATGGCCTGCAGGGCAACCGACTGGTATTCCCCTGGCTGGTTATCTCTGGATCGAACTGTTGATGTGGCCCGGACACTGATGGTTGCATCACTGGTGCTGGTGGTGAAATAAGCATCGCCGACCGTGTTTTCAGTTGGTAATAAAGTAGCCCTGCTACCATTCGCGACATTGGTCGTGTGTGCCACCGCACCGCCACCTGACAAGGTCGCGTTGGTGAAAGCACCTTTGTATGCCTGTGTGTATCCGTTAATGATGTTGAATATCTTCCTGCCTTTCAACCTGACCTGGATCTTTGGTATGCCTGACCTGTAGGGATTGTTGTCTGAATCCGCTTGGTCCTCGATCTTCTTCCACCTGAACCTACACGCTAGGTATGACACTCCCCTCATCCTGTGATTGCTACCCCAACCCGGGGCCACATCCAACAACGTTGAAACTGTCTGGTCGTCCCTGCCATCAAAAAACTGTGTGACCAATCTGTCACTGTAAGCACCCGAACTTGGTGTCGCTTGTGTGCCGTGGGCGTAACTGCTCATGGGCACTTCATCCTCGTCGATGTAGATCTTGTCTATGCCCTGGACCTGTCCCTCACAGATGGCAAGTGCCACGTAAAGGTATTCGTTGTCTGTGCCATTGGTAGATATGAAGACCCTGTATCCCCCAAGCCTTCGTTCGCCATACACGACCGGTATGTTGCCCACACCCGAGTCCTTGTTGACCAACGGTCCTAGAATCTGCTGATTGACCTGTCCACTGGTTCCATCGCCTCCCATGTCTGGCATCGCGAACGGCGAGGCTACTATGTCAACGACGGCCTTGACCGTGTCTGTTACGAAATCAACAGCGTCATCAATGAAATCTTTAATTTTATTTAAATATTTTCTATGAAATGACATTAGGTCAATATCCTATACATTGTTTCTGGCTTGGCCAACAGAGATATGGTCTCCTTGAACACGTCACAGTCGTTACACAGAGTCCAACTGTCAGTGGTCTTGATGTCCGAAATATCCAATCCCGCCATCAGGTCTATCATGCATTTCAATAATTTACGGTAATTTCCAACGGTCCTGAATTCAGGTAGCAAATATATAGAATCAACCACGGCGGATCCCGTGTCATCATACGCAGTCGAAGCCACGTCACTAAAAATATAACCTATCAAGGTGTTCATCTTGAACAGTCCATAATCGAAACTCTGTAGTTTCTTGGCTATGCCGTTCTTGAGTTGTGTCATCAATATGTCATCCCTGATGTTTTCAACACCTCTTTCCAACAAGGATACCTTGGCCATCTTGAACAACTGATCTATGTCCTTGGCCACTATCCTTCTTGCCCTTATGTCATCTATGTTAACCATGGTTGACACCTCCTGTTTTTGTGTTATAATACTTAATGATGAACCTAGGCACATACAAAAAAGATCCATTTGACCGATTCTTCTCTAAAATTGAACAAGGTCCCAATGGTTGTTGGGAATTTTCAATTCGTGACAATGAAGGGTATGGGATATTCCAGCTGGACGGCCGACAACATCGTGCCCATAGGTTGCTGATGCAGTGGATCAAAGACTTTGATCCTGCTTTGGTAGTTTGCCACACCTGTGACAATCCCCCGTGTGTGAATCCAGACCATCTGTTCCTAGGAACGATTGCTGACAACAACCTCGATAAACATCTAAAGAGAAGGCACAACCCCAGACTTACCGAGGATGATATCCTAGAGATTAGATCCTTGCAAGGATTTACCCAAAAAGAAATTGGTAAAATGTATGGTGTTTCTGATGTTACCATTAACAGAATCCTCCTAAGAAAGTCATACAAATATATTCCATAACCTCAGGTCCTGCCCCATTTGATGTCTGTTTGTATCTGTGGTGCGAATTCAAACCCAACATCGTTAGCGAAGAACCTCTCCTGGCTGTCACTGTTGGTCCTCCTACCCGACACTTTCGCGAAATCGGCAAACTGGCTACCCATGTTGAAGGCCAACGTTGCCGTGCCCTTGGATTCACTAATCTGGAAGTCCTTGATCCTGCCATCGAAATATTGGAACACCTTTGTCGTATCCAACACCATGTCATCATCTAACACGGCCCTGTATAGGACCACACGCCTGTCGATGTATTGATTGTTCAGCACATACGCCAACGTCGTGAAATCAACGGCCGTGAATGCCACGCTCATTGATCCGACCTTGAGGTCTTTGGATTCTTGGACGTTTCCTAGTCCCAGGAACTGTCCCTGTGCCAGGTATGTGTTCGCCCCAGCGTCGGGTGCCGTGGCACTGTCATATGAAAGGTCGATAAAACTGTTGTTGAAATAGATCGGAGTGGACAGATGTATCTCTATGAGGTCCGCCACCCTCTGTTGTCGTCCGGAAAGAGATGTTATCAATCCTGATGAAAGGCGTCTAGGCATTAGTGATCCTCTGCCAATGATATTTCAATTAGTGATGTCCCATCCGTGTTGGTTTTTGTGACCAACCTGTCATTCATCAACATGACCTTGAAAGGCACATCGTTGTAGACGATCGTGGTGGTGTCATCCACCTCGTGTTCTAGGTGTGGTGTGAATTCGAAAGTGTCCTCTGAACTTAGATCTTGGTCAACGTCCGCGGTCAACATATACACCTTGTCGTGGTTTGAAAATTTTATGAAATCGCCCGCCTTGAGTGAACCGCCTCCTAGATTAGCTCGCACACTATTCAAACCGGCCGCATAATCCTGTGTGACAGTTGGTGTGCCCGTCGCATTGGTGCTGGCAGTTGATCCGTATATTGGTGGCACTAGGGTGAAATTGCCTAACATTCCTTCCTGCTTGGCGAGGAAAGAGAACAACGCACCCAGTTCAGCACGATCTAAAGGTTTGCTGGTGACCGTCAACATCCAGTGTTGTGCCCCAACTGATTTCCTAAATGTGATACCACTTATGCTCTCACTGATCCTAGTGGTCGTTTCACTAATGATTGTTGCTGATGTGAAATAGTTTGTTGATAGTGTTCCGCTCATTATACTAGACTCCTTTGACCGTTTTCATTAAGTGCTTGGTTTATGACACCAACGATGGTGTCTCTCCTCTCCACCAGTAAATCGTCGAAACTCTGTGAGTCAACGGCGTTGATGTTGAAGTTCACGTTGACCTCTGTCTGTCCACCTGACTGGCTGTTTGGTGTGATCATGCCCGTTGAACTCGGGGTGAAATTTTCGGGACCATTTTCCCCTACTGTGTATGCCCTGCCGGCCATCACCTGTCCACCAAATTTCCTGCCTGGATACTGTTGTCCTTTAATAGCATTTACTTGTGCCAGACCAGCCGCTATCACCAATGCTCCTGTGACGAATCCCAACACACCTCCCTGTGCAAATGCCTTTGTGGCACCCAAATAGGTGTTCTGTATCGCTTCAGCGATCTTGACCGCTTTCTGTAGTTCAAAGAACTTCTTGTTCTGTGATGCCAGTAGGTCCAGCGTGTCTCGACCAGTGCTGATGGCGATCTCTTTCTTCTCCTCTTCAGTGGCACCGGTGATGTCCGCCTCTTTGTATTTGCCCTGTTTGAACAGGTCTATGCCTGTCCTACGTCTCTGATTCTCTTTCTCTTGTGCCTGTTGTTCGATCTTGCTCCTCTGGCTGGAATATTTGTTGGCTATCTCCGTCCTTGCCCTTTCATACTCCTCGTAGTTGATCGCCCCAATCTTCAAGGCCGCGTCCATTTGCTCTATCTCTTTAAGTTCTTTCCTGTAGTTGGCCTCCAACTCTGATTCATTATATAACAACACCATCTCGTATTGTTTCTTCATCCTCTCCATCAGTTTGGTCTGTGCCGTGCTCTGTGCGTTGGTGGCCGTCGCATTGTCGTATTTGAATTTCGTGTTGTCACCAGTCGCCATCGTGTTGGCCACGATAGTTCCAGTTGATTGTGTGTAAGCGTCGTTGTTGGTGAACAGTGCCTTGCTGTTGGTGTCTACGGATTCCGTTGCGTCGTCGTTGGCGTCACTGAACAGACCCAGTTTTGTGGCAAGGAAGCCCAGACCCATCGCTATCACCGTGGCCGCCGCTATGTAAGGGTTGGCCCGTGCCGCCGCGGTCAATAATTTTGTTGCTGTTGTGACTGCGGCTATACCAGTGGCAAGTCTTCCAAAACTTGCTATTGCAGATCCGATAGCCAATGCGGCCAATATGTTCCTTAGTAATTCAAAGTTGTTCCTAACGAACAATAATGAATCTCCCAATGTCTTCCCTAAAGCGTGTGCTAGATGTTTGTTCTCCTGTGTTAGGGAGATGATGTCTCTGGTTATGATCGTGAGTGCTTCAGTCAGTCCACCCTCACCAATCTCATTGGCGGCGATGGCGAATTCATCTTTCATGTTGGATATCGCACCAGTCAGTGTGCCTGCTTGTCTTTCAATCGCTCCAGCGAATTTAACCCTACCTACCTCACTTAAGAAGTCAATAATTTCTTGTCCGTCGTTCTTGATGTTGAAGGCCGTGCCCCTGAAGTTTACCGTTAACCTGTCACCTTCGGTCTTGACCTTGATACCCAACTGTTTGAGCATCTCGAATTCACCAGTTGTGGCGTTGAACACCGCCTGTGACACCTCGTCGATACGTTTTCCCATACCCGCGGCAATGTTACCAATGTTGGTCATAAAGTCAGCGGTTGGTTCTAGTCCAGCATTCTTGAATGTGATGAACGCATTGGTCACCTCACCCAATTGGAATGTGGTCCCAGCCGTGAATTCTCTGATCAGGTCAAAAGATTGTGCCGCTTTTGTGGCGTCACCTTCTATGGTTATTAGTGTCTGTCTTAGATCCTGGAACTGTCTGATGGTGTTGACCACACTGCCAACCAGTCTCGAGAAACCAATTGCGGCAAATGCCGTCGCGGCGATCTTGGCCGCTGACCCCAATCCTACCGTGGCCTTGGTTGCCCTGCCCAGGCTATTCTCTAGTTGTTTGATTCTTTTCTGGTTCGAAACAACTACGTCTACATCTATCCTGGCCTTTTCCGCCATCTACTAACTCCTCTTTTGTTTGATCGCACTGCGTCTTGCTTCAGCCTGTTCCACCTTGTAAAGGGCGGCCCAGAGATCTAATTCCGCCGATGTCATTTCAAGCACTTCCGCCACCGACTTTTTAAGTCTGTCGGCCAAAACAAGGAAGAACCTTAGATCACCGCCGGTTTTTATTCCTTTGCGAGTGTCTCCAAATCAACTCTTGCTTCAAAGTTGTTGATGGCACTTGCAACCTTTGTTATTACTGCAGGATCGGCTTCATGCATCAGTGAGGTCTTGTCTAGATCCACAAAGATTCTTTTACCGTCCTTGTTGAGTGCTTTGATTATCAAACTTTCGACAAGTGCTTCCACTGTCTTGCCTTTGGATTGTAATTCAACCACTCTTGCTTCGTCCTTGAAGGGATAGGTTTTTCTGCAATAGATATCCATATCCCATTCAGGAACGTTTATTTTCTTCATTTCACCACCGATCGCTGATCTGTAGTGGTCTGTTATTTGCTTCATTGGTGAAGACATATTTTCTAACTCCTTTTGTTTAGAACTTCCCTAATGGCAGGTCGCGTTATACCACGAGGTGATTGTTTTGAGTAGCCTTGGTTGAGACGTTCGATGTAAGGAGTATTGTTGGTTACCCTAAATTCACCTTTACCACCCGTCAACCTCCAATTTGATCTAGCACGACCAGATCTTTTTGGAGTATACTTTCCAAGTGTTTGGAAAGTGTCCTTGGCCACTAAGCCAACCCGTTGGTCTATATCACGTCTGAGACCAGAGATTGCCTGTTTGGCGTTTATCAACTTTATTTTTAACAAATTTATTATAAATCCGTTTTAGTTAATGCACCAGAACCTTGGAATGAAACCGAAGCCTCTACCATACCGTCAAAGTTTGATGATATAGAGTGACCTGTTACGATTATCTCTCCAGATAGTTTTATACCAGTAGTCTCACCCGATGGGTATATTTCTACTGTAGCCGCACCTGCACCAATCCCTGAAAATAGGGCGTTGGCCGCGTCGTCATCATCTCTGAAAAATACATCCATTGATCCTGAGAACTGGGATAGACTTGGAAGATAAGTTCTTGTAGTGTCTCCCATTTTTGTTGTTTCCACGGTCGCTTGTTCCTGGTCGATTGTGAACGATCTGATTTCCGCTACCGCTGTTGCTGTTCCTGAAACGTCGTATTTCACCACGCCAAGTTCACCAGTGTAAGTTGCTGTGTTTGTAGCCATCTTACTGCTCCTTGTTGTTTAGATCTTTTTTAAGATCTGTTGTTGTTATAACTTCGCCCTCAGCAGTTATCTTGTCCTTGCTGTGTTTGAATGTCGCTTTTGGTTGTGACGGTTTGAACGTCCAACCGTCTTCCAGATGCTGACGAACATCTCTGTTGTCAACGATCTCTGAAACTTTTCCCTTATACATTTGTATTGCCATTATAGCACTCCTTTTTTATATCTGTAGACCACGTCCACGGTCACTATGACCTCACCCAAGGGCAATTGCCTCTCGATCACGTCCACCCCACTTATACTGGTGGTGACGTTGTGTATGTTGTCCACGCTTGATGTTATGTCTCTGTTCCTTGAAAGCTCTAGAGTCTCCTCTACACGTTCCACGATCTCATTCCTGAGTGTGTCTATCTCTGTTCCCCTTACGTAGCATTTCAATTGGTATTGTAGTGTGCTCTCCCTCAGGCCCATCGATATGTCGCTCCTGACCTCGTTGCCGGTTACCATTAGGATTGCTGGGAATTGTGTGATGGCGAGTTTGGTGACGTCGAAGTCAACCCTTGATATCTTGCCCACGGCGGGATCAGTCATGTTCTGCAACTGTTCCAGTATGTTCTTTGCTATGTTCTCTCTCGCTGACATTATCTGATCAATCTACCGTTATAAAATGTTTGTTTCTCGCCGTCCTCGAAAGTGCCTGACTCATCTATATCGTAGGAAACCCCCACCCTCAGGATGAGATCCATCTCCTCTTCAAATTTCTCTTTGTAGTAGACTCTCTTGTTGGTGAAAACATCGCCGTCAACCTCGAACGTTGATAACTTCGGATAGATGTAGTATGCCAAGACGTGGTAAACCGCGGCCCTGATGAATTGGGTTGGATCTAGTTTGGTCGTGTCCAGTTTGGTCGCTATCGTGCTGGATACGGTCAGATCATACCTACCAAATTCGGTGGTTGGCCACCATTTTATATTCAGTAGACGAACGATGTCTTCGTAAGTCTTCTCGTGTTCTGTTGTGTATTCTTGGATGCCGAACTGCTTGATCTGTGGTTCGTATTCCAATAGGTTGGTGTCTGTTGCGAATGTCGCCATGCTAAAAGTCCTTCTTAATAGTTTTCCACAGAGTCCTTCTCTGTGTGATTATTTACCGGTAATGCGTTGTGATGCCACGGATAAAAAAAAGGGGACCGTAAAGATCCCCTTTTAATGAGCGAAAGGGTTTTATCTCCTCTCGTTGTGTTATTGTTAGAACTACTCAATTGTTGAGTCGAAACTTCCTCTTACGCCAGCCAAGTCTTGTAACTCACCTGTTCCGTATACAGCAGTTCCCATGATGTCAAAACCTCTTAAAGTCGCTTCTCTCTGAGATTCGATCTTGATGTCTTGCATCATTGCTAAACCAATTGCTTCCTTGTGGAAGATACCGCAACCGTAGTCACCAGCAGTTGAACCATCAGCTAGTGGAACTAGAGATGATTGGTATACTGGAACTCCGCCTAGTGTTCCCATGAAGCCATTAGCCAATGCACTGTTACCAACTGCTGAAGCCGGAGCCGCAAAAGTTGAAGTAAGAGTTGAAGCAATGTCGTAAGCGATGTTCGGGTGTAACACGATCGCACAATCGTTTGATGTGTCGTAACCTTGAGATCTGATTTTAGCTATTGCTTCAAAAAGCATAGCCGGTGTTGCTGTTGGACTTGCACTTTCGCCTACTCCGCCAACCACTTGTGAGAAGTTGTTGAAGTTAGCCATTAGGTCTGTGTCCATTTTTCTTGCTATAGATTCTCCAAATAATTTTCCAATGTCCGCAACAACGTTAGACGCTGATGCCATGATTGAAATATCTGAAACAGTTGCTCTGATACCTACTTCTGATACTGCTAGAGCCGCTGTGCTTGGAGTGATCGCTGTTGCTGTTGGAGCCGTAGCTTCCGTTAAACCTGCCGCTGTAACTTTCGCGTAGATTGGAACGTTAACCGTTAGTCCTGATGATGGTGCTAGTGTGTAGTTCTTGACTAGACCTTTCATTATCGATTTCTCAGATGCTTGGTATAACGCTTCTGCGACGATCGATGGCAATAAGTTTGCCAGTGTTGTTGTGTTTGTTAGAGCCATTGTGATGGTTCTCCTTGTTGTTAGTTGTTAATGTAGGATCTATATCCCAAGCGTCTTACGATGCTCAGCATACAGTTTCCTGTGATCTGGATTGTTCATATCCAGTTTTTCTACATCAATCTGTTTCGCACCCGCTGTGCCAGTGTTCGACGTGGATCCACCTCCTGGTTGACCTGCTGAAACGAAGTGTGGGTTTGTCTGTAAGAATTCACTCACCAACCCATCTACCGTCAAAGCGTCACCATTGTCAGTGTATCTAGTCTGCCCCGTCTTTGGATCAACGATCTCGACCTCTCCAGTCTCTGACATCCTGACATTGTCCCTGACCAGTCTCGCGACTTGATCTGGATTCACTGCCCTCTTGGTTGACGCGGCATTTATCAATGCTCCATCCACCTTGATCTTGGTCAGTTCGGAAGTTAGTGTCGTGATCTTGCTGTTAAACTTCTCAGCATTCTCCTTCAACAGTTTCTCAAACTCTGACTTCTCCTGTGCTTTGGATATCTTCTCAGATTCCTCCTTGGCAGTTAGAGATTTGTAGTGCTCAACGTCTATGCCTTCAAACTTCTTTGATAGCTTGGCTTCTGCTTTCCTTCTTACTTCAGCCGCCACTGCATCAAGTTCTGTCTGCGTATAAACTTTCGCGGGTTGATTGTCCGCTGTGTCCTGCGTGGTGTTTGTGTTAGAGACTTGATCTTGTGCCACAGTGGCAGTCTGACCCGTGTCTTGCGATGTCTCTTGACTCATCGTAGTCCTCCTTGTTGTTAATACGTGATTAGGATTTGCTCACAAAGATATTTATCAGTTGCTAATAGAACATACTATTATCAGGGTCAAGACCCCAAGAGAGATAATAATCAGTCTTTCGTAGTTGTTGTTGTGCATTCTTCAACCTATTTAGGTCCTGCACCATTATCAGGGGACATTTACCAAAACTGAAACTGACTCCCTTGTGTAGGCCATCGTTGTCAGGATGGTCATACAGGATGGCGGTGTTGGGATTGTTGCGGTGTGACAGCCTGCAGATGCTGGCCAACTTCTTCTCGGTTATCGGTTCGTTGAAATAGAAAATAACAATATCGAGATTAAGCACGTTAAAAAGATTGCAACACTGATCAATCTGAGCCAACACATTTGGCGTCGCAGGCGTGATCTGTATTTTACGATCTTCAAGTGTTCTCTTTGCAAACGGACAGACAGGCGATTTACTCGCTTTATGAGTCTTGATAACAACCTGTCTGATCCATTTCTCAATGTCTTTACTTCCTACGGCCACTGGGTTTTCTTCTGCCGGACTTAGATCCTTTGTTCTTCTTCTTCTTTTTCTTGTCCATTGTGATCCTCCTTTGTTCTGTGTTTGGTTGGGAATTTCTCTGGCCTGCCCTCGTTCCTGCTTGGTGCGTATAGGTCCAACAGCTCCAGGCCCCTTGCGTGTGCCACCCTCTTCAACAGCACACAGGCCTTCCTGGTCCTGGATGCGGCCAACTTGCTGGGTCGCTTCATCAATTTCTCGTAGTTTGTGAAGTAGTCAAGGCACAACTGTTTCATCTGTAGGTGCCTGGCCGTCTCTTCTGGTAATCTGTAGAGTTTTCTTATCATATTGTGTAGTGTGAGTTGACACTGATCCTCATGTCACTGTCACAGGTTATGTCTCGCTCCTCCCTGTATGATTTTACGTGTGACTTTTTTATCTGGTCAAACAGTTCATACCTGTCGTGGAACTCCGTGTCTTGCAAATCAAATGTTGTGGCACCTTTGTCAAAGTCCATTACATGTTCTCCGCTTGTAGGTTGTATTGTGTTGCGTCCCACACGCTGAACTGGTCATCAGCCAGTGTGGTGAATCCCCTCTCCCTGTCCAGGTATTTGTAGTCCAACTTCTCGATGTCGAACTGAGCCAACCAAGTGAACACGTCCCTGATCCTGAAGTCCTTGCAACTGTAGACGTCCAACTGTATCACGCCCGTCTCCGTCCACGAGTGGAATGTTATGGAACTGGTGGTTATGATCGCAGTTGAACTCCATCCCAGGTTGCCTGGTTCCTCGCAGTATGCTGAGTGTGGTCCTGAAAGGATCTCCATGTCTATGTGTTTGATCAGGTTACGGATCTCGAGATCCAATCTCCTGCTTGAGAAATTGTGTAGGGGTGGTGAGTTGACCTCGGCCCTAACTAATAGGTGGTTGTGTTTGAGATGCGGTTTCATTGTTCAAATCTAATAACTCTTGTTTAGCCGCGGTTATGTCCGCTTGGCTGATTTCTGAATGTATCTGTAGGATCTGCTGATCCGTGTAACCTTGCATTATCATCTCTTTTATGTGTGCTGATCTGTCCGCCGGTGTGGTTGTAGGATGTTGCATCTCTTCTAGATCATCCTGGTCCGTTGACATCAGTTCCATTATCTTGTTGTCCAACATTGATTTCACTTGTGGTGATGCTGTCGCACTGTCCCTCTGTGCCACCGCCGCCTTCTGTATGATGTCCATGTCTAGACCTTTGTCCCTGATGTGGAAGGCTGATGGGTATTTGATCTCGCCATCCCAGGCCTGTCCCTGCCATAGGCCGAACAGTCTGAATATCTGTTCTTCCGCAAGTTCCAGGTTCTTGGCCTTCTCTGAAAGTTTGGCATCCAACAATAGGAATTCTGATTGCATCGCGACGCCTGACATCTGTCTGGTCTCGATGGCCCTGATCGCCCCTAGGTGTGCCATCCTGTCAATTGATTTAATTGTGTTGTCCATTGTCTCCAGTATGGCCTCTAGGTTACCACCTGACGGTTGTAACAAGAAAGGTTTTAAATTACCATCCAGTTCCTCTGGCATTGTTATTATCGCACCGGCACCCGCTGATGCCTGCGTTGAATTCGTTTTCACCAGACTGGGGTGATTGGTCAATCTGATCAACTGCTCCGCCTCACTGTTCAGTGAGTGTAGGAATCTCTGTGATTGGGCTATGTCGTTGATGTCTGAAACACCTATGCCCCTGATTGGTCCCCTGTTGGCGTAGACCCATACCGCTGGAACCTTGCCCAGTGTGTTTGGTCTCTCACTGATCAATTCCAACACCTTGTCGTTGTCAGTGTTGAATGCTTCCAGTGTGATCTTTTCCTTGGTCCAAGTCCTGACGTAGAATTCGGCAGACTGTTCCCACATCCTGTCGTCCTCTTCTAGGAACTTGACCATCTCTAATTCGTAGTGTCCGTTGGCCTGTCTGATGAACTTCCAGTCCAACACGTTCTCTGGTGTGTAGATGGTTGTGTAGGGTCTGATGTCCTGTGCCAGCTCTTCCGCACGTGTTCCCACCTGCATCTCTGGTCTGTCCACCAATACCACGCAGTGTCCGTATATGGAACTCTGTAGGTTGGCCTCCCTCATGAATGAATCCCAACTCCTGCCTTCTAGATCACAGTCTTTTAGGAAATTATTGATCTCTGGTGTGTTCTCTAACCAACCAAAATCTCTCTTTGGTTCTTGCCTGTATAAGAAGGAATTGTAGATGTGACAAACGCTCCGACAATGATTGTCGATGGCCGATTGGTCTAACCTGTTCATGTATTCGCCCTCTGACTCGTATGTGTATTTGGTCAGATACATTCCTTGTTTGTATTCGTTACCTCCCAGGTAACTCCTCTTTAAAAATCTGTATTGATCTATGTGATTCTCATAGTCCCTGTGTGTGGGTAATCCCTTGACGCTTCCATTGATTGTGGTTTGGTGGTAGTTGGCCATTATCTCATTGCTCCTGTTTTGACTGCGAATCTTTCCTGTGGTGCTGGTTCATAGAATGTCTTTATAGGATACAAGAACGATATTAAGTATCCTAAACTGTCAGTAAAATGATCGTATCCTTGTGTCTTGTCAGGCAAAGTTGTTCCCTCTTTGTAAGTCTGTTTAGCTATGCTATTTAACATATTCTTGCACTTGGGGTGTATATAGATATCTCGCTTGCCGGACGCCGAACACAGCTTGGCATTGACGGAATTTATCCTGTCCCTGACGGCCATGTGCCTGGGCATCACCTTGCATATGAAACCCGCATTGGTCAGGATACTCAGATCCGTTTTTCCTCCAGCTGAAGTTTTACGAGCCTTGGCTGACGGGTCTGGATACACGAATATCTTCTTGCCTGGATAACGACGATGTATCTCTGAACACATCTCGTCAGTGTTTGAACTCCATATCTGTATCTCGTCAAACACGTTGACCACACCGTCCTTGATGTGACTGACCACGGCACTCATTGGATCCAAGTTGAAGTCCATGCCTATGTGTATGATGTTGTTGTCTAGGGGTTCCTGGAAATCCTTGACGTTGTCCTTGATGCTGAAATTGTAGATGATGCCTGAATAATTTTCCCACGTTCCCTGGTATTCTTGCCTCCAGGTCTTGGCATCAAGGTCCTTGCGGGCCTGATCTATCTCCTCCTGATCAACCCAACCGCCGTCCAGTGTGGTGAATTGGTAGGAACTCCATTCCTCCTCGGTCTGGGTCTGTCCCCTCTGGTAGAGGTCATAGAACCAGTTCATGCCCTTGGGTGTTCCGATGAACAGTGCGTTGCCCTTGGTGTCTGATAATGTTGGCCTCAGCACTTCCGTGAATGCACTCTCTTGGATGTCAGCACACTCATCCAGCACCAGGAAGTCAATACCAACCCCACGCAGTGAGTCAGGGTTGTCCGCACCCCTGAGGCATATCCTCGATCCGTTCTTGAGTGATACTGTGAGTTCCGCCTCATTGATCTTGTTGACCCAACGTAGGTCCTGTAATATCTTCTTCAATTTGACCCAGGCTATCTGTTTGGCCTGTCTGTAACTTGGTGCCACATACCAGCAGACCCTGCCGGGTATCCTGGCGGTGTAACACAACTCCCTGATGGCCAATGTGGTTTTACCAAAACGACGACCGGTTACTAAAACGCGGAACCTGGCCTGGTCATCCGCGACCTGTCGTTGTGGATCTGATAACTTCATTGTATGTAATTATTGTTGTTGCTGTGGTGACGTGTTAAAAGGACTATTTCTCGTCCCAAGGAAGTGGTGCCGTGTTCTCTTCGTCAGTGGGTTGGTCCTTCTGATCTAGGTATTGTTTGCCCATCCATATCAACATCCTGACGTCGCCCTGGATTGCTTTCTCCATCTGTGCCCGTCTCAATGATCTCTTGCCTTCAGCCCTGCCCTTCTCTATCAGGTTCTTGAATCTCTTCTCCAGCGTGGTCACTGACGTGGCCGCTATCTCGGCTATCTCCGCGTATGTGCAGTGTATGGATGCCAACTTGAATATCAAGTCATGGTCCAGCTTGTATGATTTCTTCTGTGTGTCCATTACAGGAACCTCTCCCTGCACACGATCCTGAATGATCTGGAATCGGTGTCACCCTGTGCCGTGGTGATCACGCACTTGATGTCGTATATGTTGTCCACCGTGCCGGCTGACAGTCTGATGTTGACCAGGACCCCGCCTGATATCAACACGTCAGTGGCCGCGTTGGTTGGGAACGCCAGTGGTGCGGCATCTCCCGTGATTGCTTCTATCGTGACCGTGGCACTGGCCACGGTGTCACCTGAGTTCAGGTAGTCCGTGAAGTCCAGTCCATACTGTATGTTGGAACTGGGAGATTTGTCGATGTATAGTCCATCTTGGTCTTTCTTGAATCCCGTCAAATTGGCCATTATTGCTCCTGTCTAACCCTTGGTGTTGAAAATCTATTTTTGAATGGTGCTGTCCTCAATTTCAAACTCCTCGTTTCTTGTGGGACTAGGTAGTCCGACGTTTCTTGTGTGATAGTATTTAACCTGTTCTCCGACATTACCAATGTTTGTCTATTTTCAATAGGTAAAACAACCTTACGGAGTTCACGCGACACATGGGCGATCAGGTAAGGATCGGCAGGGAAGAACAGTCTTCCAACCGTGAGTGTGCCCGCTGACGCCACCATCGCCGAGAAGCCACCCGGTTTGAACGTTGGCACCAGTTGTTCGAATGTGGATGCCGTGGTGATGGTTGAAAAACCTGCAGGTTTGAATGTTGGTTCAACCGCGAATGTGAAGGCTACATCAATGTCAGCAAATGTGTCTGTTATCGCATTCGCGGTTAAAACTGGTGAGAACGCACCCGTTATGGTTATCGAGCTGTCGTTTAAATCGTATATTATGTTGGCCGTCAATGATGGCGACATCGCACTGGATATCGCTACCGTGACATCGATGATGCCCACCGCCGTGAAATCCGCCGTGAACTGTGATGCCAGGTCGGCCTCCGCCGCCTCCTCCAGTGCCGTGTCCTCCACGATGGTGAAAGCACTGTTGTATGTGACCACGTCTCCCAGTTTGAATGCTGGTGATATGATCATGGATCCCGCCGTGTCCAGTCCGTATGGTTCCTCCCACACGTCCTTGGGCCAGTTGTCCCACGTGGATTCGTCTCCGATCCAGGTGATGGTGGTCCAGTCGTCCCAAGAGTCAGTGGACAGGAACGTCCAGTTGTATTCGCCTTGGCTCTGTGAGAAGTCGTCCACTGCGAAGCCCTGCACGAAGTAACTGTTGAGGTTGAATGAGTCCCAGGTGTATTCGCTGTTGACGTCAAATATGAGATTGCCCTGGAACGCGGCCGTGACCGCTGATGTGAAGTTGTCATCCACCCCAGGTTTGAATGTTGTGATCAAGGAAACAGTGGTCGCCGCGGACAGTGTAGCACTTGCCCGGACTAGATTTTCTGTTGATGCTAATAAACTTGATTGGACTGTAAGTTCTCGTGTAAAACCTCTTATAAAACTTGGCACCACTGACAAATTTGTATCTGTTGTGTTGACGTCAGGTGTGGCTATTTTTTTGTTAATTGAAATTTCCTGTAAGGTTGTAGTTGTAGCCAAGTCAGACGTTGCGGTAAATTTTATTACACTTGGTAAGACATCCATGCTTGACACACAAGTATCAAATGACACAGAATCAACAACACCATCTATGGTATGAAGATCAGCCTCCCAGTATCTTGTGAATGGACCTCCTATTATACTACGATGGAAACTTATGATGGTGTCTGGAATACTGTTATTAGGATTGTAACTGACCGCCCGCTGTCTATATTTCGCAACTATAGTATTTTGATTAAGACTTGCTGTCTGTGTTGTGACATCGCTTCCAGTCTGTGTTAAATTGCCAGCCGTGCCACGGTATAAAGTGTAATTTGTATTTGTTCCACTAATGTCTGGTTGATATGTTATGCCGTTGATGATCACCTCTGCTTGGGACGTGACCGCAACTCCAGATCCTTGTTGTGTCACCGCGGCATGCCCTTCAATACTCATATTGATATCTACACTACACCTTGATGCTGGTATATTGTAAAGTGTATCGGCCACACGGTAGTCATCCGTGGTTATGGTTTGTGTAAAAAATTTACTTTCAGGAGCGGATGTGTTTAGCGTTACTGTGCCATACTGATCATTACCACTGGGATCAGTTGATGCTGGCGTGGTTATGGTCCAATTTTTTCCAGCCCCGTCGTTTGTCGCTGACCAGGTTAGATTAGTATTCTGTGAATTGAGTGATGGGTCGTTAGGCCAGTTACTGAAACTTTCAGTCCTAACTATCCTTCTGGTAGTTGACACAGGAGTTTTCCTCCTTTATTAAGCGAGACTGATTGATAGGTTGCCGGTTGATACGGTGAACTGATCCCCAGAACTCACAGTCTTGTTTGTTGTAAGTGCCCCATAGAACAACACGTTTCCACCTGTTGATGCGTCCATCAGTGCGATGTGTGTGACAACATTGCCTGTTGTGCCCGCCGTCTGGTAGTCCGCCGTGGCCACTGGGAATGAAACCGGTGTGTTGGTCTCTATCGTTCCTGTGGTCGTGGTGCCCGCCTCCGCGAAAGTCACTGACTGTCTGGCGTATGCGCCTGCGTTGATCTCGTAGTAGCCCCATTTGTTTGTCGCGTCCGTTCCTGAAGTGTTTGACTCCAGGGCCGCCGCCACTCCCGAACCTGAATCCGCGAACAGTGCCACGTAGATGGTGGATGGTGCCGTGTAGGGTGCCGTTGAGTATCTCAACGTGTGGTCTAGTAATTTGTCTTCTAAAAAGTTTGATGCCGCTGACATAGTTGTATTCTCCTTTGTAAATTTACAATGTTATTTATTTGTTAAGTCAATCAACTTT
>Ga0208768_1000894_pt1 | contig 17726 bp, 16 predicted proteins | sample AntAceMetag02UK1_FD_184760 | JGI IMG/M metagenome (GOLD analysis project Ga0208768, IMG submission 184760) | Saline lake microbial communities from Ace Lake, Antarctica - Antarctic Ace Lake Metagenome 02UK1 (SPAdes) (version 2) | ecosystem: Environmental > Aquatic > Non-marine Saline and...
TTTTCATCATATTTTTAGTTTGTTGCAAAACCAAAATATGAAAAAAGGAGCTACTCTAAAATAAGTAGCTCCTTAAATTTTTTGTCGGTTAGTAGTGTTTGGGAATATAAAGCTGCACATCGGCTTTGTATCCGATTCTGCTAAGTACATAACAAAAATTTATAGATATCGATTTCCTTTGGTTTCATTGCGTTGAGCAGGCTGTTGGCTATGTAGTCGAGCCCATATCTAAATATGGATTTGGCCTTCCTGCCGTGCTTTTTGATTTTTATCGGTCTTAGATCATGGAGGTATATTCCCACCTTGTAGCACCACACGAAGGCGATCGTTACCAGTAGCACAAGTTTTTCGATACGTTCCAGATCTGTAAGGTGGGTCTTCTCGATATCGAACCCGCCGGACTTCATGGCCTTGAAGCAAATCTCTATCTGCCACCTCCGGGCATAGTCCCCGATCGCCTCCTGTGGCCTGTTGAAGGATACGATGGTCAGGAAGTCGCCCCCGTGCAGCCTGCAGCCCGATAGGAGCAGAACTGCCCGTTGTTGCGTACGAACATGTCATAGTACACGAACTCGTTCGTCCGGAACCTGGTGAACAGGTGGGAGGCCCTGACCTCCCTGTCCTTGTGCGCGACGAAGACCTTGAAGTCGTTGCGGATGCGGATGTGGTACCTGATGCCGTTTTGGTTCAGATAGCCTATCCACTTTTCCCCCGCGAACTCCCTGTCCGCTACAAGGCATTCTATACAATGCGAGCCGAACAGGCGGATGAAGCGCTCGACAAGCGCGATGCGCTCCGCGCTGTTGGAGTTGCCCCTTTTGGGAGGCATGGCAAAGAGCAGCGGAAAGGCCGTTCCCCGGTATACCACACCTAGCATGAAGATGTTGATGTCCGGCCGCCCGAACTGCCAGTTGGTGCGGTCTATAGTCAGTTTTACCTTGTCCCACTCCGGCAAGAGGGAGAAGACGAGCCTTACCACCAGATCGCCGTCCAGTGCGAACCCTGCCACCAAACGCTGGATACGCCTAAGGGAGGAATCGGTGGCTGCGGTATGGTCAAGGCATAGGCCAGGTTATCGACGGCAACGGTGTGCATCTTGCACAGCGAGCATACGAAAAGAGCGAGATGAGCTTTACCCTTGCCAAATTGAGCTTTCCGTTGAATTGTGTGTCGAGAACTGTCGTCAATTCATTATTTTTGACGCAGGCATTGGTTTTCTTCTTTAGAAAAATAGGTCGTACTATTCTTATAAGTTAATGAAAATCAATGATTTATACTGATATTTTAACACTTGATCCATTGGTTTTCAATAGATTATATTTTTTGTCATGTACTAAGCACCAATGTATAAACAAAGTCACACTTTTCCCACAGGAAAACTTACACTGATGTCAAAAAAAAACTACTTTGCGTCAACAAAACAGTTTTTTTTCAATAAGCAACTTTACCCTTAGCTCTTGAACAGCTCGCTAATCTGGCCAAATTGTTCCACATCAAAATCGGATTTTTCCAATACCTGAAGGAACTGCGCCAAATGTGCAGGATTCATATCCTTTCCCAGTACCCGTACGATAGCGAATCCCTTTTCCTTATTTTCGCCAAAAATGATTACTTCGTCAATGGCATCTTCAGCTCCTTTGAAACGAATACTGGCCTTACCAAAACCAGTGTTGATTTTCATTAGTTCTTCGTAGGAGTCATTTCCCAATATCGCCTCAACTTTTGCCTTTTCCGTTTTATAGGCTTCGGTATTTTCAGGTGTTATTTTAAAGGCTAGCACATTGAGTTTGCGAAGGGATTCATAGGCCATTTTTTGCTCCGGGGTCAATTCGGCCAGATCTGTATTTAATAGGCTTGTAGGGATATCAAATGCCAAAAAATTTGGATTTTCGGTACTGTCTACATAGTACTCCTGCAAACTTTGGTTAGGGGAACAGGAGGAAAATATAACGGCCGTTATCACAATTAAACTTCTTGCTATTTTTTGCATTGTCTTTATTTTAAGGTGTTCATAGGAGAAAATTATTTACCGGCCTTGTTGAGTTCTTTTGGCAAGTTCATTTTATTGGTCAGGGTTCCAATTTTATTCAAATCGATATTGCCCGTTAGACTTACCAATACCGTTTCCAATTTCCTGCCATGGTTGCCTATTTGGGTATTTTCCAATCCCGAAACGAACATCAGCAGTTCGCTCACATGGTCTTTCTTATTGCCATCCCGCACATAAAATTTTACGTTCACGTCCTTGTCCTTTACCCGCATTAATTCCTCGAGTTTTTCCGATTTAAGGTATTTTTTTACCGTATTGGCCATGTCTGCCGAGACTATTGCGTCTTCCGTCATAAAAACTTTTACACCGTTTAGGCCACTGGCCACCTCCATAAACTCTTTTGCCTCGGCATCATCGCTCAGGGCACCAATGTTGGAAGCCAATTCTATGAGGCCTTTGTTTATGATAATGGCCCCTACGTTGTCCATATCCTCATACTTGTCAAAAATCGACTGTGAGAAACCAAATATGGGTAAAAAGGCGATTGCAAATACTACTGCTACTTTTTTCATGATTGTTGTTTTTAAGTACTTCCTTTTTTTAGGGAAGAATGATTTATAGATTGATGAATTGAAATTCTTGTTTACGAATCCGCATAACGCTTGTTTTAATCATTTTAGTTGACACTCCTTTCTTATTTATTTTAATACTAGATTTTATGGCCATCTGCCGTAAGTAAATGCTATCGAATTGTTGCACAAACCGCTGCTTGGTAGTCCGGGAGATTCCGCCTTTGTTCGGAATGACAACATTAAAATGATAAACTATTACCACTATTTTGAACTCTAGCATTCCTTGTCTATCCCAAATTAGTCTTAACTCTTATATCTTACAGCCACAAAGTTTTGGGGGTCTTAGTTCCTTTGTAAGACACTAATTATTCTTTTTTGACGCCTTCCCCAATTGATCGCCACCGGGCAAGTCCATTTTATCCGTTAATTTAGAAACCGATTTTAGGTTGATGTCCCCTGTTAAGGAAAGCAGTACCGTTTCCATTTTTTTACCGTTTATGTCAATATCCATATCCTTCATTCCGGTTACGAACATCAGCAGCTCCTTTACGTGATCGGAATCCTTTCCTTCCTTGACGTAGAATTTAACGTTGGAATTTCCGTCTCTAATGCGCATCAACTCCTCAAAAGATGAGGTTTTTAAACGATTGGTAACCCAACTGTCTACATCATTCGTAATACCTGCATCCTCGGTGGTAATGACCTTAAAACTCGTAATCGAGTTTACGAGATCAAAGAATTCCTGTGCTTCGGGGTCGTCTGAATTCACACTCATTTTTGCCAACATCTGAAACATTTTGGGCTGCATGGCTACAAAGGTAACCTTATCATCGTCCTCATATTTATCAAAAATATCCTGTGCGTGTGCAAAATAGGGAGCTAGGGCCAAAACGGTTAATACTAGTATCTTCTTCATTTTATTTATTGTTTTATTAAAAATTTATTCGTGTTTTTTTCAAATTCCTGCAAGTGGTGTAATTGCTCCGTGCCTTTATTAAAATTCATGGCCAATAATTCAAATGCCTCTTGTGCAGATGCGATCTCCTCTGCCGTATACACTTCTTCCAAACTTTGGGGTACTGCGCCGGTGCTACTATTAAAATAAAACCCGACCATAAATAGTACTAGTGCGGCCAAGGAAGCCCACTTATATATATGTCGCCTGGGTTGTGCCAGAACCTCTTTGGTAAAACGTTCTTCCTTGGCCTCGGTGAAATACAAGAACATGGGAGCGTATGGTTCTAAATGCTCCGCTACCTCATCGCTCAAAAAATAAGCCTTCAAGATTTCTTCCTCGGCTACGGTAGTGCTTGCCTCAAAATATTTTTCCAATAATTTTTCTATATTATCCAATTCCATAACTATGTTTTTCAATTAATTTTTCCCGTACCGTTTTCCTTGCCCTGGACAAGGCCACCCGTATAGCAGTGGGTTTCATATCCAACAAAGCTTCTATCTCTTCAAATTCATATTGCTCCACATCCCGTAATTGCAGTACCAACTTTTGCTGTTCTGGCAACTCTTCCATAATTCGCTGTGCCCAAGCTATACTGTCCTTTGCTTCCACTTGGTGCTGTAAGGAACTGCCGTTGTCCGCGTAGTTGCTATGAACCAATTTAAGGTTGCCGGCCTGTTTGGACTTTAATCGATCTAAACAAAAATTCTTTATCATGGTCATGGCAAAGGCCTCTACGCTTTTATACCCCTCTATCTTGTTTTTTTTGGACCATAACTTTAGCAAAACTTCCTGTGTGGCATCCTCGGCTTCTTCATTTGAGACCAAAAGACGTTTCGCCAATCGGTACAACTTATCCTTAAAAGGCATGACCACATTTAGAAATTCCGATTGTTTCATTGGTTGTTAGTTGTTCATAAACCTATTTAAGGGTCTACAATAGCAAGACGAAGTTCAACGAATTTTGTTACAATTAATTTTTTTTGAAGCTATATAAAAGTAAATTTAACATCCCTACAAGGGTATTGAACGTATATAAATCGAAAAAGAATAAAATTCACAAGTTTAAGCACTTGGCATAATAAGAACTATTGCGCTTATTTTGCCTTAACCCCCAGTAATGAACATCACTATGAAAAAGTATTTTTTAATGTTACTAGGTGTAGGCCTAGTTTTTAATTCCTGTAAAAAAAATGATGACGGGCCAGTTGTTGAAGAGGTCATAGAAGAGGTCGTAGAAGAGGAAGTAACGGAAGAAGTAGCATTACTGAGGGAAGATTACCCCGTACAGGACTTTATGTGGCAAGCGATGAACGCCTTTTACTTTTGGCAAGATGATGTACCCGACTTAGCCGATACTAAATTTGATTCTGTTGATAGTTATGTCGCGTTTTTAGCTTCTGAATCAGATCCAGAAGTCTTCTTTTACAATATTTGCAATAACCATGAAAGGGTTGTTGGGGAGGCCTTAGCTGTTGATAGATTTTCCGGAGCCGTGGAAAATTATAAAGATTTGGTCAACAGCCTACAGGGAGTTTCTAGAAGTAATGGCCTAGAATTCCAGTTGTATGCTTTTCAAGATAGCAATGATATCTATGGTGTTGTTAGCTATGTTGCTGCAAATTCGGATGCATCCAACAAGCCAATTAAAAGAGGAGATATTTTTATCGGGGCAAACGGACAAACTTTAAATCGCACAAATTATATTGACCTTTTGTTCGGTGATAACAGTACTTACGTTTTAAATATGGGCGAAATTTCTAATGGTGGCATAACGGATAACGGTGTTGAAGTATCCCTAACCAAATTAGAAAACTTTTCAGAAAACCCAATTTTAGTATCTAAGGTTATAGAACAAAGCGGAATAAAGGTGGGATACTTAATGTATAATAGTTTTTTAGCAGCTTTTGATGAAGAACTTAATAATGTTTTTGCCTCGTTCAAATCTCAAGGAATTAACGAATTGGTCTTAGACTTCCGCTATAATGGTGGAGGGCGGGTTAGTAGTGCGTTACAAATTGCAAGTTCAGTTTACGGGACAAAAACAGAGGAACTTTTCCTTAAGGCGCGATATAATGATAAGATACAATCTACTTTTGACCCAGGAGACGGTGAGACAAATTTTTCTAGTTCCACTCTAAACGGTTCTCCAATAAATGACTTGAATTTGACTAAGGTTTATATACTAACCACAAGCAGGACAGCTTCAGCAAGCGAATTGGTCATCAATGGATTAGCTCCGTATGTTCAAATAATCCAAATCGGCAGCAAAACTACAGGTAAAAATGAGTTTTCTTTCACTTTTGTAGATGATATAGAGAACAGCTATTTCTATGAGAAAGAGCGAGAAGGAAATATCAATCCAAATAATCAGTGGGGAATTCAACCATTACTTGGCCGTAATGAAAATGCGGATGGATTTTCAGATTATACATCTGGCCTAACGCCGAGATATGAGTTAGATGAGGACATAAGCAATTTAGGTGTTTTGGGCGAACCCTCAGAACCACTTTTAGCATTAGCCTTGAGTAAAATAACCGGAGAAAGTGCTAAAATTAGCCAGCCACCGGCTATAATAGCTCATTCATTTATGAGTTCTTATCAATTTAAACGAACGAATAACTTGTCCCTTATGGATGGTTTGGTCAAAATGGATATTAAAAAAATGGGTAAAAAAAAATTTGAGTGATTTTTTTTAAAAGCGATTCTTTCAGCCAGTAAAAAACCTTTTTTTAATGCCACAACTCCGAAAATGAGTATAGTTATGATGTTATAATGGTCAGTAAAATGCTATGTTGCAATAAAAACAAGCATTGTCTGTCTTAATAGCCTATTTTAAAATAGTTTTGCCAGATTAACAAACTAATAAAGTTCAAGTAGGGTATATTTCTTCTCAATTGTTTTTTATAATTCTGAAGTGGATATGCAAAATTTCTGCACTATGAAAAAAATAAGAATTTTCACATTAATACTATCCTTAATCGCTCTTTCCTGCTCCAAGGATAAGGAGCTAAACATTCCAGGAACCGTAAATCCTGATCCGGAAGCAGGTGTAGACGTACAGGATTTTATGTGGAAAGCCATGAATTTTTGGTACTTCTGGCAAGACGATGTGCCCAATTTGGCGGATGACCGCTTTGTAAACACCCCGGAAGGTATCGAGGCCTATACCGCATTTCTAGATTCCGAAGACAACCCGGGACTTTTTTTTGATAACAAACTCCTAATCTCAGATGACCGTTTTAGTTTCTTCAATGAAGACTATAAAGTGCTGACCCAATCCCTAGCAGGTATTTCTAGAAGTAACGGTTTGGAATTTGGTCTAGTGCGTTTTCAGAACAGCGAGAATATTTTCGGATACGTCCGCTACATAGTTCCCGGTTCGGACGCGGCTTCCAAAGATATAGAACGAGGAGAGCTTTTTACAGGTGTAGATGGTGTTGCATTGACTGCGTCTAATTTTGGTCAACTCCTTTTTGGGGAAAACGATACCTACACCCTTAATATGGCCGAATTTGTGAATGGTGAAGTAGCCTCTAACGGAAAAGAAGTGATGCTCGAAAAAGAGGAGGCACTTTCCGAAAATCCCATATTCATTTCTAAGAGTTTCGAAATCAATGGAGAAAAGATTGGGTACCTCATGTACAATCAATTTACGAACGAATACGATGCCCAACTGTACAACGCCATAGAAGCACTTAAAGCGGCAGGTATTACCAACCTTGTTATGGACCTTAGGTACAACCCGGGCGGTTCCGTGAATACAACACGCTTACTGGCCAGCATGATTTATGGTACGGACAAGTCCAATTTATTCCTAAGAAAGAGATACAACGAGAAACTGCAACCAGAGTTTAGCAAGGACCAATTAGAGGTTTATTTTACGGATAAAGTAGGTAGTACAACCATAAATTCCCTGGGACTGGGAAAGGTGTATGTATTGACTTCGGCCAGTTCCGCTTCGGCCAGCGAATTATTGATCAATAGTTTGGAACCCTATATGGACGTGGTACAAATTGGCGATGTAACACGAGGGAAGAATGAATTCTCTACCACCTTGGTAGATGATAGAGAGAATTCTTATCTATATACGCCCTCTCGCGTAAACAAGATAAATCCTAAGGTACAATGGGCCATTCAGCCCTTACTGGGCAGAAATGAGAACGCGGATGGCTTTTTTGACTATACCAGTGGTCTTGTACCCGACATTGCATTGAAAGAAGATTTGACCAACCTTGGTATTTTAGGAGACCAGAACGAGCCTTTACTGGCAAGGGCCATTCAAGAAATAACCAGCAGCACCGGCAAGCGCGATTTTACCGTACTGGTACCAGCAGACATTATAAGTAGTTCAAAAGCATTTAGTCCCATAGGCGAACGTATGGTAGATGATACACATTATTAGGTTCTGAATTAAAACACAGAAAAAAGGAGCGTGTTTCACATGTTCCTTTTTTTATTAATATTCTTAAAAGTCCCTAAAACTCAAATGCCCCATTAAAATAAACAGCACCTGGAACTATAGATACCTCCAAGGAAGCATCTAGCCTATAGCTGATAAGGTCATATACTTCCAAAGAGCCGTTACTGGCAAAATCCTTGGCATCTACACCATATAATTTTCCAGAATGTACTGCCATATCGTAAAAAGATACCCCGTTAAGGATTACCGTTGGTAGCAATGTGGTAGCCGATGTATTCATATTAAAAACGTTTCCGTTCATCAAATAATATAAGCCATCCCCATCTGTCGATAGCATACCGGGATGCTCCGTTTGGGTAAAAGTGACAGTAGTTTCCACTGTATTTGTTGTGATATTTATTTTATCCAACTGTCCCGCCGTTTCATTGCCAGTCCAAGAGGGGTTTCCTCCAGAAAGCACCCACAAGGCACCATCTGCAAATTGCATGGAATTTGGCCTATCCGCTACTATAATCGGACTATCAATAGTATTGGTATTGGCGTTGATAATGGTTACAATGTTATTCTGTCCAAAACCACCTTGATGAGCAACATAAACATAGTTTTCATTTGCTAGAATTGATTCAGGACCTTCAGGAACCGGAAATGTAGCTTCAACTGTAAAATTCTCCAAATTAAGTACCGCAACAAAATCATCCTCGGCATCCATGCCATCGCCCCAATTGGTTACATAGCCCTTTCCATTGGCAAAAGCCATATATCTAGGATTTAGAAGTCCGGCATCAATCGTAGCGACCGATTCAAAAGTATAGCGATTTACAACTTCAATTTTTTGGGAGTTATTGACGATAATATAAGCTAGGTTGTTATGAAAAGCCATACTCTGTGCCGTATCGCCCAAAGGAGCGGCATTGACCTCGCTAAAGATGCTGTTGGTCGTGGTCTCCAAATCTTGGGTCACAAAAGAAACGGAAGCATTTCCACCAAAAAAACTACCTTCATGCAACACCAATATCCCATTTTCATAGGCAAAGGAATCGTTATCGGTAATAGTAAGGGTTACGGAGCGCGTGGGTTCAGAAAACTCTAAGGGGCCGTCTACAATGCCTTCAATCCCTGTTATGTTAATTATCAATTGGGTACTAGGCGCCACTTCGTCATCATCGATCAAAACTATAGTTTGACTCACCTCTAGTTCTCCTGCCCCAAGCACGACACGCCCCGACAAAGGTTCAAAGTCCTCCCCGGCAATGGCAGTACCTAAAACTTCATACATCAATTCCACATTGTTCGAAAAAGTTTTGCTGGCATTGAAAGTTATAACTATTGCACCATCACCTTCGCTGTAGGTTTTTTCCGCCGATGACACTTCCAAAAAAGTAAAAATTTCAGGTTCATCATCATCTGTACATCCTGTAAATAAAAATCCGGCCAATGCCGCGATACGTAAAATTTTGTGTGTTCTCATCATGTCTAAAAATTAAAAATTAATTGGGTTTGTATAGTTCTATTGGGCATCGGCCGTAGGGCGATGTTTTCGTAATACGTGTTAAAAAGGTTGTTTATGGTTAGGCCAAAGCGGTATTGCAAGCTGCCTTGTGTTTTTAAGGTGTAGGTAAGTCCGGTATTCGCCACTTGGTAGCCTTCCAATTCCCCACCAATAATGGAAACAGGGCCGTTGTATAGGTGTTGGTAAAATAGTCCCAGATTGGAAAAACTGTAGGCAATGGACGCATTTCCCCTATGAAAAGGAACGTAGATGAGCTGATCTTGAGTGGCTTTGTCCTGGGATACGGTATAGGCATAATTAGTCCTAAAATCGATTTCTTGATTTTTTCCTACTGATGTTTTATAGGCCATCTCTAGCTCTGCCCCATAAATTTCTACGGCATCCACATTACTCGGCTGCCAAAAACCGCTGGTATTGGGCAGCCAACGAATCATATCTTCAGTGGCGATGTAATAGGTATTTAAGTTGATGGATAACTGATTGACCTGAAATCTATGCCCCAGATCAAACTGATAGGATTGTTCCGGCACCAAGTCCAGATTACCGCCTGGCTGCCAGTACAGGTCGTTGAAAGTAGGCATACGAAAATTACGGGAAGCATTTAACTGCAACTGATAGGGTTTACCAAAATCACAACTGCCCGCCCAAGCAAAAACCAAGGGCGCGGAGAAATCGGAAGAAACATCCTGTCGCAGGCTCAGGTTGTATCGTGCCTTCGTATTTACGGTATGTTTAAGGACGGCCGTCAGGGCTAAATCGTTTCGTTGGGTAGTGCCAAAACTGTTGCCGTTGGCGCTAATGTTGTTATATTCTAAAAAGGAATTCAACCTAAAAGCGTCCGACAGTTCCATATCCACGGCATAGCGTGCCAGTAACGTGGTGACCCTTCCGTCAGAAAACGTATCGGAATCCTTATTTTCGTAGTACTTAAAAGCCTCATGTAAATGGGCCACTTTTAATCTGCCAATTGCTTTTTTTCCAAAATTTGACCATTCCAATTGTGTACGGTGTTGGATATCCTCGTATCTACTTCGCCCGGCTGCCACCAAATTACCAGACAGGTTACGGTCGCCAATAAAACTCTGATGGTATAGTCGTAATACGTTTTTATCGTTCAGGATATAACCGGCGTTGGCATTCAGGTTCAAATGTTCAAACTCGCCATTAACATTTCGTTCGTCGGTTTCCAGATATCGGTAATCGTTTTCAGAACTGTTATAATTCACCCCAATGCTGCTGCACCATCGACCTGTACCAAAACTATTGTTATAATTAACGCTACGGGTATCAAAACTGCCATAGCCCGTAACTACTTGGTGATGCAAATGCTTTTCAAAGGTTAGATCGTTGTTCAAATGTACCGATCCACCAATGGCCCCTGTGCCAAACTGCACACTGCCCCCACCGCTTCGAATGGCCACGGAGCTATAGTTAAATGGGTTTACGGTATTAAAATCCACTTGTCCGTTTAATTGGGAATTGATGTTGATACCGTTCCAGACCACGGCGGTATGCGAGGCATTGGTACCCCTAAAGGCCGGTGAGGACACCATGCCAAAGCCATTCTCCCTAAAATAGAGATTGGAATTAAAGCCGAGAAGGGATGTTAAAAAAAGCCCGTTGCGCTTTATGGTACTATCTTGTAATACGGTCACCTTATGTCCGTCCGCATAACGTTTTAGGCGGATATCGGACACCACAACTTCGTCCAGTTTTTGCAAAGGCAAATCTTGGGCGGCGGCTTGCCAGATTACGGACAATAGGAACAATATGGTGTACCTGCGTTTTTTCATACCCATAAACCTTTATCCCGAAAGTTTATCGTTTTATGTTATGAATTTGGCAGGTCTCCTGACTCGTAATTTGTTCCTTTACCTTCCCATCCCGATAGCTATCGGGGCAGTGGCATAAAGAAAGGACAACCCATCTTGCGAATGGGATATCGAAAAAATTTCGATATATACTTACAGTTGCGGGAACAGCTCCGGAATTATTTTGTTATGAGTTTTGTTTTTTAATTGAAGTAAGAATTCGTACTTCTAAATTCGTATCTCCTAACTTAATGCACCGGATTCCCTTTTAATCGACGTGGTCATGTTGAACTTGCTTGCGCTAAATTTGTTTCAGTATTTATGTACATACAATAACCGTGTCAAACCAAAATTCGGAACTAAATTAAACTAATTCCCAGCGTTATCATCTTTTTTCTTGGTCATTTTTATTGCCAGCCAAATGAAGCCGATGACAAAATGTAGCAAGATGATACCGGCTATGATATAGATTATGGTATTGGAATCGCTTCGCATAGCTTTTATTTTAAACAAAACTAAAGGATGTCCGATCCATGAAAAATGACTTTTGTTACTTTGCAGTCGAAATAAAGGATTTTCCTTGTTATACTACTACCAAATTGAAACGTATTGTTTTTTTTATTTGTTCCCTTTCGCTGTTCGCCATAACCTCTTGCCGAGAGGAAAAGAAACTGCAGCCTTCGATTTCGAAAAATCAGACCACTACAGTTTCCCATGCTGTAGGTTTTCAGATTGATAATAGTGGCGACTTTCCCATAGTTACTGTTAGCAATCCTTGGCCTAATGCTAAAGGAGGTTTTACCTATGCTTTTATTCCCAAAGAAAAACTAGCGAACAATGACTATACTAAAGGAAATTATGACGCCATTATAGGCACGCCCGCGGAAAACTTGGTCGTTACGTCCACCACCCACATTCCAGCGCTAGAAGCTTTGGGCGGATTGGATAGATTGAAAGGATTTCCGGATACCCAATACATTTCCTCCATGCCGACAAGGCAATTGATTTCCGAGGGAAAAATAAAGGAATTGGGCAACAATGAGACCCTGAACACCGAAATGGTGCTGGAAATGCAGCCCGGTGCCGTCGTGGGGTTTGCTATGGATAGTAAAAATACCACCTATGAGCTGCTACAAAAAGCAGGCATACCCGTTTTATACAATGGGGACTGGACCGAGCAGACGCCCTTGGGAAAAGCGGAATGGATAAAATTCTTTGGGGTACTGTTGGACAAACAAGAAGAAGCGGGGCGCATATTCAACCAAATTACCGAAGATTATAATGCCGTTAAACAACTGGCGGAAAAAGCGAACAAAAAACCTACCGTACTTAGTGGTGCCCTCTATAAAGATGTGTGGTACCTACCGGCCGGCGATAGCTGGGCCGCCCAATTTATACAAGATGCGAATGCACACTACCTATGGTCCGATACCGAGGGAACCGGAAGCCTATCCCTGAGTTTGGAATCGGTCTTAGAGCAGGGACAAACAGCTGATTTTTGGGTATCGCCCTCCCAATTCAAGACCTACGAGGAAATGGCAACGGCAAATACCCACTATAACGAGTTCAACGCATTTAAGGAAAGGAACATCCACACATTCTCCTCCACGACTGGCCCCACGGGAGGTTTACTTTTTTATGAATTGGGTCCACAGCGTCCGGATATCATTCTCAAGGATATGGTTCGTATTTTTCATCCGGAACTGTTGCCCGAGCATGAGCCCTTCTTTTTTCGACCCCTAAAATGAATAACGGCATAGCATCATATCGACTTTGGTTTACAGCGCTCTTTTTTGCGCTGCTTCTCGCTATGCTGCTGAACATTGCTTCGGGAAGCGTTTCCATTCCGTTTACTGCTACTATAAGAACCTTGTTCGGAGGAGAAATTGAAACTGCTTCTTGGAAATACATTATTTTGGAGTATCGCTTGCCCAAAGCAATTACTGCCATTTTAGTCGGTGGCGGACTGGCCGTAAGCGGCCTTTTAATGCAGACCTTGTTCCGGAATCCCTTGGCAGGGCCTTTTGTGTTGGGCATTAGCTCGGGTGCAAGTCTGGGCGCGGCGTTATTGCTCATGGGCGGATCCTTATTATCTGGTTTCGCCGCTTTTGAATTGGTCAATGATGTCTCCCTGGCCATTGCCTCCAGCTTGGGCAGTTTTTTAGTGCTGGCCGTTGTAATGCTAGTGGCGAACCGTGTACGCGACACCATGGCATTATTGATCATCGGCCTCATGTTTGGCAGTATCACGGGCGCTGTCGTAAGCGTGTTGGCCTATTTCTCGGATGCGGAACAGTTACAACGTTTCATCTTTTGGTCCTACGGTTCCGTAGGCAGCCTGTCTTGGTCGCAATTGGGCGTATTGGGAGGCATTGTTATCATCGGGCTCTTGCTCAGTATCCTATCCCTCAAAAGCCTGAATGCTTTTTTATTGGGCGAGAACTACGCCAAAAGTCTGGGCGTGGCGTTGAAAAAATCGAGATTATTGATTATTATCGCCACGGGACTATTGGCCGGAGGTATTACTGCATTCGCCGGCCCCATAGCTTTTGTAGGTTTGGCCGTTCCCCATTTAACCCGACAAGTGTTCAAAACTATGGAACACCGCGTGCTATTGCCCGCCGTGTTTTTATACGGTGCCATTTTAATGCTACTCTGCGATACCATCGCCCAATTGCCCACTTCGGCAAGTGTACTCCCGATCAACGCCATTACCTCTATTGTAGGGGCACCGGTGGTAATTTGGCTATTGGTACGCAAACGCCAAATGATTTTTTGAAAGACAAATTTAGAAGTGAGATTTGAGAAGTGGGAAGTGGGAGGTGGGAAGTAAAAAGTGAGATGTGAGATGTGAGATGTGAGATGTGAGATGTAAGATGTAAGATGTAAGATGTAAGATGTAAGATGTAAGATGTAAGATGTAAGATGTAAGATGTAAGATGTAAGATGTAAGATATAAAATATAAAATATAAAAAAAATTAGAAATAAAAAATTAGAAATACGAAGTAGTAAATAAGAAATTGAAAGTTAGAACTTGAAAGTTAGAACTTGAAAAGTACGAATGACGAAGTTGGAACCATCGAGTTCCCTCCCCTTGGGGGAGGGTTAGGGAGGGGTCTGTTGAAAGTACGAATGACGAATTAAGAGTGACGAATTTAAAAATATAAGTAGCGAACAGCGAACAGCGAAAAATAAAAACAATAAAAACTATCAACACAACAACAAAACATACCACCCTTAATGCCAAGCAACTTACCATTGGTTATACGGCAAAGAAAAGTTCGATTCCAATTGTAAAGGATATCAATTTTGATTTGTTGGAAGGGGAACTGTGTGCCATTGTCGGCGTTAATGGCATCGGTAAATCTACGCTATTACGGACTTTGGGAAAAGTACAGCCGAAACTGTCGGGAAGTGTCCTAATTAACAATAAGGATTTGGAAAGCTATAATCCGCAGGAGCTAGCCTCTCAAATAAGCGTGGTGCTAACGGAGCCCATCGCCTCTAAAAACATGACGGTTTTGGAACTTATCGCCTTAGGCCGTTTACCGTATACGAATTGGTTGGGCACCTTAACAAATGCGGATAAACTAAGTATTAAAAATTGTATTGAACACCTCGGTTTAGTTGATTTGAAACATAAAAAATGTTACGAACTAAGTGATGGCCAACTGCAACGGGTGCTCATAGCACGTGCCATGGCGCAGGATACGCCGTTAATTCTCTTGGACGAACCTACTACCCATCTAGACCTGTATCATAAAGTACAGATTTTAAAGCTCCTAAAACAGCTCGCCAATACCCATCAAAAAACCGTACTGTTTACCACCCACGAAATCGATTTGGCCATTCAGCTCTGTGATAAAATTCTACTCTTGGATGGTAAGGAAAATCCTTTTGGACAGCCCTGTGAACTTATTGAAAATGGCGCTTTTGAGCGACTTTTCCCTGCCGATATGATTGCTTTTGATGCGGTAACAGGTTCTTTTAAAGTGAAGAAATAGGTATGGAGGTTTTTATCCACTAAATCAAGTCGATTTAGCTTTAATCTACTATCAAAATACAGGGTTTGTAAAAAAATCAGAGTGAACACGCAACCTTTTATTAAAAACTGCAGCTTATTAGTAAGGCATTAAAGGTTGATGTGATTTTAATCTAGGTATTATCACTAAAATTATATGCTACCGATAATTACAAAACTAATTTTAAAACTCGTTTCCCATTTGTCTAAAACAAATAGCAAGAATACCCTTTTTGACGCTAGGTCTACTACTCTCGCTTTTAGCTTGTTCAGACGATGATCCCCAGCCAGGATGCTATCAAGAATCAGGCTTGGATATTATCGAAACCATCAGCAATGCCGAGGGTACCATTCGTGCCCCGGAAGACCAAGGATGTATTGAGTCATTTGTTATTGAACCGGATGTAAAGGTGGAGCGTAGACCACTTGGCTCTTTTGTTCCTTGTAATTTAACTGCAGAATTCAAAGTTGATGGAGCCCGTGTCATTTTTAGTGGTTATATATATGAAGGCATCAATGACGGCGATCAGTGTGCCGATTTTTTCGAAATTACGCGAATAAGTTTAAGTGATGAATAGCGGCTTTTAGTTTTCAGGATTCTAGTCCTTATTTACGCCGTATCCATAGCCTAACCAGCACCTCCCTCTTCACTATATCAGCTCGCCCACAACTATCGCAGCGTTACCTTTCTAGTAAGGAAGTTATTTACATTTTGATTTGAAATTCCCCCATTTCAAATCCCTTGGCGCCTTCTTTTCAAAAGGGAACTGAAAAAATCTCATTACCCCTTGCATCAGTTATATCCCACAAAACACAAAACCCCTATCTTTATAGGGTTAAAAAAATTAATGGAAACAGAATTCATTTATTTAATTATTGCGCTACTTTCTATTGGTCTGGGAGTACTGTCGGGTATATACCTGCAAAAACTAAAACTGCGTTCCGCTGAAGCCATTTGGAAGGAGCGCGAGCAGCAATGGGATAAATCAACGTACGACCTCAAAAACCGGTTGACAACCACCGATAATGAGCGCAAACAACTACAGTTAGAAAAAGAATTGTTAGGTCAGAAAATAGTGCGCCTGGAGGGTGCCAACGACAACCTCAACCGACTGAACACCGAGCAAAAAGAAGAAACCACCAAACTACAGGAGAAATTTACCAAGGAATTCGAGAATTTGGCAAATAAAATCTTGGACCAGAACAGTTCCAAGTTCACGGAGCAAAATCAAAAGAACATCAAACAGATATTGAGTCCCTTGCAGGAAAAGATTCAATTGTTCGAGAAAAAAGTGGAGGACACCCAGAAGGAAAACATTAGTATACATTCCGCTTTAAAAGAACAACTGCTAAGCCTTCAAAATCAAAACCTTAAGATTACCCTGGAAGCCGAAAACCTGACCAGGGCGCTTAAGGGCGATAGCAAGATGCAGGGAAATTGGGGCGAATTGGTGCTGGAACGCGTTCTGGAGAAATCGGGACTCGAAAAGGATAGGGAATATACCGTGCAACAAAGCTTTCAACGGGAAGATGGAAGCCGTGTGCTGCCCGATGTCATCATCCATTTACCGGACGGTAAAAAAATGGTGGTAGATTCCAAAGTCTCACTCACGGATTATGAGCGGTATGTAAATACGGAGGACGAATTCAAACCAAAATATTTAAAAGACCATATCAATTCCCTTCGTAGGCATGTGGAACAGCTTTCGGCCAAAAAGTATGAAGATTTGTATGCTATGGAGAGTCCGGATTTTGTGCTACTCTTTATACCCATAGAACCCGCCTTTGCCGTGGCCATAAATCATGACAATTCGCTCTACAATAAAGCTTTTGAACAGAATATTGTTATCGTTACCCCTTCTACCCTATTGGCTACCCTGCGTACCATAGACAGTATGTGGAACAACGAAAAACAGCAACGAAATGCCATAGAAATAGCGCGACAAGCCGGCTTACTATACGATAAATTTGAAGGCTTTGTAAGCGATTTGAACAAAGTAGGCAAGAAAATGGACGAAGCAAAAACCGAGTACCACGGCGCCATGAACAAATTAACCGAAGGTCAGGGTAACATTATATCTCGTATAGAAAAACTTAAAAAAATGGGTGCCAAAGCAAAGAAATCCATACCGGAAAAGCTAGTGAAAATAGCCGAAGAAGACGATTTTGAACCTTCGGGGAAATTGGAAAACTAAAAAGCGGAAAAGGAAACATGGCATTTGCTCCTAAAACTCAAGTTAAAGGGAAAAGAGCTAAAAAGTTAAGAATTTCATATGGATCTATTTTTCAAACAACTGATAATTAAATATTTTAAATCACTACTAACCGACAAAAAATTTAAGGAGCTACTTATTTTAGAGTAGCTCCTTTTTTCATATTTTGGTTTTGCAACAAACTAAAAATATGATGAAAAATAAAGATACGCATTTAGTCGGTCAGCCAA
>Ga0208768_1000898_pt1 | contig 17694 bp, 22 predicted proteins | sample AntAceMetag02UK1_FD_184760 | JGI IMG/M metagenome (GOLD analysis project Ga0208768, IMG submission 184760) | Saline lake microbial communities from Ace Lake, Antarctica - Antarctic Ace Lake Metagenome 02UK1 (SPAdes) (version 2) | ecosystem: Environmental > Aquatic > Non-marine Saline and...
GGCTATCATAAGTATACTAAAGAAGGGGCAAAAATGCGGATTAAATTGCTATCACTATTCCCCGTGGTAGATATCGACTCGCCCGAAATGTTTCCGACTGAAACGGTAACCTATTTTAATGATCTGTGCCTCATTGCTCCAGCCGCCCTCATTGATGACCGCATTACCTGGGAAACCTTGGACGATGTATCCGCCAAAGCAACCTTTACTGCCAACAACACAAGTGTTTCGGCCATTTTATATTTTAACGATAAAGGGCAGTTGGTCAATTTTGTTTCCAACGACCGCTACTCGTTAGATGAAATGAAAGCCTTCCCCTTTTCGACTCCGGCCAGCAGTTACGAAAATATAAATGGATACCGTCTTCCCACCTATGGCGAGGCAATTTGGCATTATCCGGATGGGGAGTTCGTATACGGAAAGTTCAATGTAAAGTATATTGAATATAATGTTTCCAAGCCAAAATTCAATGAAAATAAAAACGAATAAAACGTGGCATCAAGCGAACAAAATGCTTAAAAATCCCACCTTAGAACAGCGTGTTGATTGGCATTTAGAACATTCATAAAATTGTAGTTGTAGGCCTATTCCTGAAAAACTAAAATTGGAAATGGATAAAAGAAAAATGCCCTGAAATCATCATGTGATGAAGAATAAAGAATTCTTTGTGATAAAGAGCATCCATAGCTTGATATGGCTGTTCTTCAACGTGGTCATCTTCTACCTCCTGTATGCCGTAATCGCCAATAAAATTAACAAATGGGTATGGATTTGCATCGGATTGGTTGTTGCCGAGGGGGTTGTATTGTTAGCCTTCAAGTGGTTTTGTCCGCTTACGGTAATCGCACGGCAATATTCAGATTCCACAAAAAATAACTTTGATATTTTTCTATCGAATTGGTTGGCGAAACACAATAAATTGATATACGCGAGCATTTTTGGTCTGGCCGTTTTAATACTAATCTATCGGCTTATTTCTTCATAACAGGGAGTTGATTGAAAAACAACAAAAGATGGAACGACCCTTTTCTCTAAAACTATTTTTGTTCATTATAATTATATTCTCTTGGCCCTTTCAAATCGCCTATTTTTTTCTTGGTAAAGACTATCGGCCTATTCTTTTGGGATCGATGGTCATGGTTGCAGTGGCTAGCTATATCTGCGGAAGGTTCGTGTTTAAGGATGGCTTTAAGAATGCCGGTTGGCACTGGGGAAGACTAAAACACTATTTGTGGGCATTAGGTTTGGCTCTTTTTCTGTTGCTTTTTCCAAGTGCATTAGAACAATTGGTTGGATGGTATTCTCCGGCAAGTAAAGCAAACCTTGGGACTATGCTACCTACTTTCTCCATCAGTTTTTTGATTGCTATTGTTCCGGCTTTTAGTGAAGAGTTTGGCTGGCGGGGCTATTTGCTGCCTAGATTGCTAAATAGGTACAAATATCGAAAAGCTTTATTACTACATGGTCTAGTCACTTGGATCTGGCTTTTGCCCTTTATATTGGTTATGGCTTTTGACGCGGGGGAAAATCCATGGGTATCTGTGCCCATAGTACTGGCGGTAAGTCTTATTCCTACCATATTACATGCCATCGTCTTTGCCTACATCTGGTCGCGCACGCCAAGCTTGGCCGTTTCTACTTTTTACCATGTTTCGTTTGATGAAGTCCGGGATACTTTGGAAGGTACTATTGGCTTGGGATTTTTGGTCAAAACACGTAGATGCTGGTGTTGACTTTCTTGGGGTTATGGCCTTTGAGAAAAGTGCCATGGCAAAATCTCCATGATACTTCGGCAATGATGGATGCACTTTTTAAAATTAAAATTTGAGGTTTGGATCTAAAATACTTGTCAGTCTGCTTAAAAAATTCCAGGGATGATCTTAATCATTTTGAATCTTCCTTTTGGACCTTACATTTATTATTAAAATTTTAGAGCACCATTAAGTTGTGGAACTTGTATAAGTTCCGAGGATGCTTTAAGAAACAAGTGAAAAATCGAATAGCAACAGAAAAATTGAGTATTCTGAAAATAGCTCTTATTGTGTTATTCTTGTTTTTTGTGTTCTGGTACAAACAGGGTAATAGGATTGAAACAACAGAAAGCCGAGCGCCTGAGTTTTCTGATTTGGGAGGAACGCTCTTGAAAGCCAAACAGGATAGTCCGTTCAAGGATTTGGTTATCGCAAAAGTTTTAGACCATTATAAGTCGATTCCTGTCCCCGTTCAGGTTATAGATGTGGTGGACTTGAAAACTATGGATTTTTCTAATTTTGATGCAATCCTTTTAGTATATAGATGGGAAGCTAGAAATCCTCCCGAAGTTGTAGCATCTTTTATACATTAAAACTTAGAACTGAAAAATAAAATGGTGGTATTGACGACCTCTTGGAACGGCATCGAAAAAATGGAGAATATAGATGCCATTACCGGGGCTTCCATTGTAGCGGATGAAACGATTTTTAGCGATAAGCTCATTAAAAAAATATACCGCTTGTTAAAGCTTAAAAATTAAGAATACCAAAGCAATGTAAAAAAGCCTGATGTATATCATTCGTAATAAAATACCAGTACCATATCTTTAATACAATACATACAACAATGAAAACTTTTTTGAGTATTATTATATTTGTTCACGGAGCTATCCATTTTATGGGATTTGCAAAAGCCTATGATTTGTTTGATATGGCACAGTTTACCAAAGAAATCTCAAAACATTTGGGTATGTCTTGGTTATTGACCGGATCACTTTTTTTAGTATCCGCCATTTTTCTTCTGTTCAAAAAAGAAACTTGGCCGATCATTACAATACTAGCGGTAGTTTTATCACAGTTTTTGATTTTAAGTGCTTGGGGCGATGCGAAATACGGCACCATTGCCAATGTGATTATTTTGGTGGCCGCAATTGTCGGATGGGCATCCATCAATTTTGAAAATACGTATGAAAAGGATGTAAAGTTGGACATGGACACTTCAAAAGGTCAGACGGAAATCCTAATCGAAAAAGACTTGCATCATCTTCCTTCTTTGGTTCAGAATTATTTGAGATATGTTGGAGTAGTAGGGAAACCAAAGGTGCAAAACGTAAAAATCGTTTTTGAGGGCGAAATGCGGGATAGGGGTAAGGACTGGTTCAAGTTCACTTCAGAACAATACAACTTTTTTGAAGACCCCGCCCGATTGTTCTTTATGAAGGCCAATGTAATGGGTCTGCCCACCCGTGCATATCATTGCTATAAAAACTACGGGGCTAGTATGCTGGTAAAATTGCTATCGTTATTTCCGGTAGTGGATATAGACAAGCCTGAACTGTTCCAGACCGAAACGGTTACCTTTTTTAATGATTTATGCCTCTTTGCACCGGCTGCACTTGTCGATGACCGAATTAGTTGGGAAATAATAGACGAGCGTTCCGTTAAAGCGACTTTCACGAATAAAGAAACCGGTATTTCTGCTACGCTACATTTTAATAAAAACGGACAGTTGGTCAATTTTGTTTCCGAAGACCGAATTTCCGTTGATGAAATGAAGACCTATCCATTTTCTACGCCAGCAAGCAAATATCAAAACCTTAACGGCTATAACCTGCCGACATATGGGGAGGCCGTTTGGCATTATCCGGATGGGGAGTTTGTATATGGAAGGTTCAATGTAAAGCATATTGATTATAATGTTTCCAATCCATAATTCTTAGATTCAATTAAAATGAAAACTAATAAAACGTGGCATCAAGCGAATAAAATGCCTAAAAACCCCACTTTAGAACAACGTATTGAATGGTATTTGGAGCATTCAAAAAATTGTACCTGTAGGCCTTTTCCTGAAAAACTAAAATTGGAAATAGATAAGAAAAAAATGCCCCGTGCAAAGCAAAAGATCATAACTTGAGATAAAATATAGCGGATTTAATCCCCATAGCATTGCAGGGGCAAGACCAAGGCCAACACGGCATAGTTCGTCGGTAGATTAGATCAAACCGCGGCTTTGGTTTACATGATTTAATCCTTTAATGTTGTGCAATGTGATGTTTTTTTTAAGATAAATGTTTGACCATAACAAATCACGTTAAATATGGGTGTAAATGTTCGATTCCCTTACCGGTTTTTTTTAATTACATTTATTTGGTCTTGGGTGCTTTGGACTCCTCTTGTCCTTGGTAGTTTCAAAATCATTTTTGTTTCGGATAAGCTTTTGTCTTTTTTAACAATGCCAATAATAATACTTGGAGCCTTTGGACCACTAGTAGGTGCTCTTATTGCCTTACGGGAAGACGAGGGTGTCAAAGGTTCCTCAGTAAAATATCTACGAAGTTTTCTTGATCTTCGTTTAGGTTGGAAAGGCTATATTATTCCATTGTTAATTTTAGGCGGTAGTACATTTATCGCCTGGTTTCTCCCGGAATTATTTGGCGAAAAACGACTGCCAATGTTATTGCCTTCTATCTGGTTTTTTGTTCCGTATATAGTATTCATGATATTTCTGGGTGGAGGTCAGGAAGAATTTGGTTGGCGGGGTTATGCCCTTCCACTCCTTGAAAAACAATTTGGAATATGGTACGCAAACATAATCCTTGGAGTAATTTGGGCTTGCTGGCATCTTCCTTTATGGTTTATAACAGGTTCAAATCAAATCCATATGAACTTTGGAGGTTTTATACTCCTGTTGGTCGGTTATTCTTTCATTTTTTCATGGACCCGAAAAATTTCGGGCAACAGGCCATTTTCAGGACTTTATACTCATGGTGTTGCCAATGCTTTTATACCTCTTATGCCAATATTGATTTTGCAAAAAGACGTACTGCAACAACGTTTTTGGATTTGGGTAACCTTGACATTATTAATCGGTATTTCAATTACTTTTTCCCGTAGAGAAAATTCTATAAACAACAATCATGAGGCTAAATAGTAAACGGCACACAACAACTGTGACCGTTGCACAAGCCCTTAATTCTGAATAAACAGAATGATACAGGCATCTATTAAAGGATTCTGCACCTTTAACAATCGGCCTATAGTCCAATTTTTGAAGAACTCAAAAAATGCAGCGTATTTTAAGAGACTGTTTTGAAATTTATCATTTGCTTTTATCAAGCATCAACCCTACCATAGACAGCGCTGTGAAGGCCATGTTGGAATCGGTTGGCCTTTCGTAATCCTTCGATGTCCCTCTTTGAAAGGAGATCTATGTAAAGGTCTTTTCGACTATCCATCTTTTGCGCAGTAGCTTGAACTGGAGCCCGACTTTGTTATGTACAGCAATAGGTCTACTACCTTAAGCATTGACTTACTGCGGTTTTGCTCGTCCACTATTATTCTTTGATAACCTGTCGCAATCCAGCGGATTTACAATAGACCACTAAAACAGTTGGTTTTCTAGACTCTTAATGACAATTATCATTTGCATTAAAATGGGACGGCTATATTTTTATGGACACATTGAATTACCTGTAACATGAAAATTGATTCAGAATCACAAAAAATTATTGAGTACGGTACCAAAGCTCCTTCAGGGCACAATACCCAACCGTGGAAGTTTGAGGTAAGCGAAAATGAAATTAAAATACATCCGGATTTTGTTAGGGCCTTACCGATTGTTGATCCCGATAATCACGCATTATATATCAGTTTGGGGTGCGCAGCGGAAAAAATCATTTTGGCGGCCAAGAATGTTGGGTATGAGACAGAGCTGAAAATTAATAAGGATGATGCCGGTGTAGATTTCATCAGAACAAGGTTGCATCGCGACAGCGCGGTACAAAAAGATGATTTGTTCGAATATATTGATGAACGACAAGTTACCAGAAATGCTTATGATGACACATTAATACTGCGGAGGATTTGAAACAGTTAAATAGGTCATCTTCTAAAATAGAAATATGAACGCATATGCAATTGTTCGCAACAATATAAGAAAAACTGGAAAATCATAAGACAATGAAGAAAAATAACAATTCGCACGGACAAAGTATTGATTTGGAACTATTAAAAACCATCGAACAGAAACTCGATGACGTAATGGAACTTATTGACACGGACATAATCAAAAATAAACTTGTGCAAGTGGAAAAGGAATTTGAAAATGAACCAAATGAAATCAATAAGACCCGTCTTGGGATACTTTATCACGAAGTAGCACTAAATCTTTCTTTTTTGTCTAAAACTGAATATAAAGGTTATGCAAAAAAGAGTTTTGACCAGTTAACGGAGCTTTTTATTTCGGATGAAATTACAAAAGAACTTATGCCGTTTATAGCTCCTTACCGTGCATCGGCATTGTCTTTGGTTGTAGCCGAGACGAATAAATTAAAGTTTCTTGGTCAATCTTTCGACCTATTTGAGGAGGCGGTAAGAAAGTACTCGAACATAAGTCCTTTGCCAGAATTTATGCGTGGAAGTGTTGCCGAGAATCTCCCTTGGTTCTTTTTTGGTAAACGAAAATATGCCAAAAAAGATTTTCAATCAATAATTGACAAATACGAAAAAAACCAGGATTACGTGAATTGGAAAGTGATAAGCTTTACTTATTGGGCCTGGGCAAAACAACATCAAGGAAAAAAATACCGAGAACAAGCATTAAAATATCTTGAAAAAGCCATCAAACTTGACCCTGAGTTTAAAGCGGGCAGAAAAAGAGCAGAGGAACTAAAATCCAAGCTGGCGAATTAGCACTGTAGCTGTAGCCGTATGATGCGAAAGTACCATAGCCTGTCCTTTTTTTCTTGGGATACGTTTCAGTGAAAGGCTTGGTGTAAAACCTCCTTGTCTATTTGACTACTTGAACGTTGTGCATCATGCTGAAAAAAATTAATAACTGGATAAACCAACAAATAAATAAAATGGAAGAAAACGCCGATATCGATGAAAATACTTTGGAGAATTCAACAACTCACAAATCCGAAAAAGCATCTGACACAAAAATTCCTGTTGTTGAATCTAAAAGCGTACCTCCCCGCGCTCATGATTCGCATAATTCATCCCGGAAAAATATCCGCCATTATTTCTTTGAGTTCCTAATGACGTTTCTTGCGGTATTTTGCGGATTTCTGGCAGACAACTGGCGCGAACAATTGCAAGAGCATAAGCGTGAAAAGGTATTTATGCATTCTATAGTCGAAGACCTAAAATCAGATACACTCCAGTCGGATAAAGTACTGGTACAATTAAAAAGGACGAGCGCGGGCATCGATAGTGTATTGCATGAATTATCATCGCCTGACGTATTTGAGAGCTCTAAAAAAGTATATGGTTTATGGACCAAAAATCTAGACATAAGAACTTTTGTGTCCAATGACCGAACTATGCAACAATTAAAAAATAGTGGTGGATTAAGAATAATAAGAAATAAAGCAGTTTCAGATGGAATCATGAAATACGATCAAGCCGTAAAAAATTATTACCAACAATCCAATTTCATGTATAGTGCGCTAAGTGATCAGCATATATATAGCCAATTTTTCGATTTTATCAGCCTTAATAAAAATAATAATATTCCTGTACCATTGACAGCACAGGGTAAAGAATCATTGAACGAGGCGTATGCCCACCTCCAATTATGGAATTCTGGTCTCATGGGTTTGATAAGTTGGTTGGAAAGTGCAAATAATGAAAGTAAAAACCTAGTGGTATTTATTCAAGAGGAATATCAGGTTAAATGATTTTAACAAAGCACGAATACACACATGATGTTTATAAAAATTCAAAAAATATTGGGGAAAATCTTTCAAAAGATATAAACATTAAGGGAGTTAAAATTTGATCGGCAACGATTACTCAAGTTCACAGTTTAAATCACGATATTCTTTTTCCACCACATAAAAGAACAATGCTCCCGAAAAATACAGAACAACATCAATAGAATCGGCCGTATAACGAGGGTTTACTTGGGGCAAATAGTATTCAAAATAGAACGCATAGTAGAGCGTAACCATAAGAATCAAAGGTAAGGACAACCGTATTTCGTTATCGGCCTTAAACCTTCGAACGGCATATCGACATATAAAAAGTACAATAGGCGTACATAGGAAATCGTTCAGATAATTGTTGACCCATAAAGGTAAAGCCCCGCCCCATTGCTGTACCGCATAGACCAAGCTTGCCATCAAACAAAAAACAGGCATGTAGAAGTGACGCACCCATCGAAGTCCCATAAATATCATATTGGATGCAAACATTATTGAAAAGTTTATTCTTACACGGATAAATAACTAAAAATAAAGGCCAAAAAGGCTCCTATCGCCACCACTATTACCCAAACCGAATACAATATTTTCCCAAAAATTCTGATGAACAGGTTGGGATGTTCCCTCATTTTCTTAAAAAACAGAACGGTGGCACTTGGCTTTTCCAGTTTTCTTTCTTCCTCTTTTTTAATTGCCTGCGCTTCCCGTTCCAGCTTTCTCCGTAAATTAACATTGATCAACGTACCGCATTGTTGGCAATAATCACGATTTAAATTCATCGTATTACATTTTGTGCACCTTCGATAAGTCTTTTCCCCCATACAAGTTATATTCTTCTAATAAATGGTACGTAAATGAATTGTTGCTATATTCGAGGATTTCAATACCGCGTTTTCAACACGATTTCCCCAATATCCTTGATCTGGTCTTGGGCGGTAAAGAATACCCTTCTTTTTTTGGAGAGCACTTCCCATGCGATATTGCCCGTGATGTCGTCTATGGCATCAGGTTTTGTGGTATCCACAATAAATTTAAAGGTATCGTCACCGGTCATAAGTACGGGTTGCTCAAAATTTTGGTGCACCATTAAGAGGTCGCCTCGGCCATCGACCGCCGATCGATAGATTTCCTGAAGATCCGTCAAGACATTACCCTTTCCTATCGCCTCTTTGTTTTCTTTAATAGCTTTGGTACTCCGGTCGCGTTGCAATTCTTTGACAATATTCCAAGCTTGTTTTGCGATATGGTGCCTGGCCATACTGTTATAATCGATATTGGCATAACCGTGATACATTGAAGGTCTGTCTGAAACCTGCATTAAACGGCTATAATTATCTTCAGTACAGATGACCACAAATTGAAATCCGGTTTCGTTGTGTACGCTTTCTGCGGCCTTATCGACTTTGTTCAAGAATTCCCGTACCAAATTGTCCAAAAGATCGGGATCGCTACTTTTATTGGAATCTGTGTTATAATGCTGATTTTCTGGAAACGGGAAGTCTTCGTTCGCAATCTCCTCAACAATGCCGTCATTGAGCGCGTCACATAAATTAACTCCGCTCTGCGACAACAAAAGGATAGCGTACTCTTCGTTTCTGCTATATTCCTTTATCAAGGGGTGTAGGGCAAAAGTGTCCGATATTTGCACCCTGTTTTCCCTAACCGAAACCGTGGATCTCATGATTTCGTCCGTTTCGCTCGATAGAAAAATGTGTAGGCTTTCCAGATTCAGACTTTCATCTACCTCGATTTCCGCAAGTTTTGTCAATAGGGGAGCTTGGGCTCTTTTACCGTATTCGTCGATGATCCTTGTTTCCGCTTCCTTTAGAAGTTTCTTTAATGCAATGATATCCATTGCGTTATCAGGTCGTGTCCTGTGCGTATTCAATGAAATAGAAATGCAAGGGGTACTTTTTTCTTTCCCCAAGATTTCAAGTTTTTGTCTTAGTATCATTCTTTATGTTTTTTTAATTTATGCCAAATCAACTAGATGGGCATACGAACCGGAGGATAAATAATAATATGTCCATTCCACCTGGCTGGTTTTGAACGATTCTATACCGTGGATTTCCTATTTATAGGATATGTCCAATTGCCATCCCAATCAAATCCGTTTCTAAGGTACGTATCATCGATATCTTGTTTTCTTTGTATTCAGGCATTGGGCCCCAAAGTTTCGTATGGCAATGAAAGAACATTTCAATCATTAGTATGAAGTATAATTCAGTTTAATACCATCTTTTCTTGTCAAAATGATATCAGGAGAAAATAAGCAAAGGAACCTTTGTGCGATACACCATCTTCTTGACAATACTCTTATGAAAAAGACGATCAATAAAATTCTTTTTTCTGTTGACCAATGCCAAAAGGTCGGCGTTTGATTCTTTCAAAAGTATTTCTAGGCGCTCATCAACGTTATTCCAATATAGGGACTTATAATCTAATTTACCGTATCGAACTGTTTTAGACAACTCGTTTTTAAGGTTGTCAGCATATAATTTTTCCTCTCCGCTTTTGAATTCAGTTTCTGTAACATTGACAATATCAATAGCTGCCTTATAGTGTTTTGCGATTTTAATGAGAAAGTTGATATTTTCAGTATCTTTCTTTTCAAAGTCCGTTGCAAAAATCATTTTGTCGAAGCCCTTGAAAATAGCATCCTTCGGAACGACCATTAAGGGGAAATGGGTTTTGGTAATAACCCTATAGGTGTTACTTCCAAAAAGGTTTTTTTCTAAACTGCCCGAGCCTGTTGTGCCCATGACCACTAGATATGGTTTTTGTTTTTCAATGTACTCCGGTAGCCATGAAATGCCTGGATTCTTTAGTATTTCTGTTTTGCAGACAATATGATTGGCTTCCATTTTGAGTTTTATCTTTCTTAGGCTACTTTTCGCTTTTCCTTCTTGTAGTTGAATTTCCTCCATAACCCGAACCGGGTTTTCATCCAGTTTTACGATGTTGCTGACATCAACTGAATATACTATTTGAACCTTGCATTTCATGGCTTTTGCAATGGCTATGACATATTGCATTGCGTTTTCCGCGCAGGCAGAAAGATCGGTTGGGTAAATTATCGTTCTGTTATCCATATGATTATGATTTAGTGTGATACTGTTTTCGAATACATTTTTTCTTAAATATGTTAAATCTTTACTCTTTTAGCCTTCTATTTTTTAGAATGCTTGCAGCATAGCTGTAAATTTCTGACCTCAGGTCTTTAAATCTCTCGTTGCAATCCGCTACCTGTGCTTTAAGTAAATCGTGTTTTTGATAGAGCTGCCCGTCACATTTGCAATCATATACTTCCATTAAACCTCCCGAGTTATTTTCATGTCTCGAAAGACTACTTCTTACTTTGGCCTTTATTGTTTTCAAGTTCTTCAGTCGCCTGTTATAGTCCTGTAATTTTTCGAATAAGCTGGGGGTATTGGGCAGAAATATATACGTGTTCAACAATCCTTCAATGAAAACAATCCCATCATCTATAAACTGCAGGGTAGACTTCCATTGCTGGCAATCCCAATGCATTTGATGTAGTATTGAATAATGATCGAATTCTGTTTGCTCTCTTGATATCATATTATCCCTTTGGTACTAAAATACTATTCTCAAAAGTGCGTGGATATGATATTAATCAGCACGAAGCATTTTATACAATAACTTCAATCACTTCTTGCAGTTTAGGGATTTGGACACTCCAGCCAAAGGTGTCTTTTATTCGTACCCTGAATGCGTCTAAGGCGGTGGGCTCGCCATGAATAAGAAAGACTTGCTCGGGAATATTTTTGATTTCTACCATCCAATCCAATAGTTCGCCTTGGTCTGCATGCGCAGAAAGGCTTTTCAAGTGGATTATTTTTGCCTTTACGGGATAATACATTCCAAACAATTTAAGCTCATGTGCGCCGTCCAACAATTGCCTTCCCCTGGTACCTTCCGCCATATAACCTACCAAAACGACAGTTGTACTGGCAATGTCTATCAATTGCTTTAAATAGGTCAATACCCTTCCACCGGTTACCATACCACTACCTGCTATGACTATCTTGGGTCTTGGGTCATCTATGGTTTTCAACACCAAAATTGGAATTTCTGAGTAGTAGCCCAACTCTTTTACCAGCGGATTGGAAGGATACTGCCAAAGAACATGTATTTTTTGTTCATAAAGGCAACTATTCCCCTTTCCCTACTTTGGATAAAGGTGTCGATGCCTTTTTGTACTTTAACGTCAGTCATGGTATGAAAGCTGTTATCTACACCATCTTACATATGCTCTAACAGCACTTTATTGTTTTCTTGATTTTTGCTCAGCTTGGAACCCTCTAAAATATGTAGTAGACGAATGGCCGACTTATGGTTCTTGCAAATATCTAAAAGCATTTGAATTTCCCTTCTTTTAAGACTCGCATTGAAGTCTGTTGGGAAAACAATTTCTTTAGGGGGCGTAAATCGCACATTTTAAGGGATGACCAAAACAGGACATTCCGTTACCTTTTCCATGATTTTCACGGTATGTGTTCCAAAAAGCGTAGATATTGTATCTCCAGCGCCCTTTGTTCCCATAATGACAAGATCGATATCTTTTTTGTCAATGACATGCTTTACCCCGTACAGAATTGAATTGAATTGTGAAATCGAATGAAAGGTATGTTTTTGGGTTTTCTTCCCTCAGGCTCAAGATTTCCAATCGCTTTTCTAAACCATCCACCGAATACTTTTTGGCGGCGTCATAATCAACATAGCCAGGTTCGGGCACCATTATACTTCTGGTAGCGTATCCTTCGGCTTGAAAGGCGTTCAATAAATAAAACTCGCACTTTTCCTTTTCGTGCATATCCAATGCATACCGAATTGCATTTAGGGCATTCTTAGAAAAATCGGTGGGCAATAAATTATTTTGTCCATGATATATTTTTAGGTATATGAGTAAAAATAGAATCCAGATTGCGGTTGTGCCATGACATTTATCAGTCCTCGCTAGGGATTATTAAAAAAGGGATATCAAGATTGAAACTCACTTTTTTTACAAGCGAACCTTGTACCAATTTTTTAAGAAAGCTCTTGTCATAATTGATCATGGCCAACATGTCAGTACCCGAATTTTTTAAGAAGTTGTTTATGGTCTTGGGTTTATTAGAGAAATTGGGGATCCATTCCACTTTATAATCTACAGGGTCGAGGTATTGTTTTAAAATTTCCCTATTTGATTTTTGGGTTTTATTGAGACTTTTAGATTCCGAGACGCGAATGATTCGGACGGGTGCATTAAAAAGGGAAGCCATAAAAAGTAGGGGCGAAAGGACATTTAGGTCAAAATGTCGCTTGTAATCTGTTACAAAAGCTATTTTTTTTACGGGTTCAAAGTCAATTTCACCAGGCACCGTCAATAAAGGACATAACTTCATTGCCTTTATGGTCTTTACCGCACTACTTCCCATAAAAATTGCTTTTGCTGCTGTCGTTCCCTTATTGCCCATAACTACCAGATCAATATTGTTCTTTACCACCGTTTTTGATATGGTTTCTACCAAATCGCCTTTTGTACTAATGGTCTTGAACACGTGGTTTGTGTTTTCGTTGTCCAGTACTATCCTGTGCAGGGTAGTTTTTAGTCCTTCTTCTGACTCATCGCTTAATTGATCTAACAAGCCATGACCTTTACCCGTGGGGATTCTTTTACTTACCAACGGCGTGTGTTCTTCATACGTATTGAGTATGTAAAAAGTGCATGTCCGGTTTCTTAATAATTGGATAGCATAAAATAGCGCGTTGTATGCGTTATTGGAAAAATCGGCTGTTGTAAGAATGTGCTTCATGACCTCAGTTTTTTGTATCATATGGAAGGACGAGCAAAGGAAACATTAGATTAAAACCTAATTCCTTTAGTAGTGATTTGGAAAAAATACGCCCTAATAACGAACGTTTTAATCGTAGCATTACCAATAAGTCGATATTATTATCGAAGGTAAAATCAATGATTGCATCCGGTATATCGGTATCGGGGTCAATATGAAATTGGCAGGGAATGCCTTTTAAGATTTTTTCTAAATTTCCTTTATGTGCCAACTGACCTGCGGTAAGTTCATTACCTCCCGAAACATATAACAGGTCGATTTGCGAACGATGTTGTTTGGCAATTTCCAATAGTCCCCTTAATTTTTCATTTTGGTATACCATTCCATAGTCCGTAGGAAATAAAATTCTTTTGGGAGTCCTATATGTAAAGTCCGATGGAACCGCTAGGATAGGACAGGCCGCCTTTTTAATTACCTGTATCGTATTGGTGCCGAATAAGATGTCGGCTGCCCCAGTTGCCCCTTGAGTTCCCATAATGACAAGGTCGATATTTTCGGTTTCAATTATTTTTTTAATCTCATCTATCAAGTTGTTAAAAGCACAATGGGGTACGAAAATGTGTTCGGGGTTTTGGAATTTCTTCGAAATACGCTTTTGCAGTACTACCATTTTAGCCAAGGAAGATTCTTGGTTCTCATCCTCGCGGTCGGTCTGCCCTGCATTAAACTCCTCCAGTTCGTCATGATAGGTAGAAGGGGTGAATATATTCAACAAATAAAACGCACATTCTTCCTCTTTATATAAGTTTAGGGCATAGCTAACGGCGTTAAAAGCGCTTTCCGAAAAATCCGTAGGTAGTATTATTTTTTTCATTTCAATGTCTTATGTTTTATCTAAACCTGTTTTGCTTAACCAAAAAAGGAACCTTAATGTTCAAGATCATTTCATCTATTGTGGAATGGAAAAGTGCTTTTTCCATATACGGATAGCGGGTATGTATCATGACCAAAAGGTGGATGCCATTGTCGGAAACAAATTGGTTTATGGCATCCGATTTCTCTTCGGCGATAATCGTGTCAAAAACCTTGTCTGGTTTGGTAAGACTGCCCAATAAAAATTGCTTGTTGTCTTTCTGCCATAAAGAAAGGGTAGCTTTGGGATTTATGTACAGCATATGAACGGTGGATCGAAACGAACCGGACATATCGCTCAATAACTTCAGCTCCCTTCTTTTATAAGGTGCCAAATCGTCGGTGGGGAAAAGTATTTTTTTTGGAGGATGATAGGGGTGGTTTTCAGGAAAGGCCAGAACAGGGCATAGTACATATTGAAGCAATTGCAGGATATTACTGCCAAATGTGATCTTGGGGTCATTCGTTTTTCCTTTGGTGCCCATGACCACGATATCGATATTTTCTTGGTTGACCAAATCGTTCGCCTCATCGGTAAGGGTGCCGAAAGCCGACAGTGTCTTGTATTTGTGCTTTGGGTTGGGGGAATAGTCCTGTATTTCATCCCGAATTTTCTTGAGTTCTTTTTTAGAATTTTGATAAACTACCTCCTTTAGGTCTTCAAAAGGATTTTTATGTTTATTGGCATGCCGATTATAAACCTCGTCTAAAAAGGCATGTAGAATAAAGAACTGGCTTTGCCCATATTTAAAAATCTGACACGCATATTTTAATGCATTGAAGGCATTTTCCGAAAAATCAATCGGGATTAAAACTTTTTTCATCAGGCCCATTTTTTTGTGGTTACGGCCAAAAGTAAAGCGTGAACTTTCAACATACCATGATATCGGTCAGTTCGTTTTAGGATGATTTTTAGCGCTTAAATCTCGAATTGATAGATTAAACAATGACCCCCGTAAAAGAAATTGGGGTGTTTATAGATCTGGCTTTTTTTAAGATGGAGCTTTGGTCAAAAGTTGTTGCTAACCTGGAATGTTATGAAGTGACAAATATCATTTCAAATCAAATGCTTTAAGAATAGTTTGCGGCCTAATTTGAATGAATCAAATACTATATAAAAAAAATGTTTGGTCTAATCCTAAATTATTTTAAGCATGGCAGCATCAGAACACATACTTTTCTTTAACCAAATTTCAAACAAAGACGTGCCCAGGGTTGGCGGCAAGAACGCCTCATTGGGCGAAATGTACAATCAACTGAATCCTAAGGGTATAGGTATTCCCAATGGTTTTGCACTTACCGCTAAAGCGTATCGCTTGTTCAGGGCAAAAAACAAATTGGAAAAAACGCTGAATGATCTACTGCATGCTTTGGATACCGATCAGTATACCAACCTGAGCGAGATTGGTAAAAAGGCTAGAGGATTGATCTTGGGGGCATCATTCCCTGATGAGATTATTGAAGCTATCAACACGGCATATGCTTCACTATCGGAAAAATGTAAAATCAATGATCTAGATGTTGCCGTTCGTAGTAGTGCCACGGCAGAAGACCTTCCCACGGCCAGTTTTGCCGGAAGAATGGAGTCGTTTCTAAATATAAGCGGAGAAAAACAATTGTTGGATGCTGTGCATAGGTGTTACGCCTCATTATTTACGGATCGAGCCATTAAGTACCGACATGATATGGGGTTTACGGATATGGATATTGCCATTTCGGTGGGCATTCAACAAATGGTACGAAGTGATAAAGCGGCCTCTGGCGTTGCGTTTACCATTGACCCCGATAACGGATTCGAAAATGCGATCATCATCAATAGTGTGTGGGGATTGGGCGAAAACATTGTCCAAGGAAGATCAACCCCTGATGAATGGATTGTTTTTAAGCCCACGTTGACTGACGAAAAGTTGCAGCCTATTTTAAAAAGCAGCTGTGGTAAAAAAGAATATACTATGGTCTATTCCGAAAAGATCGAGGGTGCATCCATGGAAAAGACCATTTCGAATTTTGAAACTTCCATCGAAAAACAAAATACATTTTCGTTATCGAAAAAAGAAGTTGTACAGCTCGCCCAATGGTGCTACAAAATAGAGGGACATTACGGAATGCCCATGGATATCGAATGGGCAAAAGACGGCCTGAACAATCAGCTTTATATAGTACAGGCGAGACCAGAAACCGTTCACGGGAAGTTGAAAAAGCAGATTAGGGAAATATTTACCCTGAAAGAAAGTGGAAAGCTACTTACCAAGGGAATTGCTTTAGGAGATAAGATTACTTCGGGCATGGCCCGTATCATTATTAGTCCCGAGGATGGGGATCAGTTAAAAAAAGGGGAGATTCTAATTACCGACATTACCAATCCTGATTGGGATCCCGTGCTCAAAAAGGCAGCGGCCATTATCACCAACAAAGGTGGAAGAACGAGCCATGCAGCCATTGTTGCACGAGAATTAGGTACGGTTGCAGTTGTAGGTTGTGGAAATGCTACCGAAGTGATACAAGATGGTCAAGAGATTACGGTTTCTTGTGCCGAAGGTAAAGAAGGGAATATATACGAAGGGGTTCTAAAATGGGAAATAAAAGAACAAGATTTCAGTCAATTGCCAATGCCTGTTACCGCACCTATGTTCATTCTTGCCGACCCTGATCGGGCCTTTGAACTTAACACCTATCCAAATAAAGGTGTAGGCTTGTTGCGACTTGAATTTGCCATATCGAACAGTATTCGTATACATCCCTTGGCCTTGTGTGAGCCCGAAAAAGTAATGGACGAAAAAACAAAGGCCGAGATAAAAGAACTTACCAAGGACTATAAAAATGGCGAGAACTATTTTGTTGACAAGCTTGCCGAGGCCGTCTCTATGGTAGCGGCAGCATTTTACCCTAAAGATGTAATTGTTCGAATGAGTGATTTTAAGAGCAACGAGTATGCCAATTTATTGGGGGGCAAGTATTTCGAACCACATGAAGAGAATCCGATGCTTGGCCTTCGGGGCGCATCACGGTACTACAGCGATTTTTACCGAAAAGGTTTTGCGCTGGAATGTATGGCCATGAAAAAAGTACGTGAAGAAATGGGAATGACCAATGTGAAATTGATGATTCCATTTTGTAGAACGTTAGAAGAAGGGGGAAAGGTAATTGCGGAACTTGCTACCAATGGTTTGGTTCAAGGAGAAAATAATCTGGAAATCTATGTAATGATTGAAATTCCCAGTAATGTTTTAATGGCCGATGAATTTGCAAAAATGTTTGACGGCTTTTCCATAGGCTCTAATGACCTTACCCAGCTTACTCTAGGGCTAG
>Ga0208768_1000901_pt1 | contig 17642 bp, 27 predicted proteins | sample AntAceMetag02UK1_FD_184760 | JGI IMG/M metagenome (GOLD analysis project Ga0208768, IMG submission 184760) | Saline lake microbial communities from Ace Lake, Antarctica - Antarctic Ace Lake Metagenome 02UK1 (SPAdes) (version 2) | ecosystem: Environmental > Aquatic > Non-marine Saline and...
CGGTGTGGGAGTCACCTGAACATCCTGTGTTTGATTGTGTGGCGTTCAGGTGGTGGGTTTTGCGTGAGGATGGCAGCAGGACTATGATGCAAGACAGCGCTCCGTTTTAGATTGCTGGTAGAATGAACACGTAACTGAATAAGAGATGGCCCCCCGCGAGGTGGAGTGCAGGAGGCCATCAGTAAACCGATAAACAGAGTATCGGCTACCTCTAATCATACGGGATAGCCGGACAGATTGGAGAAGAATGAACGATAAGCTCGGCTCGGATAATAAGTTCGCGGTCATCCCTGAGTGGGTGATTCAGCTCGACATCTCGCACACGGCCTTCAGGTTGTATGCGGTGCTTGCCAGATATGCAGACAATGTCACACATCAGGCTTTCCCCTCACTTGATACTCTCGCGGAGCGCCTCGGCTGCAGTGAGAAAACTGTCAGGCGGGCGATTGACGATCTAGTGAAACATGGCGCGATTACGAAAGACAACCGTGGGCGCTATCAGTCAAGTCTGTACACGGTGATGACCGGTCTACCCAAAGGGTCAAAAGTGTCCCTCGTAGGGTCAAAAGTGTCCCTCGTAGGGTCAAAAGTGTCCACTCGTTTGGACACGGATGACCAGGTAACTATAACCACTGAACTAGAACCATTAGAACTAGAACCACAGAACGATATTGTTCAAAAGTTCAATGAGTTTTGGTCTGTATTCCCTCGGAAGCAAGGCAAAGGAAAAGCAAAAGAAGCATTTATGAAAGCGATAGGGAACAGCGTTCATGTGGATGACATTCTTGAGGGCGCTCGGAGGTATGCGTCGGATTCCAATTTGCCAGATCCTAAGTTTGTGCCGATGCCTGCTACCTGGTTGAATCAGGAACGGTGGGATGATGGCCCGCTGCCGTTGAACCGGAAGCTGACAAACAGTGAACGCAATTTTGCAAATCTCAAAACATCCATGACATTATTAGAACCCAAGAAAGAGGTGGAAAGTGGACAAGCTACAAACGCAAGCATTACTGACTTTGGTATCAACCTTCGATCAGCGGATAGTTACTGAAGAAACGGTTGCGGCCTGGTCGGTTATTTTCCGGGACGTTGACTATGACCTGGCTACTAAGGGTGTGATGAAGCATTTTGCTGGGAGTAACACTTATTTGATGCCAGCTCATGTGATGGAGCAGGTTGCAACTTTGGTGAAAGCAATGAAAGAGGATGAGCGCAGCGAGGATGGGTGGAAGTCGGACCCTTGCCCTCTGTGCATCCATGACATTGCGATTGTGCGCTGTGATGACTGTTGCAGTGTGTTGGCTGACCAGGTGTCGCATTTGTCTGGGCCTCGGTTGTGGGCTTGGTGTGACGCGAACTTGCTGAAGGCTCTCGCATGAGCAAGTGGAGGGGTGAGGAGTTCATCGAGGAGTTCATTTGGCTGACCGAAAACGGTATGTCTATGATTATGGCTTCGCAGCTGTTGGGGCGTAAGCCTGAAGCTTCTGAACGGTATTTTCATCGTTATGGCCGCGGGGATTTGGCGAGCGGGTTGCGTGGGGAAATGGCGTGGCCTAATATTCCTGGTGGTCACAATGTCTGATGTGGACTGGGCTTCGGAGCTTGGTCTTGACTTGGCGAAGCTCGAGCAGGAACGCTTCGGCTCTTTTTCCCACTGGATCATGCTGACGGAACATAATGTGCGGGTGAAATCGTATGACGCAGGTTTGGAACAGCAAGAAAAAGAAGAGGCTTTTTTGGCTCGGGTTGCCGCTTTGAGAAACGCGGGGGACTATACTTTTTCAGATGAGATGGTCCAGATGGCGATTGAGTCGCTGAATGCCAAGGGTGCAGTGTGAACGGTGTGGCATGGAGTGGACTATCAACTCGGTGCGCAGGAAGGTTATCTTGTGTCAGTCGTGTCGGGCACGAAAAGTGCAGACGGTTCACTCTCCTGAGCATGGGAAGTGTTTACCTTGGGCTGGCCATTTTGGGGCTGACGAGGTGACACCTGTGGACGACGACGGTGTGCCTGTGTTCCCTGGTGTCAGAAGTTGTGGCAATAATGATTGTGTGTCGGTAAAGCATGTTATCGGTTATGAGAAAGAAGGAAAGTAATGATTAGGAACGAAGCTAGTGTGACGGTCACTGGGTGGCTGAACGATGTGAAGGACTTCGATTGGGGTCGCGCGTTGAAGGTCAGCGTTGATGTGAGGAAGAAGAACCACCAGGATGAGTGGGAAACAGTCGACAAGACAATCTACGATGTGACCACGGATGACAAGTCTGGCAACTTTGACGGGGTCAAGCAGGTCACTGTGACCGGCCGCATCTCTGGGACGAACGTCTTCCAGAAGCGTGATGGTACTTCAGGGTTCAGCATCAAGGTGCGTGGGGAGTCCATTGTCCCGGCCACCGATGGCAAAGTCGGTTCCGCTGCGATCATGAACGAGTGGCCTACAGCGAAGATTGGTCAGGGCACACCTATCAGCGAGAGCGCACCGTTCTAATGGAGAACTTCGGCAAGATTCTTATCTTTGCGATGGGGATTACGTTCTTCCTGCTGGCCTACCAGGTGCCAACGAACGTGACAAGCGTTTTGGGATGGATATTTGGCTCACTTTTATGCTTGGCGGTTCTAATGTCGTTTGTGAAACCTAAACGGTACCCTGGAGGGCATGGAACTAACATTTGATGTGCTTGGTAGGCCTGCACCTCAGGGGTCTAAGAAGAGCATTGGCAATAACAGGTTTATAGAGTCCTCGAAGTATTTACCGGCATGGCGCTCCGCCGTGAAAATTGCAGCACAATCCGCTGTCAACGTTCATGGATGGGAGCGCCTTTCTGGTCCCTGCGAACTCGAAGTAATGTTTTACTTGGAACGCCCTAAGACTGTGTCCACAGCGAAACGTCCACAAGCGACAGTCCCACCCGACCTGGACAAGCTCATCCGTGGTGTCGGTGACTCGTTGACCGGGGTCGCGTATGACGATGACTCACAAGTGATTCGTATGCTGGCATGGAAAATGTACGCTGACACCCGCGAACCTGGCTGTTTTGTCCGCGTCGCCCCTTTGTCACAGTTTGATAACAGCGCGTTTCAATCCTTAGATTTACTGGACCTACCCGATTACGCTTGAGTAAACCTTCGAAAGGGGAACCTACCATGTACGAATCAGCACAACAGCTCACAGTCCAGTCAGCCAAGATGGAGGACAACATCTTCGAACCGTATGCGATTGCTGAGGCTTTGCTCCGTGACGACAACCTTGTCTGGGATAAGGACTTTGACACGATCCGTTCAGCGCTTGCCGCCGTCATGCATGAGTGTACGAAGGTGAAGAACTTGAACCCCTGGCTTCTTGAGGTCGCGTATCGGCTCATTGACAGCACGCGCGAAAATGCTTGAGGGTTTACAACCGCGCACTGTGGTGAGGCCGTGCGCTGTCAGGACAATCCTTGAGGGGTTGTCTGACTCGGACCAAAAGATTTTGCGTGACGCTCTCGGCAATGTTGACGCCTGGTCAAATAACGGTCTTGCCACTGCCCTAGGCGAACGCGGGCTTATCATCAGTGACGGCCCTATCCGTAAACATCGCTCGAAACGTTGTACCTGCAAGTAAGGTGGAATCATGCTTGACAATCTAGAACCAGCGAAACGTGTCACACAGTCCAAAGAAGTAAAGTCTGCTCTGGAGTTCGATGGGGTTGAGGGTCACGCGACCACACCAGGTTATGCTGCGGAGCCGGAGAACTTTGACGAGTTCCTGCGGGACGCTGGCATGGACCCTACGGACATTGATGTGATACCTCCGGTGAGGACGTCACGGTGGCAACGCTGGGATGGCGAGTGGTTGACCTCGTACCGGTTTACGTTCCGTCGAAAGTCCAGCCACGTTGACCTACCGTTGCTTATGGCGGAGGCGAAGAAGAAGGTGGGGAAGCCTAAACTCCCTGCGACCTCCGAGCGCGCCCTTGTCGTATTGTGGTCGGATCTGCAGGTCGGGAAGGTTGACTACCGTGGTGGCACGGAGCAACTGCTTGAACGTGTCGCTTTGATGCAGGCACGACTCATCCAGCAAGTAAAGCGGGAGAAACCTGAGCAGGTTATTTTTGCTGACCTGGGCGATACGGTCGAGAACTTTTACAACGCGAACGCAGCGCAACAAACATATTCAAACGACCTGAGCATTATGGGGCAGGTTGACTTGGCTACGACGTTGGCTTATCAGACGTTGAAGAAAATTGCGGTGCATGTTCCTGACATCACCTATGCGTCGGTCGGGTCGAACCATTGCCAGTTTCGCATGAACGGGAAGACTATCGGCAAGCCGACAGATGACTGGGGTGTGTTCATCGGTAGGCAGATAGCACGCCTATCGCAGGAGGCCGGTCACGGATGGAAGTTCATAGAACCCCAACCACAGGACGAAACCTTAGCGTTGGACGTGTTCGGTGACGGATACCATGTGCTCGGCATTATGCACGGCCATCAAGCGCCACGCCCTGAAAATGTCGGGGACTGGTGGAGAAAGCAAGCGTTCGGCCGCCAACCCGTAGCAGACGCATCGTTGCTCATTCACGGCCACTGGCATCACCTCAGAGTGCAAGAGCTTGGCAGTGTCGACCGTGGCGACCGCGTAGCCTCACGGTTCATTGTCATGGCTCCCACGATGGACAACGGATCTAACTGGTTCAAGATGAAGTCCGGTGAAGATTCCATCCCAGGTCTTGCCACACTCATCCTGGAGAAGGGTGTCGACTACACCGGCACAGTGTTCAAACTGTGAGCCTCGAAGACTGGGACAACATCAACCCGGAAGCGAAAACATTCCCACCGATTGAGATAGTCACGGAGCATTTCCGTGGTGTCGGTCAAAACTTCTTCACACTTCCCGTTCACATGTACGTCGACCTGCAGTTCGCACGCAGTAACAAGACCGGAGAAGAGATTCTCATTCTGTTGGACGCAGCAGAACAAGCGTTTAGCAAGAGCGACCTCACTGCCCTTGAGGAACTAAACCTGCACGCATTCATCGACGTCATGCACATATGGATCAACAAGTCTGGGCAATGAAACCCCGACCATGCCCTTCGCCAAACCCTGCCTGAAATGTAACAAGATAACAAGGGACGGTTCATACTGTGCGGGGTGCCGCCCCTACCGCCCCCCCACACCGGAGCGCGCCGCCAAGAAGAACTTTCTTTACGGTGGAAGATACAAGGCCAACGCACGCGCCACGAAAGCAACAGCAACACACTGTCACTTGTGCGGTAAAGCTTTCCAACTTGGCGACACCATAGAGGCCGACCACATCTACCCTGAACTGGGCAGCGACTCCCCCTTGGCCCCCGCCCATAGAAAATGCAATTCATCCCGAGGCAACACACCACTCACCCAGTAACACCTCGCACACACACAGACCCCCCCATACGCCATCAACCGGGGTAGGGTAATTCGTTAGCAACCCAACACACGTCACCCGCCACCCCAGCCTTTTCTTTCTACCCGCATTTCAGAACGTTTTGGGGTTGCTAGACTTTGGTTATGCCTAACCCTCCAAAGCCTTTAGAACAGAAGCGTTTGCTTGGTAACCCTGGTAAGCGTGCGATGCCTAGTAATAACAGCACAATCACTCTTTACTCTGGGCGTCGGGAACCTCTTGCACCTTTGGGCGATGCGGGGCAGAGGTTGTGGGACCTTGTCTTTGATGACGGTGAGTTGTGGGTTAGCCCTCGCACCGATGTTGCGTGGTTGCAGGTTGTGTGTGAGTTGTTTGACCGGCGTGATGTGTTGAAGCAGGAGTGGTTGGCTGACCCTGCGGATAGGAAGCTGAACATGTCTTTGTTGGAAACGGAAAAGCTTATTCAGTCGGGTTTGTCGTTGCTTGGGTTTACGCCTACGGATCGTAGCCGGTTGGGTGTTGCTGAGGTGAAGGCGAAGTCGAAGCTTGAGGAGTTGATGGAGCGTCGTGCAAACCGTGACGTCTAGTTGGCCGCCTAAGTGGTTAACGTCGGTACCGGATGAGGCGTTGGCTAGGGGCCGTGAGATGGAGCCTGTGTCTGACTTTATTGGTGAGTATGGGCGCGTAACTAAGGATTCTGTTGCTGGTCGTGCTGGGTCGAAGTTGGTGTTGCGGGATTGGCAGAAGAACCTTGTCGAACATTTGTTCGCATGGGATGATGACGGCCTGCGCAATCGTGTTTCCCTCGTGGGCATGCCAAGAAAATCAGGAAAAAGTGCGGTCGGTTCAGCGATTGGTTTGTACTCACTGATTTTGGGGCCGAAGGGTGCTGAGGTGTATTCGGTGGCTGCGGAGAAGGAGCAGGCGCGCATTGTGTTTCAGGATGCGAAGCGAACGGTGGAGGCCAGCCCGGAGCTGTCGGCTATTACGAAACTGTATCGGGACGCTATCGAGTTGCCGTCGTTCAATTCGGTGTATCGGGTGTTGTCTGCGGAGTCTGTGACTAAAGAGGGCTTGTCGCCGACGACGGTCATCTTTGATGAGTTGCATGCGCAGCCTGACCGTGAACTGTTTGACGTGTTCTCTCTGGCAATGGGTGCCCGCGGGAAGCTCGCAACGTTGATTGCTATCACTACGGCCGGGGTGCGTTCCGATCGCAACGGTAAGGACAGCATCGCGTTCAGCTTGTACAACTATGGGAAACGCATTGCCTCGGGTGAGGAGGAGGATGACACTTTTTTTATGGCGTGGTGGGAGTCGGAGGGTGACCACCGTTTGCGGGAAACATGGGATGAGGCGAACCCTGGCTTTGGTGATTTGAATGCTGAGTCAGATTTTGAGTCAGCTCTGAGGCGCACACCTGAAGCGGAGTTCCGTATCAAACGGTGTAATCAGTGGGTGTCGAGTGTTGAAACGTGGCTGCCTGCTGGGGCGTGGGATGCGTGCGCTGGTGACGTTGTTGTACAACCGGATGACGAGATTGTACTTGGCTTCGACGGATCGTACAACGGGGATGCTTCGGTGATTGTTGGTGCTGTTGTCCCGCACACCAATGATGACCCTGTGAAGGTGTTCCTTGTCAAGGCGTGGGAGAAAGATTTAGAGCATGACCCGGATGATTGGCGTGTTGACATTGGGGATGTGGAGCAGACGATTATGGACTTTTGTCAGACTCATAACGTCCGTGAAATTGCGTGTGACCCTTTCCGCTGGCAACGGTCGATGGAGGTGTTGGAGAATAAGGGTTTGCCTGTGGTGGCGTTCCCTCAGTCTCCGCAACGAATGATAAAGGCGTGCGCTAGGTTCTTTGACACGGTGGTGGAGAAGCGGGTTATCCATGATGGGGACCCGTTGCTATCTAGGCATATTGGAAACACAGCAATTAAGCTGACCCCTGCGGGTCCGCATATCAAGAAGGAAAACCCAAACAGCCCCAGGAAGATTGACGCGGCCGTCGCTGCAATTTTGGCACTTGACCGCGCTTCTGCCGGTAAGATAGAGGCAGTGGTTCCTGAGTTCTTTGGGTAGGGGAAATGGCTACAAGTTTGCAGGTTGTTGGAATGGTCGCTATCACGGCCGGGGCTTTGTTGTTTTCTATCCCTGTGGGTTTGATTGTCGGGGGCGTCTTTGTTCTTGTTGTCGGTTTCGCGTTAGGAAAATAATTGGTCCTGAATAAGTTGTTTGAGCAGAGAGCCATAAGCTTCCAGACTGTGTTCGAGGCTGGGGACGATCTAGCTTTCGGTAACTTGTCTGATACTCAGATGGACTCTAAGACCGTCTTTCAGGTGAACGCTGTTTACTCTGCCGTGTCTTTGATTGCTGACACGATTAGTACCCTGCCACTTGATTCTTTTATCCGCATCGATGGGCAGCGGAGGGCTTTCCGTCCTCGCCCTGAGTGGGTGTCACAGCCTGACATTGCGCTCCCTCGGACCGCGTTCTATAACTCGGCGATTGTTTCTTTGTTGCTTGATGGCAACTTGTTTGTCAGGATTTTCTCGAACGCTCGCGGCGAGGTTGTGAACCTTGTTGTGTTGAACCCTCGCACGGTGACGGTAAAGCGTAACCCGCAGGGCCGTTTGACGTTCAAGATTGAGGGTGAAGATAAGCCTCTAAACCAAGAGGAAATGATTTTCATTCCTGACGTGTTGCGTCCTGGGACTGTGCGTGGTGTTTCCCGTGTGGAGGCTTTGCGGGAAAACTTTGGTTTGGCTTTGGCGTTAGAAAAGTTCGCTGCCACATTCTTTGGGCAGGGCACCAACTTGTCGGGCGTTATCGAGGTCGATCAGAACCTGACCGCCGAGCAGGCAGAGAATCTTCGCAACGGTTTTGATTCTAAGCATCGGGGTTGGCGTAAAGGACACCGCACAGGGGTTCTGTCGGGTGGTGCGAAGTTCAAGACCACACAGGTCGACCCTGAGTCCTCGCAGAGTATTGAGGCCCGCAGATTAGCTGTGGAGGATGTTGCTCGTGCGTTCAACGTCCCAGCAAACATGCTGAACATTCCGGGAACAACCACTTACGCTTCGGTTGAGCAGAATAATTTGCAGTTCATCACACACACTTTGCGCCCGATTGTGCAGAAACTTGAGGATGCTTTCTCGACGTTGATGTCGCGTTACCCTGGGGGTGAAACCGCGTTTATCAAGTTCAACTTGGACGGGTTGGCTCGGGCTGACTTGGCTTCGAGGATGAGCGCTTACAGCACAGGTTTGCAGGCTGGCTTCTTGACGATCAATGATGTGCGCCGGTTGGAGGACTTGTCGGATATTGAGGACCCAGCCGCTTCGAGTGTGCGGGTGCCTTTGGCTAACATGAACATTGACGCGGCCGACCTCATCGCTGATGAGAAGCGTGTGAAGATGGCGCAGGTTCTGGTGTTGTCTGGTTATGATCCGGCGGAGGCTTTGGCTTCTGTCGGTTTGGGGCCAATCAGTCACACGGGGTTGGCTTCTTCGCAGTTGCAACCGGTGGCGCAGATTGACCCTGAGAACCCTGACGCTGTTTATGGGGTGAGCTGATGCCTGACGATTTTGTGGAAGAACTGGACGAGGAGCTTGTGGACGAGGTTCGCGGGTTGGAGCCTCCCGCATGGTTCCGTGCTATTGCTAGGCGGGCGGTCGACCCGACCCCTGATGTTGTGGCTGTGTCGCAGGGCAACATGACTCCTGCAATGTGGGTGGATGTCCGTGACGTTTTGCGCGAAACGGGGAACACGTTGTGGGGGGTGGTTTTGTCGGACCGTAACGCGGCGAGGCTTTTAGAAGTCGCTAATGATGTCATTGCTAAGATTGAAGATGAGAATGAAGGACGAGCGAAGGGCGATGCTTTGAGCAAGATGGAAACCCGCATTTTTGAAGTGGATGAGTTTGAAATCCGTGAGGATGCGAGCGGGATGCACTTGGAGGGTTACGCTGCACTGTTTGATTCGCGTAGTGAGAACTTGGGTGGGTTTACGGAAACGATTCAGGCTGGAGCTTTTCGTTCTTCGCTTCGCGCCCGTAACGATATAAAGTTTCTGTGGAATCATGACACGGGTGCTGTTTTGGGTTCAACCCGTGCCGGCACTTTGACTTTGACTGAGGATGAGCGCGGTTTACGGGTTAGCGCTGATATTGCGAACACAAGTTATGGCCGTGATGCTGCGGAGCTTGTTAGGCGTGGGGATGTGACCGGGTTTAGTTTCAGTTTCTCTATGCCTGCCCGTGGTGGGGATTCTTGGAACGCTGAGGGCACTGAGCGTCTGCTGAAGTCTGTCCGTTTGCACGAAGTGTCATTAACAGCTTTTCCGGCTTATAGCGGTACTGCTGGGACTGCCACAGTGCGCGGTCTGGACAAGATTGCGAAACGCGCACAGGTTGATGCTGATGCGCTTGCCGATGCTTTGCTGAAGATTGAGAATGGTGACGACATTACTTCTGATGACCGGCAACTGTTGGAGAAGGTACTTTCTGAGCTCGCACCTGAACCTGAAGCGGTCGAGGAGCCTACGGTTGACAACTCTTTAGACATGCTTGCTTTGAAGAAGAAGAAGCTCGAACTACTGATGGGACTCTAATGGCTGATTACGCTGCTATCAAGAAGGCAATTTTGAAGGTTGCCGGTAACCCTGAGTCTGGGGTTGTGAAGGATTTGGCCGATGATTGGGCGCGTGCGATTGTTGCGCTTGATGAGGAGCCGACTAAAGAAACTCGCGTGTTGAAGGCTGCTGAGAAGCGCTAGAGCGGGTTCGCCCCCACTGTCCCCCTTTCTGGCAGTGGGGGTTTTCTTTTGCCGTAAACTGGTGGGGGGCTGGATGGTTTCGACAGCAGACTATATCCGCACGCGGGGGTTTGTTGGACTGGGGTTCAATTCCCCACAGCTCCACGAAGTAGGGGACACCTCACGTTTTACAATAGAGGTAGTCGGTACGCGTCAACGCTCCGATGAGTGGTCTGCGTCAACGCGATCGCGTTATTCATATTCATTCCACTTAAGGAGAAACTCACATGTCTGAGTTTGTAAAGCGTCAGCAGGAGCTTAAGGCTAACCTGGTTATGCAGATCCGTTCCGTCATTGACGGTGCAGAGTCTGAAAGCCGTGGCCTTGATGCAGCCGAGCTTGACAAGATTAACCGTATCGAGGCTGACATTGATTCAGCTTCACGTTCCATCGAAGTTGCCGGCAAGACCGAAGAGCGTGCCTCTGAAGTTGCTTTGGCAGCCCGTGGGTTTGAGGTCGTAGAAGAGGCGTCTGCTGGTTCAGCTGACATCTTCCGCGCCATGGCCCGTGGAGAAGTTCGTGGACACCACTTCGCAGCTAACGAAACACGCGCATTGGTTGCTTCTGTGAACACTGTTCCCGTCAACTTCCTCGACCGCGTTTACGCGCTCGCAAAGCTTGTGGGTCCATACCTCGAAACGTCTGAGGTTTTCACGCGCGACAGCGGAGCCGACCTTCGCATCCCCGTGATGTCTGGTTACTCGACTGCTGCAGAGGTCACGGAAGGTTCCGCAATTTCGGAGTCCAACGCGACTTACACCAGCATTCTTCTCGCCCCAACCAAGCAGGCTTTCATCTCTCAGCTCAGCAATGAACTGGTTATGGATGCTGGTTTCGACATCGAAGCTAACTTGGCTGAGCAGGCTGGTATTGCTATTGGTACTCGTGCGAACGCCCTGATTCACACAGCTGTTACTGCTGTTGCTGGTTCTGGTGTGACCGCTGGCACCAGCACCGCAATCACCGCTGACGAACTCATCGAGCTGGCCTTCTCTGTTGATGGAATGGCTCGCATGCTTCCTGGTGCAGGCTTCATGGTGAACACCGCTACCCTTGGTGCTATCCGTAAGCTGAAGGATGGTAACGGCGCTTACATTCTTGACGTCGTTGCCGGTGGTCCTTCGACCATCCTCGGAATGCCTGTCTACGAGAACCCTGCCGTTGCTGACATTGCAACCGGTGCAAAGGCTGTTCTCTTTGGACACTGGCCTTCGGTCAAGGTTGCCACCACGGGCCTTGAGGTCGCTACCTCTGCTGACGCTTACTTCGCTAACGATGTCACGGGCTACCGCTTCGTGTACCGTATCGGCGCAGGCGTTGCTAACGGTGCAGCACACATCAAGTACCTGGCGCTTGCATAAGCTCTAGGTTCCTAGGCTGAAAGCCCCCGTCGTGTTGTAGGTTCACGGCGGGGGTTTTCGCTATTATGGGGTGATGGCAACCTACGAGAAAATACCTGGCCTAATTTCTTTGGCTTCTAATTCCCCTGGGACACCGACCGGTTATGGCCAACAGGGTGACTATCTGGTGGAGCGTCTTGTCCGGCATGGGGTGAAAACTTCTGTGCTGTCCAATTATGGGCTTGAAGGGTCGATGTCGACTATCAAAACCAAGCATGGTGATGTGGCGCATTACCCTCGCGGGGTGGCACCGTATTCGCAAGACGTGTTGACGACTTGGCATGAGCATTTCAAAGCGCAACATGTTGGGGTGCAGGACGCAATCATGACCTTGTATGACGTTTGGGTGTTTAACAAGTGGACGGATGATGTGCCGGTCATTTCGTGGGTGCCTTTGGATCATGTGACGATGCCTCCGGGTGTGGCACAGTTCGTGAAGCGTGAGCAGGTGACCCCGGTCGCGATGTCCCCGTTTGGGAAGCGTCAGCTTGATTCGGTGGATATAGATTCCAGTTATATCCCTCATGCTATTGACACGAACGTGTATAAGCGTGTGGACAAGCTTCAGGGTGTGCCGACGCGGGAGTTTATGGGCATCAATGACGACACGTTCCTGGTGACAATTGTTGCGGCGAATAAGGCTAACGGTTTGATTCACCGGAAGGCTTATGCGGAGAACCTTTTAGCGTTTGCCATGTTCTTGAACGATTACCCTGACTCGCATTTGTATATTCACGCTGACCCTTCGACAACTACGGGCGGGTTCGATTTAGGTGTCTTGGTGAAGGCGTGTGGTGTGCCTAAGGATAAGGTGACCTTCGCTAATCGTGACCAGCTCCGGGTCGGGTATTCGCGGGAGGACTTGGCTGCGATGTATACGGCCTCGGATGTTTTGTTGGCTGTGTCTTATGGGGAAGGTTTTGGGGTGCCGTGTATCGAGGCACAAAGTTGTGGGACTAAGGTGATTGCTTCGGGTTGGGCTGCTTCGTTAGATTTGGCGTCGGACGATTCTTATTTGGTCGAGGGTCAACCGTTTTGGGATGAACCTCAGAAGGCGTTCTATCAGATTCCGTTGATGGGTTCTGTCGTGTCTGCTCTGATTCAGGCGTATAAGTCTGAGCGTGGTTTCTCTGCGACAGCCCGGAAGTTTGCGCTCGCCTTTGACGTGGACACGGTGTGGGATGAGTATTGGATGCCGTTCCTGAGAGGTTATTTTAGTGGACCTAAGTGAGCTCAAGGACCGGAATAAGGGTGACACTGTTTGGGTGTTGGGTTCTGGCCCATCGCTAAACTATGTTGACGCGCATTTCTTTGCCGGTAAGACAGTCATTTCGGCTAACTATTCTGCGTCGAGTATCGGCTTAACAGCGGATTATGTTTTCAGTCACTACCATCACGTCGCCTTGGACATGATGTTGGAGGGGAGCATCGCGGTGACGTTGGAGCGGGACACGGTGACGCATAAGCCTTGGCAGAGCGGGGGCTGGGATTCTGTGTGCCTCATCCCGCAGGACTCTTACCAGGCTCCAGGGTCCAGCTGGAACCCTTTCACACGTAACCCGCCACGAGCTGACAGCCTCGTCTACGGTTCGTCTAGTTTGCATGGGGCGATGCACTTGGCCGCTTATTTAGGCGCAGCGCACATTGTGCTGGTCGGGGCTGACTGTGGCACGATTGACGACGCGCATCGGGTGAGTAGTTATCCTGTTGACGGTCACAAACCTTGGACGTTATACAACGCCCATCACAAGCTTATGAAAGATTGGCTTGCAGAGAAGTGCGGGGTGACGGTGTATTCTCTGAACCCGTTTATCAACCTGAATCTCGAGGGCCACAAGTTTGAGGGAGTGTAATGCTTGAGAACCTAATTGTTCCGGTGCTGAACCGTTACGATCTACTTCAGCGCATGCTGTCGAGCATTGACTACCCGGTCGAGCATTTGCTCATCATTGATAACGGGGCGAGCGTGGTTGAGCATGACTTGAGCATCACCGTCCCGGAGGTTGTGCGACACACGACTTACTTGCCTATGCCTGCGAATCTTGGGGTGGCGGGGTCATGGAACTTGGGGATAAAGTCGTTCCCGTATGCTGACCGGTGGTTTATTGCATCAAACGATGTGGTGTTCAAGCCTAATGCCCTTGAGAAGCTCTCAGAGGCTCACAGGGCGGAGATAACACTCGCTAAGGTGTTTCCACATTGGCAGGCGTTCGCGCTCGGCTATGACGCTGTGAGGCGTGTGGGTTTGTTCGATGAGGCATTATTCCCTGCTTACTTTGAGGATAACGATATGGCGCGCAGGGCGGAGCATCACAGTGTGCCGGTAACGTACCTGGATGTGCCTATGGATCATGACAATAGTTCGACGTTGCAGGCGGACGATTTCTTCCAGATACGGAATGGGGAAACGTTCCCGTCGAATCACAACTATTTTGCTGACAAGGTTGCGCGTGAAGATTTTGGGGCTGGGGGTTGGGATGTGCATCGGAGGCGTGTGAACGGGTGGGAATGAGAAAACCCCCGCCGTAGCGGGGGCTTCCTGTTACTCCCTAAGCGTCGATGCTGAGAACGTAATCGCGACCTCTCCAGTGTTCGCACCCGTAGCTGAACACGATTGTCTTGTCGTGGAACGTGGCGCGGATCATGGTGGAGTTAGCAGCTTGAACCTCGACCTTATACATGCGGTCATCTTGTGCGGTGACCCAAACGCTGTCGCTTGCAAGTACATCTTCTGCGGTGAAGTCGTAGATCAGTTCGGCGTTCATTTTGTTCCCTTTCGTGGTGGCTTATGTATACCAGTATACACGAACAACAGAGAAGCGCAACTTCACAAACCAAACACAAGGCAACGGGTAAACTAGTAGCGGAGGCTTCTACATGGCAATGACTAACCCTTATGCGACTTTGGCTGACGTGAAAGCTGCAGCTCGCATCACAGACACTATCGACGACACACTGCTAGAGATCGCTATCGAGTCAGCATCACGCGACATTGACGCATACTGCGAACGCACTTTCTACAGTGCTGGCACGGCCACACGCGTATATATTCCGACAGACATTTTCTTCCTCGAAACTGATGACATTGTTTCTATCGACAGAATCAGGACCGACACTACAGGTGAAGGCGGGTTCAATCAGGAATGGGCTGAAAGCGACTACCAGCTCGAACCGTTGAACGGTATCGCTGGAGGTATTGCCACACCATTCACACGTATTCGTGCTGTGGGTGACCTGCTGTGGCCTATCTATGAGCCACGGGACATTAGCGCAGGGCAGGCGTCTGTGGAGATCCGTGCAGTGTTCGGTATGGCTTCTATCCCTATCGCTATCAAGCAGGCAACCATCCTCGCCTCACTCCGCGCCTATAAGCGTTACGAGTCCCCGACAGGTGTGCTGGGTTTCTCCGACATGGGTGCCGTTCGTATCGGCAGAACCGACCCCGACGTGGCCCGACTGATTGACCCTTACCGGAAGCTGAGGATGGCGTGAGCATAACTGCTATGCGCACAGCCCTTGCAACCAACCTGGGCACTATTAGTGGCATCAGAACATACGCCGATATTCCTGACAATCCTGCGATGCCTGCAGCGGTTGTGCAGCTAGGTTCGGTCAGCTACAACACGGCCATGCAACGGGGGCTGACGGAGTACTCATTCGTGGTCACTGTCATCTTCGGGCGTATAGCAACCTCGCAGGCGCAACGATCACTGGATGACCTTATCTCTGACGATGGTGGCCGTTCGGTGAAGAGCGCTGTGGAGTCCGATAAGACTCTGGCAGGTAGCGCATACGATACGCGCGTCACTGAGATGACCAACGTTCAATCGGTTACAATTGGAGATATAACCTACTTGTCGGCAGATTTTGCCGTCACTGTGTTCGCAGACTAATAAGGAGAAAACTGTGGCAAAGTTCGTTGCTACTGATTACAGCATTTCAATCAACGGGACTAACTTCAGCACAAGCTTGGCTGCAGCGACTCTCGATGTAAGCGCCTCGGAGCAAGAAGTCACCGCTTTTGGCGACACCTTCGTCCAGCGCATTTCGGGCTTGAAAGATGCAAGCATTTCGCTTGACTTCCACCAAGACTTCGGAGCATCCAGCGTGGACGCCACCTTGTGGCCTTTGCTTGGTTCGCAGGCTACCGTGACGATTCTGCCTCAGGGTAGTACCGTTTCGGCCACTAACCCCAGCTACACTGGTGTGTTCTTGGTCACCGAGTACAGCCCTCTGGCTTCCTCTGTGGGCGACCTCGCTACGTTGTCAGTGTCTTGGCCTCTGGCTGACGGTGTCATCACTAGGGGCACTGCGTAAGCATGAATCCCATAAACCTACAAGTTCAGTTCCTTGATGAAACCACCGCAGACTGTGTTGCTATTGCGGCCGACCTGATCGCTTTTGAGTCACACTTCGATTTGAGTGTGGCACGTTTGGAGAAAGAGATTCGGCTCACTCACTTGTTCTTCCTTGCCTGGCATGTGCTGAAGCGTACTGCCCGGACTACGGAAACGTTTGAGAAGTGGGTTGAGTCTGTTTCTAGCGTGTCTGAGGCTTCAGGAAAAAAATAAAGGGGCTAGGTGAAACTAGCCTCCATTGGGAGATTGCGGCGTTGTCTGTGGAAACAGGCATTGCTCCTCGTCAGTTGATGGAGGAGGACCCGCGTATGTTGTGGACGATGGCTCGGTACATTGTTGCGCGTTCTCAGGCTCAGAGCGGTAGGCGGGGGCGGAAGTAGAATGGAAGTATCATGCCCGCTAATTTCACTATCAAACAGGCAGATTTTTCTGCTGTGTTGCGTGAGCTAAAGGACGTTGATTCTAAGCTTGTCAACGAGTTGCGGAAAGAGTTCCGTACTCAGCTGAAGCCAATCAATGAGTCTGTGCGGGCGCAGATTCCGACGGTGCCACCTATTTCCGGGTTTGCTAAGAAGGGCGGGTCGGAGCCTTACATTTGGTCGCGGCCGACAGCGAAGGTGAACACTAGTTTTCGCACGAAACCCGGTAAGGCTTTCAGCACACTGGTGTCGACTAACTTTACGGATCGTCGACCTAATGCGGGGTTCAACATTATTGAGCTGGCTGGGTCTAAGTCCTCAGGGAAAACCGTGCAAGGGCGGGCGATGATTTCGGCGCTGAATAACCGTGTGCCTATTCGTGGAGGGTTGGGGCGTTTCGCTATTCCTGCGTGGAAGAAGAAGGAACCTGACGTGGAGCGTATTGCGCGGGGCATCCTTGAGAAGTACAGCGAGATTGTTTCCAGGCGAATGAGGGATAAATAATGGCTATTAAGCTCCCGATTGTTTCTAGTTTTGATAAGAGCGGGCTGAAGCAGGCTGAGGGTGCGCTGAAGGGGTTTAGTTCTAGCCTCGGCAAGATTGCTCTCGCGGTTGGTGCAGCGTTCTCTGTCCGCGCTATCGGCAACTTCGCTAAAGAGTCTGTTCTTGCTGCGGAGGCTGCGGCCACTGCACAGGCACGTTTGGAAGCTGTTGCTGCCGCCACCGGTGTGTTCGGCGACGAGACAGCTAAGGTCACTGACCGGTTAGGTGAGTTTGCCAAGTCGCAGGAAATGCGCATCGCTGTCGACGACAAAGTTATCAAGGGTGTTCAGGCACAGCTGTTGTCTTTCAAGCAATTGTCGAGTTCGGCTGACGAGGCCGGCGGTGTCTTCGACCGTGTGACCATTGCGGCGTTCGACATGGCCGGTGTTGTCGGTTCCGCTGAGGGTAACGCGATTGCTTTGGGTAAAGCCCTTGAGGACCCAACTAAGGGTCTTACAGCGTTGGCCCGTAACGGTACGGTGTTCACAGATCAGCAGAAGGAACAGGTTAAGGTTCTTCAGGAGTCGGGCGATTTGTTGGGCGCTCAGGAACTTATCCTTAAAGAGGTTGAGTCGCAGTACGGCGGCGTGGCTGCGGCTACTGCGGATGCGTCCGATAAGTTGGGCTTATCGTTTGACAACATCAAGGAAACTGCGGGCGCAGCGTTGCTCCCAGTGTTTGCTGAACTTGTTGAGGGTATTCAACCGGTGTTGGAGG